>OJHH01000753.1_pt1 | contig 10880 bp, 11 predicted proteins | sample 1594911 | NCBI WGS metagenome assembly OJHH01 (sample SAMN05416787, study PRJEB24817) | seawater metagenome | isolation source: Sea water | place: Canada:Atlantic | collected 2013-11
AGATGTAGAGAGGTCTCGTGGGCTCGGAGATGTGTATAAGAGACAGGATGTGTGCCACTGGAGCAGCAAGCTCGATGTGACCCATACGTTCGCGACGTACTTTCTGGAGCGTAACTTCAACACCACATTTCTCGCAGACAACGCCGCGATACTTCATGCGTTTATATTTACCGCACAGGCATTCGTAATCTTTGATCGGGCCAAAGATACGTGCACAGAACAGGCCGTCACGTTCAGGCTTGAACGTCCGGTAGTTGATGGTTTCCGGCTTTTTGATCTCACCGAAGGACCATGAAAGGATCCGTTCCGGAGAGGCCAAAGAGACCTTGATTTCGTCAAACGTTTTTGCCGGTGTGAGCGGGTTAAACGGGTTGTTTGTCAGTTCCTGGTTCATCTTCAATTCCTTGAATTGGGGTGCGTTAAAAGGTGGGGGAGTAAGGCGCTAGCCCTACTCCTCTTCCTCCGCATCCAGGAGTTCCATGTTGAGGCCGAGGCCCCGGACTTCTTTCACAAGCACGTTGAAGGATTCCGGCACGCCGGCTTCAAAGTTGTCTTCGCCTTTGACGATGCTTTCGTACACTTTGGTACGGCCAGCGACGTCATCGGACTTGACTGTGAGCATCTCTTGCAGCGTGTATGCCGCGCCATATGCTTCCAGTGCCCAGACTTCCATTTCCCCGAAACGCTGTCCACCGAACTGGGCTTTACCACCCAGCGGCTGTTGCGTGACCAAGGAATATGGTCCTGTTGAACGTGCGTGGATTTTGTCGTCCACGAGGTGGTGCAGCTTAAGCAGGTATTTCACACCAACGGTGACCTTACGGCTGAATTCTTCACCGGTACGACCGTCAAACAAGACGGACTGACCAGAAGTGTCGAAACCAGCGCGAATGAGGCTGTCGTTAACGTCTGCTTCTTTTGCGCCGTCAAAGACTGGTGTCGCCATTGGAACACCGCCAGTGACGTTGCCCGCTGCTTCTACCAGATGTGCTTCATCCATGCCTTCGATGCCTTCAGCGTAAACGTCATCGCCATAAGCGATGCGCATTGCTTCGCGCACAGGGGTCAGATCGCCGGAACGACGGTATTCACCCAAAGCATCGTCAATCTGGATACCCAGACCGCGTGCGGCCCAGCCCATGTGACATTCCAAAATCTGACCGACGTTCATACGTGATGGCACGCCGAGCGGGTTCAGACAGAAATCAACAGGAGTACCATCAGCAAGGAACGGCATGTCTTCCATCGGTACAACCTTGGAAATAACACCTTTGTTGCCGTGACGACCCGCCATCTTATCACCTGGCTGAAGCTTACGCTTCACCGCGACAAAGACTTTAACCATCTTCATCACGCCTGGTGGCAGATCATCACCACGACGTACTTTTTCGACTTTGTCTTCAAAGCGAGCATCCATGATGCCCTTTTGGATTTCGTACTGTTCGTTCAGAGCTTCTACGATCTGAGCGTCACCTTCGTCTTTCAGGGCAACCTGCCACCACAAACCACGCGACATTTCTGCCAGTGCTTCTTCGGTGATTTCAGAGTTCGATTTGAACCCTTTTGGACCCTTAACAGCGATCTTGCCCAAGATTGTGGACTTAAGACGCGCATAGATGTTGCGGTCAAGGATGACCATTTCATCGTCACGGTCACGCGACAGGCGTTCAACTTCTTCACGCTCAATCTGCAAAGCACGTTCGTCTTTTTCCACGCCGTGGCGGTTAAAGACGCGTACTTCTACGACTGTACCAAAGTCACCCGGCGGCAAGCGCAGGGATGTGTCACGCACGTCGGATGCTTTTTCACCAAAGATGGCGCGCAGAAGCTTTTCTTCTGGTGTCATCGGGCTTTCGCCTTTTGGTGTGATCTTGCCAACAAGAATATCCGCTGGGCCAACTTCGGCACCAATGTAGACGATCCCTGCTTCGTCGAGGTTGCGCAATGCTTCCTCGCCGACGTTTGGAATGTCGCGGGTGATTTCTTCTGGGCCGAGCTTCGTGTCACGCGCGGCAACTTCGAATTCATCGATGTGGATCGATGTGAAGACGTCGTCACGCGTGATGCGTTCGGAGATCAGGATACTATCTTCGTAGTTATAGCCGTTCCAAGGCATAAACGCGACGATCACGTTTTTACCAAGCGCCAATTCACCGATGTCCGTGGATGGACCGTCAGCAATAACTTCGCCCTTAAGAACAATATCACCAACCTTCACCAGCGGACGCTGGTTGATGCAGGTGTTCTGGTTCGAGCGCTGGAATTTACGCATGCGGTAGATGTCTACGCCTGCGTCGCCCATTTCAAGATCGTGTGTGGCGCGAATAACGATACGCTGCGCATCAACTTGGTCGATGATACCCTGACGTTTCGCCATGATCGCCGCACCGGAATCCCGTGCTACGATTTCTTCGATGCCAGTGCCGACCAGCGGTGCAGTTGCCTGCAACAATGGAACAGCCTGACGCATCATGTTCGAGCCCATCAAGGCTCGGTTCGCATCGTCGTTTTCGAGGAACGGAATCAAGGACGCAGCAACTGAAACCAGCTGCTTTGGCGACACATCGATTAAGTCCACGTTTTCGCGTGGGGACAATGTGTAGTCGCCGTTTTTACGTGTCGACACCAGATCGTTACCAAATGAACCGTCTTCGTTCATGCTCGCGTTGGCCTGCGCCACAGTGTGACGCATTTCTTCGGTCGCTGACATGTACTGAACGTCGTCAGTCACTTTGCCATCAACAACCTTGCGGTATGGTGTTTCAATGAAGCCGTATTTGTTCACGCGGGCAAAAGTCGCCAGCGAGTTGATCAGACCAATGTTTGGTCCTTCCGGTGTCTCAATTGGACACATACGGCCGTAGTGTGTTGGGTGAACGTCACGGACTTCAAAGCCAGCGCGTTCACGGGTCAAACCACCTGGGCCCAATGCTGAAAGGCGACGCTTGTGCGTGACTTCTGACAACGGGTTGGTTTGGTCCATAAACTGCGACAGCTGCGAAGAACCGAAGAATTCACGCACAGCAGCCGCAGCTGGCTTAGCGTTGATCAGGTCTTGCGGCATCACTGTGTCGATTTCGACAGATGACATGCGTTCCTTGATCGCGCGCTCCATGCGGAGCAGGCCAACACGGTACTGGTTTTCCATCAATTCGCCAACAGAACGCACACGACGGTTACCAAGGTGGTCAATATCGTCGATATCGCCACGGCCATCGCGCAGTTCAACCAGTGCTTTGATACAAGATACGATGTCTTCTTTGCGCAGGGTGCGCATTGTGTCTTCGGCATCCAGATCAAGACGCATGTTCATCTTAACGCGACCAACAGCAGATAGGTCGTAACGTTCGCTGTCAAAGAACAATGTGTCGAACAGGTTAGACGCTGCATCAACGGTTGGTGGCTCGCCTGGGCGCATCACACGGTAAATATCCATCAGCGCAGTTTCGCGGTTCAAGTTTTTATCTGCCGCCATCGTGTTGCGCATATAAGCGCCGACGTTGACGTTATCGATGTCCAGAACAGGAATTGATGTGATGCCCGCATCAACCAAATCCATAAGCGTGCCGCCAATGACGTCGCCCGCTTTGTCCATTTCCAGCGTCAACTCGTCACCGGCTTCGACGTAAATCGCACCAGTTTCTTCGTTGATGATGTCGTTGGCGACAAACTTGCCGACGATTTCGTTGAATTGAACCAACAAATCGGTGACGTTGCCTTCATCAATCAGTTTCTTAACCGAACGTGGCGTCACTTTTTCGCCAGCTTTGGCGATCACTTCGCCAGTTGCTGCATCGACCAGATCCATGAGCGGGCGTGTGCCGCGAACACGCATTGGGAAGAACTTGGTTGTCCAAGCCTGACCCTTTTTATCAAGATTGTAATCGACGGTGTTGTAATACGCGTCCATGATGCCTTCTTGATCGAAACCAAGGGCGTAAAGCAGCGTGGTGACAGGCAGCTTACGACGACGGTCAATCCGGCAGAACACGAGATCTTTGGCGTCGAATTCGAAATCGAGCCAAGAGCCACGGTAAGGAATGATCCGGCAAGCAAACAAAAGCTTACCAGACGAATGGGTTTTACCTTTGTCGTGGTCAAAGAACACGCCAGGGGACCGGTGCATCTGGGATACGATAACACGCTCGGTGCCGTTCACGACAAATGTGCCGTTCGGCGTCATCAAAGGCATATCGCCCATGAATACGTCTTGTTCTTTGATGTCCTTAACCGACTTGGCGCCAGTATCTTCGTCCATATCGAACACGATGAGGCGGAGAGTGACCTTCAGCGGGGCGCTGTAAGTCATGTCGCGCTGCATGCACTCTTCGACGTCATACTTTGGCTTTTCCAGTTCGTATTTTACGAACTCAAGAACAGCTGTCTCGTTGAAATCTTTGATCGGGAACACCGACTGGAAAACACCTTTGATGCCTTCGCCGTCAAGCGGTGTGTCGCTGTCGCCAGAGCGCAGAAACAGATCATAAGAAGATTTCTGAACCTCAATGAGGTTCGGCATTTCAAGAACTTCACGGATTTTTCCGTAGTACTTACGCAGGCGTTTCTGACCGAGGAAGGACTGAGCCATGTGTAATGTCACCTTATATTTGTCTAACCGACTGCTGTTCCACCCGGGCCGCGGAACAACACCCATTTTGACAGGGGGTTTCATGTCTATTCGTGGCGACCGTCCCACCGGTGCCTCCCGACATTGAAACCTACCCAAGACGGATGTTTGCAGCGAAACATCCTTCTAAGACAGGTTTGGCTGGGCGCACATTTTGCGCACCCAGCCGAGTTTTTATAGGCCGTTGAGGCCCGAAAGTTTAAGTGGCTTAAGCCAATTCAACTTCTGCGCCAACGCCTTCAAGCTTAGCTTTGACTTCTTCAGCTTCTGCTTTAGAGATGCCTTCTTTGATTTTGCCACCGGCTTCAACCAAGTCTTTTGCTTCTTTCAGGCCAAGACCTGTGAGGCTACGGACTTCTTTGATGACGTTGATTTTGGATGCGCCAGCGTTCTTCAGCACAACATCAAATTCAGTCTTCTCTTCTTCAGCTTCTGCAGCAGCAGCAGGTGCAGCAGCAGCAGCGCCAGCAGCTGGCTCAATGCCATACTCGTCTTTGAGGATGGTTTTCAGTTCTTGTGCTTCGAGCAGTGTAAGACCTACGATGTCTTCTGCCATTTTCTTCAGATCAGCCATTTGCTTTTCCATTTCTAAATTTTGTGTTCCAACGTGTGGTAATTTACCGGCACGAAAGTATTTCAGGTTGCTTATGCAGCAGCATTCTCTTCGATCGTCGAAAGAACGCCAGCGATGTTAGAAGCAGGCGCGCCAATGGCCCCAGCGATGTTCGAGGCAGGTGCACCGATACAACCAACGATAGAAGCAATAAGCTCCTCGCGTGATGGCATCGCGGCAACGGCTTTCACACCAGCTACGTCCAGTGCTATATCACCCATCGCACCACCAAGAATAACGAGCTTATCGTTCTTCTTAGAGTATGCTTCGACGACCTTCGCAGCAGCGACAGGGTCATCGGAATAGGCGAGCACGGTCATGCCGTCGAGGAATTCAGCAATGCTTGCGCATGGCTTGCCCTCTAGGGCGATCTTGGCGAGCTTGTTCTTGGCAACGCGTACGGACCCACCAGCTTCGGACATTTGTCCGCGCAGGTCCTGCATTTCAGCAACTGTCATACCTTCGTAGCGACTTACTACGACGACGCCAGAGCTTTCAAAGACTTGGCCGAGTTCATCGACCAGCTGTTCTTTTTGTGCTCTATCCACAGTTTCACTCCAAATTTGGGGATCTCTCCCCGGCTCAATTCGGGTGACCCAAGAGGGCCGCCCAGTTCGGGTCCAATTCAGGGTCCCGAGGCCTTAATCGCCCGAGGGTCTAAACCCGCGGAAATTGGTCTCGTTTCCCATCTCAGGAAGGAATTATGCAAGCGAACCCACACCCTCCGTCTCGGACAGTACAAGGAACCGATCGTCTGGCCCTCGCAACACACGGCCCCATTGTGGGACCGCGCATTCTGTGTAGGATGGGTTTTAATCCATCCCACTTATTCTGATTTAGCTGTTGCCTGTGGCGGATGCCACGTCGATGGAAACACCTGGGCCCATGGAAGAAGATACAGAGATCTTTTTCATGTATGTGCCTTTTGCGCCTGCTGGACGGGCTTTGCTAACTGCGTCAACAAAAGCGATCATGTTTTCTTCGATCTGCTTTGCAGTGAAGGATGCTTTGCCGATGCCTGCGTGAACAACGCCAGCTTTTTCAGCTTTGAACTGAACTTGGCCGCCCTTAGCAGCTTCAACAGCTGCTTTGACGTCCATGGTCACTGTACCAACACGTGGGTTTGGCATCAGGTTGCGTGGGCCAAGTACCTTACCAAGGCGACCAACAACGGCCATCATGTCAGGTGTTGCGATGCAACGATCAAAATCGATTGTGCCGCCTTGGACGATTTCCATCAGGTCCTCGGCGCCGACGATGTCTGCACCAGCTGCTTTTGCTTCGTCAGCCTTGTCGCCACGTGCAAAGACAGCAACGCGAACGTTTTTGCCTGTACCGTGTGGCAGGTTGACCGTGCCGCGGACCATCTGGTCAGCGTGGCGTGGGTCAACACCAAGGTGCATCGCGATTTCAACAGTTTCGTCGAACTTTGCTTTTGCGTTGTCTTTTACAAGACCCGCAGCTTCAGCGACGGCGACGTTAACTTTGCCGGCGAATGCTTCGCGGGCTGCGGTTGTGCGCTTACCAAATTTTGCCATATTACTTAACCTCGATGCCCATGGAGCGAGCAGAGCCCGCGATGATCAGCATTGCGCCTTCGATGGACGTCGCATTGAGGTCCTTCATCTTGGCTTCGGCGATTTCACGCACCTGCTTACCGGAGATAGACCCTGCAACTGTCTTGCCTGGCTCTTTGGAGCCGGACTTCAACTTGGCTGCTTTCAGGATGAAATAGGACGCTGGTGGCGTCTTGATTTCGATCGTGAAGGATTTGTCTGCATAATATGTGATCACGGTTGGGCACGGCGCGCCGCTTTCCAGATCCTGTGTTTTAGCGTTAAACGCCTTACAGAATTCCATGATGTTGATCCCGCGCTGACCCAATGCTGGGCCGACGGGTGGGGATGGGTTTGCTGCACCTGCAGGAACCTGCAGTTTCAGTTGTCCAACAACTTTTTTAGCCATGATGGCCTCTCCTTCATTTTCAGCGATGGGTTAAAACCCATCCTACGATTGCCCCGAAGGGCAGATTGCCGTGGTTAGCCGCAAAGCTCCCACGTCTGAAACGCGCCTGTTACCCTTGCTTGGTAACCTGCGTGAATTCCAATTCGACCGGTGTGGCCCGACCAAAGATAGAGACCGACACTTTGATGCGCGCGTTCTCTTCATCAACTTCTTCAACCATGCCGTCGAAATCTTCAAACGGCCCTTCGTTGACCTTAACCTTTTCACCGATCTCAAAGTTGATCAGCGTGCGTGGTGCTTCTTGGCCTTCTTCGACACGGCCAAGGATGGCCTGCACTTCAGCGTCGCGCATCGGCATCGGGCGACCTTGCGGGCCCAAGAATCCAGTGACGCGGTTGATCGAGTTAATCAGGTGATACCCTTCATCCGACAACTCCATGTGGACCAGAACGTAGCCGGGCATAAAGCGACGCTCAGCGGTCACTTTCTTGTTCCGGCGTACTTCAATCACCTCTTCGGTGGGTACCAACACTTCGTCGATTTGCTCGGACAGACCCTGCTCTTCCGCCTTCTGGCGAATGGTCTCAGCGATCTTTTTTTCAAAGTTCGAAAGAACGCTTACCGAATACCAACGTTTCGCCATGACTTTCGACACCTCGCCGTGAGCACCCCGCAGGATGCAAAATTCCAATTAATTCAGACAGTTAAACTGCCCGCTCGGGAAAATAAAAATCGGCGCGCAACTCGATTCGCCGCACGCCTTTCCCAATTTCAAGGCGCTAGTACCGCCCCTACCCAATGTTTTCAAGGGGTAGCGGGTAAATCGCCCATGTTAGTCTTAAGAACCGAAGTAGCTCAAAACCGTTGTTAGGCCCGCCCGGATCCCCATATCGACAATCGAAAAGAAGATCGCCGTCAGGGTTGCCATGATGAACACCATGATCGTGGTCAAAACAACTTCACGACGGGTCGGCCAAACAACTTTGGCGACTTCGGCGCGAACTTCGTTCACAAATTTTACTGGGTTGGCGATAGCCATTGCGCAAATACCTCTTAGCTCAGAGTCTGCCACATACGGCTTTGCTACACCAAATTCAAGGGCCGAGGATGGTGACACCGTCGATCTTACCAATCGCGGCCAACTGTGCGGCATACTCTGCCTCTGACGCAGCTTTATCAGTCGGCGAGAACGGGTCAAACGCAGGGTATTCATCGCTAATTGGATAAGTGCTGCGCGCCTCGTCCGCCATACTTCGCGGGTCGTCGGCGCCCGACCGGGACAAAACACATGCGACTGCCGCTTCTGACAGCCCCCGATGAACGTGATCAGAAATCGGCAGGATTCTCATGTTTACAAGATCACCCATTAGCGCGCCGCAAATCTTATGGAACCGCCATTTGTAATCTTCATACGCCCATACCGTCACGCGGCCAACACTTGCTGCAGACCGCACACGCGCCACAAGGCCCGGCCAATAGATTTGATCTAGCGGATTTTTCGACAAGTAATCTGAAAACGCAATTGGCTTGCCACCGATCAACGCCTGACTGTACGCGGATTTCAGAAAGCTCGCCGGATTGCGTAGCCCGATACAGACATCCATGGGGCCAGCACCCACAGCACCGGCCAATGCGGCAATTCGCTTGGCTGCTTTGGGATAAAGCGGCGAAATGATATTGCCTTGTTTGTCATGCAGCGCGCCAATGAAGTTTTCGTCGCTCAGGATCAACCGATGCCCATCTTTGAACATGAAATCTGCTTGCTCAGCGCGACTGCGCGTAGGCTTGGAGGGCTCGTGATAGATGTCTAAGCCAAAGATATCGCCGGGACCTTTACCTGGGCGGCGCAAATTGGCCGGTCCATAATACTGAATTCCGGCACTCGTCAGCGCCTGTTGCTGCGCCAACAGTGACCGCTGCAAATGGGTGGTCGCCGTTTTATGCGCACCAATATGCATGACGACGGATCTTGGAAAGGATGCGGCGTTGGTGGTCATGGGCGATTAGGTTCCATTTATTAGAACAGCGCGTCATGTGGTCTTGGCAGGGGCGTGGAGGCTCGAACTCCAGACCTACGGTTTTGGAGACCGTCGCTCTACCAACTGAGCTACACCCCTAAGACCGCGGATCAATTAGCCCGATCTGTCACGGGGATCAAGAGCGATTGCAGCACAACCTTGTATTCGGGTGCAGAAATGTCGAAACAAGCAGGGCAACAAGGGCCGCGCATATGACATTTCGCCACCACATCGAACATTCCCGTTTTCTGGCATGGCTTTTGGCAACCCTCGCGGGCAGCTACTTGTCGCTGTGTCAACGGACCACACGGTGGGAGTATGTTGGGTTGGACAGGCTAAAGTTCGACCTCGCAGACGGCCCTGTGCTGCTTTTGATGTGGCACGGGCGGTCACTGATGGGCCCAATCCACTGGCCGGTCGAGGCAGCCCCCCTGTCAAGCCTCTATGACGCTTCCCCCGTCGGGCGCGTATCAGGCGCACTGCAACGCAGACGCGGACTGCAACCAATGGAGATGTCCAACAAAATGTCCAACCTCGCGGCGTCACGCGTGGTGCTAAAACGGGTCCGCGATGGGGTGAGCATTGGGATGACTGGCGACGGGCCGCTTGGACCAGCGCGTGCAATCAAAGATGCCCCGCTGGAATGGGCGCGGGTGATGAAAAGGCCAGTGTACGGCTATGCGTTTTCGGTGAAGCGGCACTGGATTTTGGGCAGCTGGGACAACATGATGCTGCCGCTGCCGTTTACAACGGGCCGCGTGGTGTTTGCGCGGTTTGAAGGCGAGGTTGTGGGAAAGCTAGATGAAACAGCGCGCGATGGGTTAAAGCGGTTGCTCAATGAGGTTTTGCAAGTGGCGAATTAGCACCCATTTAGGCAAGTGCCAAAGTCACATTGAGCAAAGCTTACCACGACGACAAATTCAAGGAGAGCCAAAAAATGACTGCCATTTTGTCCACTATTAGCCTGCTGACGAGCCTGATCTATGGCCTGTCTTTTACATTTCGACCAACGAGTTGGACCAAAACAGTATTGAAGGCCGTGCCGGTTCTCTCGCTGGGATTGCTGTCAATCGTTGGCGACATGCATCCGGCTTTAACGGCGGCATTACTTTTCGGCGCGCTAGGCGATGTTGCCTTGTCCAGAGAAGGCGATCGCAACTTTCTCATTGGGCTCGCTGCCTTTCTCATTGGACATCTTAGTTACATTGCTTTGTTCACAACGTCGGGCGCGGTTGGTTTCAACGTATCTGTCGGCGTCTGGCCCGTAGCGCCGATTACGCTGATCATTTTGATCGGCGCATGGCTCTATCAGAGACTTTATCATCAATTTGGATCGCTCAAGGTACCGGTATTCGTTTACGTTTTGGTTTCAATACTATTAGGCGCTGTAGCGCTCTTTCAACCTCTGAGCAGCCCGTATATTTGGGCCATAATCGGTGCGCTTCTATTTATATTTTCAGATATTTTGTTGGCATTTGACCTGTTTGGCGACATTCAATCCCGCCGAAGTCGCCGCGTAACCGCGGGCCTTTTATGGTTCTGCTATTGGTTAGGCCAATGCCTCATCTTAGTTGGCTACTCTGGGTGGCTTTAACAAAAAAGGCCGCCTCCTTTCGGACGCGGCCTTTCTGTTATCGATAGGGTGTCGGTAAGCCTA
>OJHH01000754.1_pt1 | contig 10868 bp, 12 predicted proteins | sample 1594911 | NCBI WGS metagenome assembly OJHH01 (sample SAMN05416787, study PRJEB24817) | seawater metagenome | isolation source: Sea water | place: Canada:Atlantic | collected 2013-11
GCACACGGTGAACACCTGATTCGTATTTCATGCGGGCAAACACACCATCACCAACAATACGGGCGATAACTTCTTTGACGCCACCAAGCTCGGACAGGCTTTCTTCAAGAATCTCGAATTTCCAACCCTGCTTGTCAGCATAGCGCTGGTACATGCGCAGCAAATCAGCAGCAAACAGCCCAGCCTCGTCACCGCCAGTTCCGGGGCGTATCTCCAACAACGCAGGACGGCCATCAGCGGCATCCTTGGGTAATAACGCAAGCTGAACGTCGTGTTCCGACGCAGCAACCGCGATCTTAAGATCCGGCAGTTCCATTTCAGCCAATTCGCGCATCTCAGGGTCGCGCAGCATCTCTTCTGCCTCCGCGATCTGATCAATCAAATCCTGATAGGCGGTCACCGTTTCCACAACGGGGCGCAATTCGGCGTATTCACGGCCCAATGCAGCGATCTCGCCGCCGGACACACCTTCGGCCATCTTGGCCTCTAGGAACTGAAACCGATCTATAATTTGGGCAATTTTATCTTGGGCAATCATAGGTCAAGCAGTGCGCGAAAACCAACATACGGTCAAGCTGTCAAAGCGGACCTAAACGGTCCAACCAATCCAAAACGCGGGCTTTGTTGACGCCGCCGTCGGACCACCCGTAAACTTGATGCGCATACATGGTCAGCACGCCATCCTGAATGGCGACCGCCGTCACATCAGGAAAGCCGACGACACGGCTGCGGGTCACAAATTGCAGCGGGTCATCGCGCAGGTGTTGCGTGCGCGGCGTCGCCAAAGCAATCTCGGCAATCCGAGCGCGCAGCGCAGCGGCGTCACCAGAAAATTCCCGCACGGCGGTAAAGCCGCCAGCAATGTCGGCATCAACCGTAGGCACTGTCAAAATCGGCGCCACTGGCGCGCGGCGGATGTAAAATCCAAGCATGACCACGAGGGTCACAGCAATGACCAAAAATCTCATATTCACGTCTCTCACCGCCCCATTTTTAACTTATGCAAAACTTATACGAAACTTATGCAAAACATACCCCTAACGGTACGGCACCCCAGGCAGGATCGAAAGCAGCTCAAACATCAAATTTGCGCCTGTTAATGCGGTGTTTCCGCTGGGGTCATAGGGCGGTGAAACCTCGACCAAGTCGCAGCCGACAATGTTCAATCCGCGCAAGCCACGGATCAATTCCATCGCCTGCATTGTGGTCAATCCGCCGATCTCAGGCGTGCCCGTTCCAGGGGCAAAACTTGGGTCCAAACTGTCGATATCATAGGTGATATATGTCGGGGTTTCGCCGATCTGTTCTCGGATGTCTTTTGCCAATGGTGACAATGACTTATGCCATAAACTAGGTGCCAAATATTGGTTGAAACCCCAGCCCGCAGCCTCTGTGAAATCATCCGCAGTATACCCCGTGCCACGCAGCCCGATCTGGTGGACTTTATCAGCCACGATCAACCCTTCCTCATAGGCGCGGCGGAACACCGTGCCGTGGGTTTCACGCTCTCCAAACATCTCATCGTTCACGTCCGCATGGGCATCAACATGCACCAAAGCAACGGGCCCATGTTTCTTGGCAATTGAACGCAAAATCGGCAACGTCATCGTATGATCACCACCCAACCCCATCGGCGTGAAATCATGCTTTAAATGTGCGTCATAAGTCTTTGTAATCAAACGAATACTATCGCTCAAACTAAACGTATTTATCGGCACATCACCCAGATCGGCGCAATGCAAAGCATCAAAAGGAGCCGCCCCAGTTTGAATATTATAAGGTCGGATCATAGCCGACTGTTCGCGCAATTGTTTCGGCCCCATCCGCGTCCCAGATCGCCAGCTTGTGCCAATATCCATCGGCACCCCGATAAAGCCCACGTTCAGCCCCTCAGCACTGCTTGCTTCGGGCAAGCGCATGAATGTTTGAAGTCCTGAAAAACGGGCAAGATCGTTTCCACTAATTGGCATGACTGGCATAGTTATTTCCTTTTATTCCAGAGCGCTAAACAGCAAAGCTCCATCGCGATATGGGCACCCGCAATTGCCGTCGCGCCCGTGGCATCATAGGGCGGTGACACCTCGACAATGTCGCCCCCAACCATATTGATCCCAGCCAAATCCCGCAGGATTGCAGCGGCCTGCCAACTCGCCAAACCACCCCAAACCGGCGTGCCCGTACCAGGAGCAAACGCAGGATCCAACGCATCAATGTCAAAGGTCACGTAAGTCGGCGCATCCCCTACGATTTCTTTCACCTTTTCAGTGACATAAGCCGCGCCTTTTTCATGCACAGTCCGCGCATCAATATAGGGCATCCCCAGATAATCATCACATTCAGTCCGTATCCCGACTTGCACAGACCGCGCGACATCAACCAGCCCCAGCCTAACGGCTTTATACATAAACGTACCATGGTCGATCCGGCTCATGTCATCATCGGCCCATAGGTCTGAATGGGCATCAAATTGAATGACCGACAACGGCCCAAATTTTTCAGCGTATGCACGCAAAATCGGCAGCGTGATAAAGTGATCACCACCTAAAGTAACTGTCGCAGGCCCTTGGAAAATAACGGTTTTTATGTGCTTTTCCACCAGATCAGGCACGCCTGCAACGTTTGCATAATCGAACGCCATATCGCCATAATCTACTATCTCGAATTCGGACAACGGATCAAACCCGTCCCAACCATAGGGCGGATCATAGGGCTGCAATGTCGACGCCTCGCGGATTGCACGTGGGCCAAATCGTGTACCAGGGCGGTGCGTCACTGCTTGATCAAACGGGATGCCCGTCACAACCAGATCAGCGCTTGAGATATCTTTAGAATAGGCTCGCCGCATAAATGACGTGGCCCCGCTAAAGGCATTTTCAAAGGCCAAACCGCGCCTGTCTTTGCGCGTGAATGCCAGATCAATTTGCGTCTTTGCGTCTTCTAAGCTCATGATTTAGTTCCTTAAAGTGGCAAAGCCCGTTCAATAAGTTTGGCAAAAAATGACGCACCCGCAGCGGCAGTTTCATCGTCAAAATCATATTCGGGATGGTGCAAGCCAGCTGTGTCGCCATTGCCAACGAACAAATATGACCCCGGCCGTTTTTCTAGCAGATAGGCGAAATCCTCCGCGCCCATTTCCGGGCCCGCATTAGCATTCACACCTGCATCGCCTGCGATTTCACGAGCGATTTCTGCAGCAAATTCCGTCCGACCAGCATCATTGATTGTGGCCGGATAGCCGACTTGGTAATCCATATATGCCTCAACGCCATAAGCAGCCGCTTGGCCCGCCACGATCGCCTCTAGCCGCGCTAAAACCATGCCCTGCACCGCACGATCAAAGGTACGGACAGTGCCGTTCATATAGGCCTTTTCCGGCACAATGTTGTCAGCGGACCCTGTGTGAATTTGCGTGATCGATACCACAAGGTTGTCTTGGGAATAGTTGTTCCGACTCACAATCGTCTGAATCGCATTTGCGATCCCAACAGCCGCCATAATCGGGTCTGCGGTGGCGTGCGGCATCGCGCCGTGGCCGCCCTCGCCTGTAATATGAATGTCAAAACTATCAGCCGCGGCCATAATTGGTCCAGGCGTAGTATAAAAATGCCCGACCTCAACACCTGGTGCGTTATGCAATGCATAAACCTCTTTGATATCAAAAGTATCCAAGATGCCTTCTTTAACCATGACCTCTCCACCACCGCCACCTTCCTCGGCTGGTTGAAAAATCAGCGCAACGCGGCCTTTGAAATTACGGGTTTCAGCCAAGTACCGCGCAGCCCCTAGCAACATGGTGGTATGCCCATCATGCCCACAGGCGTGCATCATGCCATCAACGGTGGAGGCATAAGGCAGGCCCGTTTCTTCCTGCATTGGCAGCGCATCCATGTCGGCACGCAGGCCAATCGTGGGGCCGTCACCCTGCCCTTCGATGATGGCAACAATGCCGGTTGTGGCGATCCCTTCGTGGATTTCAGTGATGCCAAACTCGCGCAATCGTTCAACCACAAATGCGGCTGTCTGGTGGCATTCGAACATCAACTCTGGAATTGTGTGCAGATGGCGCCGCCATGCCGTCATATCTGGTGTGTAATCGGCGATCCGGTTGATGACGGGCATTGCTGGCGCTCCTGCGTTCTGAATTATAGTATGAGTTGAATACAATCTAAGGGGCCGCGCAATGGCAGATACGTTAATCCACGACCCAAATGGCGGCATGCCGCGCCTTTTAGAGATCATGCGCCGACTGCGGGACCCTGAAACGGGCTGCCCATGGGATATCGAGCAGGATTTTGACAGTATCGCGCCCTACACAATTGAAGAAGCCTATGAGGTCGCGGATGCGATTGCACGCAAGGATTGGGGCGACCTAGAAGGCGAATTGGGCGATTTATTGCTGCAAACTGTCTATCACACAGCCATGGGCGAAGAGGCCGGGCATTTCACGTTTGAAAGCGTCACTAAATCTATCGCTGACAAAATGGTTGCCCGTCACCCGCATGTATTTGGTGACGAATCACGTGAAAAGTCGGCCGAACAACAAACCGCTGATTGGGAGGCAATCAAGGCAAGCGAACGCGGCACCACATCACGGACATTGGACGGTGTGGCACAAGGACTTCCGGCGTTGACCCGCGCGGTAAAGCTGCAAAAGCGGGCCGCCCGCGTGGGCTTTGATTGGCCCGATACGTCGTATGTTTTGGATAAAATTATCGAAGAAGCGGGCGAGTTGATCGAGGCGCGCGACACACTAACACACAAAGAAGTCACAGAAGAATTTGGTGATTTGATGTTTGTAATGGCCAACCTTGCGCGGCATCTTGGCGTTGATCCGGAGGAAGCGGTGCGTGGTACAAATGCAAAATTTATACGCCGTTTCAATGCAGTAGAGGCCGCACTTGAAGTAAAAGGAAAGACACCAATGCAAAGCGATTTGGCCGAAATGGATGCGCTTTGGGATCAGGTCAAATTGGCTGAAAAATAAACCCGACTAAAATATTCATGTATTGACCTGACAAAAAGAGTCGGGTTATGACCGTAGCACTGAAACGCTAACCAAATGGACCTACAACATGACCCTTCGCAGTATTCTATTCGCTACCACTTGCGCCGCAATCGCGGGCCCTGCCGTGGCGGACGTCAACATTTACACCACCCGCCAACCCGATTTGATCGCCCCTGTGATGGATGCGTTTACTGCGCAAACAGGTATCGTTGTGAACTTAGCGTTTGTAGACGACGGATTGGTTGAACGGCTTAAGGCCGAAGGCAAACGCTCGCCTGCAGATCTGGTGATGACGGTTGATATTGCGAACCTACAACAGATTGTGGATGCGGATGTGATCCAACCAGTTGTGAACGATGTTCTAGCCGCAAACGTGCCTGCGAACCTGCGCAGCCCCGATAACCTTTGGTTTGGTCTAACAACGCGCGCGCGCATCATCTATGCAAGCCGCGACCGCGTTGCCGACGGCGAAGTCACGACATATGAAGAGCTCGCGTCGGCCAAATGGGAAGGCCGCATTTGCACCCGTTCAGGTCTACACAACTATAACCTCGCACTGACATCCGCCGTGATCGCGCATGCTGGCGAAGAAGGTGCAACCGCTTGGGCTGCTGGTGTGAAATCCAACCTTGCGCGCAAACCCGAAGGCAATGACCGTGCGCAAGTGAAGGCGATCTGGGCTGGCGAATGCGATATCAGCCTTGGAAACACCTATTACATGGGCAAAATGCTAGCTGATGAAGAACAGACCGAATGGGCCAATTCCGTGCGGATTGTATTCCCAACATTTGAAGATGGCGGCACACATGTGAACGTATCGGGCGTGGCAATGACCAAAGCGGCGCCAAACCGCGAAGAAGCATTGCAGTTGATGGAATTCCTCGTGTCACCAGCAGCCCAAGGCATTTATGCCGAGTTGAACAGCGAATACCCAGTCTTAGAAGGCGCGCCTGTGTCTGATGTCGTCGCAAGCTGGGGTGAATTCACTGCGGATGATGTACTGCTCACAGATTTGGCCGCGAACCGCCCTGCCGCACTACGTTTGATGGAAGTGGTTGATTTCGACGGCTAAGCCCATCGGGTTCACTAAAAGAATGAGGGCCGGATCGATTATGATCCGGCCTTTTCTTCCAACAAAAGCCATTCTTCTTCTGCGTCTTGCAACGCTGTCTGGCGCGCGACCAATGCATCAGTCGCTTTTTCAAACTTAGCGAGCTGTTTTGTGAACAACTCTGGGTCCGATAACAGCACCTCAAGCTTGGCGATCTCAGCGTTCAGCTTTTCCATAACCGTCGGCAACTCGTCCAAACGGTGTTTTTGAGTGAACGACAATGCGGTCTTGCGGGCCACTGTGCCCGATTGCTTGCCGCCCTTGGACATCTGCTTGCCAACTGATTTAGGGGCGTTTGGCATCGTATCAGACCGCTGTTGGCGGTAATCTGTCCATCCACCAGCATAGGCCACGACTTGGCCGTTGCCTTCCATCGCGATGGTCGTTGTCACCACCCGGTCAAGAAAATCACGGTCGTGGCTGACAAGCATAACCGTGCCGTCATATTCGCCAAGGATATCTTGAAGAAGATCAAGCGTTTCAATATCCAAATCGTTGGTCGGTTCGTCCAACACCAGCACATTGCTTTCGCGCGCCATCAGGCGGGCAAGTAGCAGGCGGGCTTTTTCGCCACCAGACAATGAGCGAACAGGCGCACGGGCTTGGGCTTCGTCAAATAGAAATTCTTTCAGGTATCCAACGACGTGTTTGGGATTGCCGCGCACCATGATCTGATCGGACTTTCCAGACACACCAAGCACCGGATCGGACGCAAGGTTTTCCCACAGCGTCATATTCGGGTCCAGCGCAGCGCGGGCCTGATCGAACACGGCGATATCTAGGTTAGTACCAAGCTTAACGATACCCGCATCAGGTTCAATCTTACCAAGCAACATATTGAGAACAGTTGTTTTTCCGACGCCGTTAGGCCCAACAAACGCAATACGATCGCCGCGGTTCACAGTCAGGTCAAAACCGCTGACAATCTGTTTGCCGTCAAAGGATTTGGTCAAGCCAGTCGCCTCGATCACCTTTTTGCCCGACGTTGATCCGCCGTCAAACGCCATGGCTGCAGTGCCCTGCCGCTTAATCTGGCCAGATTTTTCAGCGCGCAAATCGGCCAAGGCACGAACACGTCCTTGGTTACGTTTGCGCCGCGCAGAAATGCCCTCAACAGCCCAACGGGCCTCGGCCTTGATCTTGCGGTTTAGCTTGTGACGCTGTTGGTCTTCTTCTTCCCACAGCTTATCGCGCCATTCCTCAAAACCGTCGAAACCCTCTTCGGCACGGCGGACTTCACTGCGGTCGATCCACAGGGTCGCACGGGTCAGGTTGCGCAGGAATGCACGGTCGTGGCTGATCAGAACAAAGGCGGCGCGGGTCGATTTCAGCTCGGTCTCGAGCCAGGCAATCGCCTCAATATCCAAATGGTTTGTCGGCTCATCGAGCAACATCAATTCAGGGGCTTCGGCCATCAGTTTGGCCAAGGCGGCACGGCGACGTTCCCCACCGGATGCGGTTTTTGGGTCGCTCATTGGGTCGAACTTCAACCCTTCGGCGACCATATCAACGCGGTAGGCTTCTTCTTCGGGCAAACCGCTAGCGGCATAGGCGCCAAGCGTGTCGAACCCTTCCATTGTGGGGTCTTGTTCCATGTAGCCGACGCTGACACCAGTCGCAGCAACGCTTGTGCCACTGTCGGCCTCGATCAATCCGGCCATGACCTTCATCAAGGTGGACTTGCCTGATCCGTTGCGCCCGACCAGCGCGACGCGGTCGCCCGGTTGGATCACCAAAGACAGGTTGTCGAATACAGGATCACCGCCAAAAGTAAGGCCGATGTCGGAGAGCTGGAGTAAGGGTGTGCGTGCCATGCGCGTCAGGTAGTGCGCAGTGGCCCCATGTGCAAGCCTTGTGTTTGTGCGGCGAGTGCGCGCAAAGACCGAACCCGTGCAGCAGGGATTGCCGCAATCTCCAAACCGGTGAAAACATGCAGCGTGCCAAGCGTGTGGTCAACGACCAGATGATCGCTCACATAGCCACCCATTCCAAGGTAAGATCGCAACAACGGCGGCATTTGTTGCAGGGCACGATGCGGATCATGATCGGCTTCACTGATGTCAGAAAGCTTTTTATTATCAGCGGCTTTTGGTGTGATCTTCATGTGCCCCAAATGCTTGGCTTGCAGCGCGCCAAATGCATCAGCGTAGGCCGCAGGATCAGTCCCTGCAAAGCTCGCACAGCCAAACAAATGGGCGATATCATGGGCATCAACATGCTGGGTAATCGCGGCCCACGCCAAGCGCATCACATCCAAAGAAAATGCGCCCTGTGCGACGCAAAACCGACCAACCTCAAGCGTCGTACCAGCAAGCGGGCCAAAGTCATAGAATCCGTCTGTATATGTACCCGAAAAATCCACGCCATCAGGCAAGACCCGCAGACGCAACGTGCAGACCAAAACGCCGTCCCGCTCAACCATCACATGGTTCGAAAACGCATCAAATTGATCAGCGTCCAGCCCTGTGCCACCATGAAAGCAAGCATGCCGCAGCGCTTGACATGCAGCGACGTCGTCTGGCGACATGGCCATACGGCACAAGATTGGGGCGGTGGCTCGCAAAACTGTCATCATCCCTCATCTTGGCGAATGGTCGCTTGCGCCCTACATTAACGAGACAAACGCGCAAAGGGGAAACAAACCGTGGATAAAATCATCAAATCAAAAGACGAGTGGCAGGCGCAGCTTTCCACCGAGGCATTCAAAATCATGCGCGAACATGGCACTGAACGGGCTGGAACGCACGACGATTTCCCAAAGGACGCAGGTACCTTCATGTGCGTCGGTTGCGGGGCACCGTTGTTTGAACAAGCCACCAAATTTGAAAGCGGCACAGGCTGGCCTTCATTCTATGCACCAGTGAATGACGAATTGGTCGGCGAAAGAGTCGACCGCAAGTTTTTCATGAAACGCACAGAGGTGCATTGTAACGGGTGTGATGGGCACTTGGGGCATGTGTTTCCCGATGGGCCTGCGCCCACCGGTCTTCGGTATTGCATCAACGGCGTTGCCCTGACGTTCGCGCCTGAAGAAGCTTAGCCTTCGCCCAAGAAATCGCCAGCGTTCACGCGGCCAATGCTGCCGAGCAGCTGGCGAATGAAGGTACTGTCGCGCACACCGTTGTCAGTGACGCGGCGCGACAACACGATAACATTGCCGTCTTGCAGGCCAAACCGTTCGATATTGCGCACAACACCCGCGTCATCAAAGCTGATGGCAAGCACTTGGCGTTCGGTTTCGACAGGGGCCATCGCGCCAAAATGCCGGAACTTGCTGGACACATAGTAGAACGCACTTTGATCAAGCACGCCGCCTGAAGTTGGCGGACCCACCGTGGCAGTCACGGATTCGCGGGTATCAACACCAACCGCGATCAACGATAGATCCTCGGCTGGCGGCATATAGCCGTGATTGCGGATAATTGGGGTGCAGGCGATCGCTGCAGCCAATGCGGCCACTGCTGTCATCCGTCGCGCGGTTGTAAATGCCTTGCTGCCCATTGGGACTGCCCCTTGCTTTGGTGGCTCATGCCTTTTATCCCCTCTACATCATGCAAGCCCCCTAATTCAAGAATGGAAGCACCATTGGCTGAATTGCCTACCCATCCGATGCGCCTTGGCGATCTGTCGAATAAGAACAACACCAGCTTTGAACTGCAGCCCGATGCGGCCACTTGTGCAGCGATTGCTACGCATTTGGGCATCTTGGGCGTCAAAAAACTGCGCTTTATTGGTGAATTCACCCCCCAAGGGCGCACCGACTGGGCATTATCTGCCAAAATTGGCGCGACAGTTGTGCAGACCTGCGTTGTCTCTCTTGTTCCAGTCACCACCCGCATCGAAGAATCTGTCGAGCGGCGGTATATCGCCAATTTTGAAGACCCCGACGAGGAAGAGGTCGAAATGACCGCTGATGAAAACACCGAACCGTTGACCCAATCGGTGGACGCTGCGGCGGTGATGATCGAGGCGTTATCGCTCGCTATGCCGTCATATCCGCGCAAAGATGGCGCTGACTTGGGCGAAGCAGTCTATACAGACAAAGAATTAACGCCAATGACAGACGATGATGCAAAGCCTTTTGCAGGTCTTGGCGCACTGCGCGATGCCCTGCAAAATAAGGGTGAAGGTACCAATTAACACATGTCGTCGTAAGGGGTTGCGCTGCTACAAATTAGCAGTATGTTCCGACCTCTAATACATCCAGTCTCGACAAGGCTGTCCCAATCGCTTAGGACGCCCCAAAGACTGAAACACACGGGCCAAAACGGCCCTTTTATCATAGGGTTGAGACATGGCCGTCCAGCAGAACAAAGTATCCAAATCCCGTCGTAACAACCGTCGTTCACACGACTCGCTTGTTGCAGCGAATCCAAACGAATGTGACAACTGTGGTGAGCTTAAGCGCCCACACCACATTTGCCCGTCTTGCAATCACTACGCCACACGCGAAGTGATCGCATCCGCCGACGTGGAACTGGACGACGACGCAGCATAAGCTGTACGTTAAGAACATGACCCAAGCACAGACGGACATCGCGGCGAACACCGCACATATTATATCCGTCGACGCTATGGGCGGCGATAAAGGGCCTGCGACTGTTGTCGCGGGCCTTTCTATGTTTTTGGCCAGTCAACCGCAGGCTCGCGCGATTTTGCACGGCCCCCGCGCAGAACTGGCTTCAATGCTCGCCAAACGAAAAATAGCCGACCGAGTCGATATTTGGGATGCGTCCTGTCTCTTATACACAT
>OJHH01000755.1_pt1 | contig 10865 bp, 10 predicted proteins | sample 1594911 | NCBI WGS metagenome assembly OJHH01 (sample SAMN05416787, study PRJEB24817) | seawater metagenome | isolation source: Sea water | place: Canada:Atlantic | collected 2013-11
CCTATTAATGCCGGGCGCACCCAGCGCCATCACGATCTGGCCACGGTGGAAACCCTGGGCGAAAACGCTCACACGCTGATTAATATCTTCGTGAGCCAGCCGATTACACTGCCGTTGGCGCTCACGTTTTTAGAGCGTCACCCCCAGGGCAGTCAGGCGTTTATGCCGCTGCATGAGGAGCGCTTTATTGTCGTGGTCGCACCGCCTGGAGAGCATATCGATCCCAGTGATGTGCGTGCCTTTGTTACCGATGGCCGCCAAGGCGTCAACTATCACGCCGGTACTTGGCACGCCATTCAATCGGTACTGGAGCGCGAAGGGGAGTTTTTAGTGGTAGATCGGGGCGGCGAAGGCAACAACTGCGATGAGTTTCCGCTTGCGATCACCGTGACGTTGAAATGATCCGCGCCTGATGTGTTACACCGCTGTCATATCGCACGCGTTAAACTGATAAGCTAGGGTGACAACATAACGTTACTCCAAATAGTCACACACGCTAATTCGCATGGTTGGAACACAATGAACGCACTGCACTTCTCCTCGATCCGTCGTACCAAAATTGTCGCCACCCTTGGGCCTGCCAGCGACCGTGAAGGCGTGCTGGAAGCCATGCTCCAGGCGGGTGTCGATGTGGTGCGTTTAAACTTCTCCCATGGAACCGCCGATGATCATCGCCGCCGCTTAACCGAAGTACGCGAGATTGCCGCCAAGCTGGGCCGCAGCGTCGCGGCCTTGGGCGACTTGCAAGGCCCCAAAATTCGTATTGCGCGGTTTAGAGACGGCGCCGTGGTACTTAAAGAGGGCCAGCCGTTCATTCTCGATATGGAACTCGACGGCGATGCTGGCGATATTCACCAAGTAGGCTGTGACTACAAAACCTTGTCGCAAGACGTGGCCCCCGGTGACCGCCTGCTGCTAGATGACGGACGTTTGGTGCTGGATGTGGCCCGTGTTGACGGCCAACAGGTACATACCACCGTGGTGGTCGGCGGTAAGCTCTCCAACCATAAAGGCATCAATAAGCAGGGCGGTGGTCTTTCTGCTCCGGCGTTGACTGAGAAAGACAAGGAAGACCTCAAAACCGCCGTTGAAATTGGCGTCGACTATCTGGCCATATCCTTCCCCCGCCATGCGGAAGACATGCTGGAAGCACGCCGTCTGCTGGGCGAAGCGGGCAAGGAAGTTGGCCTGGTGGCCAAAGTTGAGCGTGCCGAAGCGGTCGCTGATGACGCCACCCTGGATGGCATCATCGAAGCGTCTGAAGCGGTCATGGTGGCGCGCGGTGATCTAGGCGTAGAAATTGGCGATGCCAAGCTGGTCGGCGTGCAGAAACGCATGATCAAGCGGGCGCGTTCGCTTAACCGGGCGGTTATTACTGCCACGCAGATGATGGAGAGCATGATTTCAGCGCCGCTTCCCACCCGCGCTGAAGTCTTCGACGTCGCTAACGCGGTATTGGATGGCAGCGATGCGGTCATGCTCTCGGCAGAAACCGCCGCGGGTGACTATCCGCTGGAAACCGTTGAAGCGATGTCGCGTGTTTGCCTGGGCGCTGAGCGGGAAAAATCCGCCCAGGAGTCCGGCCACCGCATTCATGAAGGCTTTACCCGCCCGGACGAAACCATCGCGCTTTCCGCCATGTACGCGGCCAACCACATGACCGGCGTGACCGCGATTGCCTGCATGACCTCATCAGGCTATACGCCATTGATCGCGTCGCGCATTCGTTCAGGCCTGCCGATTGTCGGCTTGGCGCATAACCCTATCGCCCAGCGCCGTATGGCACTTTATCGCGGTGTGGTTTCGCTGCCGTTCGATACCTCCGAAATGAGCGCTACCGAGCTGAACGACCGTGCTCTGGAACTGCTGGTGAAGACCGGTATTTCCAAGGCTGGTGATCACGTGATCCTGACCCGCGGCGATCACATGAATGCTCACGGCGGCACCAATACCATGAAGGTCATGGAGATTACTGACGAGCATGCTAAAAGCTAAATGTGCGCATGGGCTGCTGCTCGCCTGCTTGCTAGTAATAAGCGCCCCCGCAATAGCGGCGGCGCCTATTGTCGCCGCCGCTTCTGATCTGCAGTTTGCGCTAACCGAGGCCGCTGAGCAGTTTCAGCAGGAAACCGGTCACGACCTGCGCCTGAACTTTGGTTCCTCCGGCAACTTCCGCCGCCAAATTGCCCAGGGCGCGCCCTTTGAGCTCTATCTCTCTGCTGACGAGCGCTACGTTCAAGCGCTTTATGAAGAGGGACACACCCAGGATGAAGGCGTGATATACGCCATTGGCCGGTTAGTGTGGATGCAGCAAGCGGGGCGCGATGATTTACCCAGTGACGATGCGCCACTTGCTGGGGTTGAAGCTGCCCTAGAAGCACACGAGAGCGGTTCCGCTGAACGGATCGCCCTGGCGAATCCTGAGCATGCGCCTTATGGCGTGGCAGCGCAGCAGGCGCTTGAGCACGCTGGGCTTTGGGAGCCAACCGAGCCACTGCGCGTGCTGGGCGAAAATGTCTCCCAGGCAGCGCAGTTTGCGCTTTCCGACGATGCCCGGGGTGGGCTAGTGGCTTACTCGCTAGCCCTGGCTCCTTCTTTACGTGATCGAAGTGAGTACGTACTTATCCCTGAGGGCTGGCATGAGCCTTTGCGCCAACGCATGGCCTTGACCAATCAGGCGGGAGAGGTCGCCACTGCCTTCTACCAATGGCTGCAGCAAGACGAAGGGCAATCCATTTTGCGTAACTATGGTTTTAACAGCGAATAATGGTTTTAACGCCGAATGATGGCTTTAGCGTCGAATGATGAGTACTTCTTAATGGATGACTCTTAATGGATGGCTCTTAATGGATTGGTCGGCGCTGTCGGTTTCGTTACGTCTCGCGGCTTTTACCTGTCTTATCCTCATCCCCATCGCTATTTGGCTAGGCCGCGCCCTGGCCTACGCGCGTTTTCGCGGTAAAGGCTTATGCGAGGCATTCGTTGCGTTGCCGCTGGTGTTACCGCCGACCGTATTGGGCTTTTATCTATTGATGAGCTTTGGCCGTGATGCCCCGGTAGGGTCGTTTTGGGCAAACCTGACCGGCGGAGGGCTGAACTTCACGTTCACAGGTATATTACTGGCCTCCCTAATCGCCAATCTGCCGTTTGCCGTGCAGCCCATTCAGCGCGCCTTCGAGCACGTTCCCCACAACCTGCGGGAAGCGGCCTGGTGTAGCGGCTTGAGCCCCTGGCAGACGCTGCTGCGTATCGAGCTGCCCTTGGTGTGGCCGGGTATTCTCTCAGCAGCGGCGCTCACGTTTGCCCATACGCTGGGCGAATTTGGCGTGATCTTGATGGTGGGGGGCGCTATTGATGGCGAAACCCGCACCCTTGCCATTGCTATCTATGATCGCGTCCAAGCCTTCGATGAACAGGGCGCTGCACAGATGTCGGCGCTGCTGCTGTTGGTGTCGTTTATTACCTTGGGACTCGTCTATGGACTGGCCGGGCGCAGGCGGTGGGTACGTGGCTGATTCGCGCATCACCTGGCCCATCGAAGGACTAGGCGTGGCAGTCCACCAAACGGGGCCGATTCCGCTGGCCGCTGAGTTTGTTTGCCAGCCCGGCGAACTGCTGGCGCTGGTTGGGCCATCGGGTAGCGGAAAAACTACACTGCTTCGGACTATTGCCGGACTTTATCGTCCCCAGAGTGGGCGTGTGGAGTGCGCGGGAGACAGCTGGTTTGATGCCGAACGTAAGCATTCACTGTCGCCACAGCGTCGGCAAGTTGGCATGGTGTTTCAGGACTATGCGCTGTTTCCCCACCTAACCGCGTTAGAAAATATTCAACTGCCGCTGCGCCATCTGCCTCAACCCCAGCGTCGGGAGCTAGCTGAGCAGTGGCTGGCCAAGGTGCGTCTAGAGGGGCTAGGCAAGCGTTACCCTAACGCGCTTTCCGGTGGGCAGCGCCAGCGAGTGGCGCTTGCCCGTGCCTTGGCCCGCGACCCCAAAGTGCTATTGCTCGATGAGCCGTTTTCGGCGGTGGACCAAGTCACCCGGCGGCGTTTGCAGCGCGAGCTGGCACTACTCCGCCAGCAAATCGAGATTCCTATCGTGCTAGTGACGCATGACCTGGAAGAAGCCACGGCACTGGCAGATCAAATCTGTGTACTGCATAGCGGCGTAAGCCTTCAGCAGGCTTCGCCGGAGGTACTGTTCAGCCGCCCGGATACACCGCTAGTGGCACGCTTGCTGGATCGACATAATCTGTTTGAAGGCACCGTCGTAGAGCTAGAAGGGCAGCGGCGCCTGCAGTGGGGGGAAGCTTATCTGGAAGTCGCCGAAGGACTCGTCAACTTGCCACTGGGTGAAGCCGTGACCTGGTATTTGCCGCCTTCCGATATTGTGCTTCATCGCCGTGACAGGCCTTCCCAAGGCGAGCGGGAAAACCCATTGGCAGCCACGGTTGAAGAGTTAGTGGTTCTTGGGGGCATTACGTCAGTTTCCTTGCGCGCCCAACATGGTGATATGTTACGTTTCGATATCGCCACCCATGCCGTACGGCGTAACCAGTTAACCCGCGGTGCCGTGGTGAACGTTTCACTGCTGGCAGCTGGCATTCACTTGCTGCCAGGCCACCGAGTTCGCGCAGATGCGCATGATAAAAGGAAGTAAGCATGGATCCCACGCGTCGCACGCTGCTGAAAGCATCGTTACTGTTACCGCTGGTGGCGCTGCTGCCAATGTCGTTACTCAGCGCGGTTGCCTGGGGGCAGGAAGAGGCGAAAGAGATGCAGACCCTGGCGTTGGCGATCCATAGCGAGGGCGGGCCGCACCGTTTAGAGGTCGAGGTGGCAGAAACGTCTTCTCAGCGTCAGCGCGGTTTGATGGAGCGTGAGAGCCTGCCGGAAGCCAGCGGCATGCTGTTTCGCTTTGAGCGCGAGCAATCGGCCAATAACGCCTTCTGGATGTATCGCACCCTGATTCCTCTCGATATTGCGTTTATCGATGCCAATGGCCAGATCGTAGCGATCAATACCATGCAGCCCTGTGAGTCTGCATCACCGAGTGAATGTCCCTCTTACCCGGCGGGGGCGGCGTATCATTCAGCGCTGGAGGTCAACGGCGGTTACTTCGCCGAGCGCGGCATCAAGGTGGGGGACTGTGTCTCCATTCCAGAGGAAGCCGGTTTTTGCCAGCCTGAAGATTAAGCGGGCCGAGGGCGACGATTGACATTAATCACGATCAAAGCGATGCCTGTGACCACCAAACCGCCGCCCATTAGTTTATGAAAGCCTAGGCTGTCGCCCATCAAGAGCGCGCCTAGGCCGACCGCCAATACCGGGACCAGTAGCGTCATGGGTACCACGCGGTTAACCGGATGGCGACGCAATAGCGCGTACCAAATGCCGTAAGCAACAATCGACGACATGACCGCGGTGTAAATCATCGCTCCCCAGCCTATCCAGCTTGCCTGCTGAATCGCCTGCCATTGACCGCTTTCAAACAGCCATGAGCCCAGCGCCACCTGCGGCACTGCAAACAGCGCCACCCAGCCGGCCAGTGCTAGCGGTGCGATGGGTGGGCCACGCTTGATCAACAGCTGTGATACCGCCCAAGCGAAAGCACTCATTAGTAAGATGCTTAACGGTAACGGCGAAGGCAGCGTGGGGCCCCCCGCGAGCACGACCACGCCTGCAAAGGAAAGCAACAACCCGGCAATCCGCTTGGGCCCCAGCCGCTCTTTCAAAAACACCACGGCCAGCAGCGTGGCGAAGGGTGTGCCCATTTGTACCAACAGCGCCCCCGTTCCCGCTTCTGCTTGCGCTAATCCAATGAACAGCAGGGCGAAGTGCAGGCTGCCAAAAGTGAAAGATAGCAGAAGCAAAAACGGCAGTTGTACCCGTGCCACCGGATAGAAAGGCACGAGCAAAAGCGCCACCAGCATAAAGCGAAGCGTGGTCATCAACAGCGGCGGCAACTCCACCACGCCGACCTTGATGACAATGATATTTAACGCCCAAATGGCGATAACAAACAGGCCGAGCAGTAGGTCACGTAGGGGCACGTTGATGTCCGTTCGTTGATGGTCGTTGCTAAATGAAAACGAGGGTCATTGTACCAGCTTGGCTGTCGGCAAAAATAAAACGTGTGAGTATAGAACCCTGCCGCCGTTCACTGGCCGCTTGGCTACTTTTGGGGGCAAGCCTGGGTCAATGCGGTCTTAATCGCCACTCCCAGGCGGAAAATCCAGATCACTGCAGACGCTGTGCGATCTCTCGCCAGAGTTCAGCGTAGGCGCGGCCGCCTGGAGTGCTGCGCGCGAATTGCCCGACCGGTGCGCGTTCGAGTCCCATGCGCTCGATTGCACTGGCATTGGGCACGGTCGTGGACAAGCGCCTCGGCCAGCGTTCGCTAAGGCTATCGATCACCTGACGGTGCAGCGTCTTGCGGCGGTCGGCCAGGGTGATAAATGGCCAGATCGGGCAGGCCTGTTCGACTGCGTCCAGGTGAATGTCCAGTTGCTCGAGTGTGCGTAACGATAGGGTCGTTGGCACTACCGGCACCAGCAGGGCATCGACACTGGAAAAGATTTGCTCAGCGAGCGCCGACAGGCTTGGCGGGCAGTCGAGTATCACCAGGTCGTAACTGGCCATCACCGGCTTGAGGATTTTGCGCAGTCGACTAGGCTTGCGGGTTTCCATCGAGGCTTCCAAATCGCGCGAGCCCAGCGCCGCAGGCAGCAGGTCGAGCCCCTCAATGTCAGTCTCGCGGATCGCCCGATCAAGATCCGCCTTGCCCTTGACCAGTTTGTCGACACCACCGCCACGCACTTTGGGTTTGCTGCGCAGGTAGAAGGTGGTAGCTGCCTGGGGGTCGATATCCCATAGCAACACTCGCTTGCCGTCGCGTGCCGCTTCGGCGGCGAGATTGACGGCGGAGGCGGTCTTACCCACGCCGCCCTTGATACTGTAAAGCGCCAGCATCTGCATGGGAAACTCCTTGATTGGTAACTGTTTTAGTCTAACCGATTGGCCCACACGGATACGTGACGTTTCTATGACGGCGGCGGTGGTAGTTGCGTCGCACCGCTGTGATACACGCCGAAAGTCGGTCGTTAATAGCCGATAGAATGGCTTTCCTTCCCCTCAAGAATACCTACAATGGAGTGCTTATCGCCAACATGCACGCAATACGGCACCGTTATTTAGGCGATAGAGTGATAGACCTCCGAATAACGTCACCATAAAAATCGATAAAAAAGGATCTACCATGACGCTGACACGCTCAATGGCTCGTTTCACTGCCGGCTTGGCCGGTGCGGCTCTGCTTTCCGCTTCCCTGTCTGCACAAGCCCGCGAACTCTCGGTTTCTACCGTTTTGTCCGACGCTTTCCCCTGGGGGCAGGCGGCGGAGAAGTGGGCCGAACTGGTGGAAGAACGCAGCGGGGGTGAGTTGACGCTGCGCGTTTACCCCAACTCTCAGCTTGTTTCTGGCGACCAAACCCGTGAATTTTCCGCCATGCGCTCCGGTCTGATCGACGCCGCGGTGGGCTCGACCATCAATTGGTCGCCCCAGGTGCCGGAATTGAATCTTTTCTCATTGCCGTTCTTCATTCCCGATGAGGCTGCCGTGGACGCGGTCACCGGTGGGGAAGCGGGGGAGTTGGTGTTTGAAGCAATTGAGTCTCGCGGCGTTATCCCGCTAGCCTGGGGTGAAAACGGTTTCCGTCAGGTTTCCAATTCGCGTGGGCCGATTAGCCAGCCAGACGATCTGGATGGCCTGAAAATTCGCGTTGTTGGCTCGCCGCTGTTCCAAGATACCTTCTCAGCACTGGGCGCCGATCCCACGCAAATGAGCTGGACCGACGCTCAGCCAGCGTTGACGACCGGCGCGGTAGACGGCCAGGAGAATCCGCTGTCGGTGTTTGACGTGGCGCGTATCGACCAAGTCGGTCAGGCGCATTTGACGCTCTGGAACTACATGAATGATCCGCTGATTTTCGCCGTCAACCAGCAGGTATGGCAGTCACTCGATGAAGCGCAGCAAACCATGCTGCGTGAAACGGCTAAAGAAGCCGGTGAGTGGGAAATCGCCATGACCCGTGAAGAGGAGAGCGAGCGGTTAGCGGCGATTCAAGAGCGCGGTGTGACGGTGACCGAGCTTTCTGATGAGCAGTACCAAGCGTTTGTCGATGCAACACAGTCCGTTTATGAGAAATGGGCACCGCGTATTGGTGAAGAGGTGGTCGACGCCGCACAAACGGCTATCGACGCACGTTAATTACCTGTGATGTTCTAACTCCCGGTCCGCAAGGCTGGGAGTTTTTGCTGTGAGGCTGCCATGAAAGGCTTTCCTGATGCACGCCCCGAGCGCTGGCTGGGCGCGCTGGCGTTAATCATTATCTCATTGATCAGCCTGGGTAATGTCATTACCCGCTATCTGACCGGTGGCTCTTTTTCGTTTACGGAGGAGTTTTCGGTGTTTTTGTTGGTGGTGCTGACGTTTGCCGGTGCTTCGGTGGCGCTGCGGCGCAACCGGCATATTCGCATCGGTTTTTTGGAGCGTGCACTGCCGCCCAAGTACCGCCGTGCGCTGATTGTTTTTCAAGCGCTGTGCGGTGCCATTGTGCTGGGTTTGATCACTTGGTATGGCGGCAAGTTGGCTTGGCAGGAGTATCAGTGGGAGTCGCTTTCGCCTGGGCTGGGGTTGCCGCAGTGGTGGTATTTGGTTTGGTTGCCCGTGCTTTCCGCGGCCATGTTATGGCGCTTGTTCCAGCAGACCGCTGACCGTTTGACGGGGAGGCTCACCGATGAGCCCTGATGTGTGGATGATTCTGGCCTTTGCAGGCTTGCTGATTGCGGGCGTGCCGGTGGCGTTTTCATTGGCGCTTTCCGGGGCGGTCGGTATCGTGCTGGGGTTATCGCCGGATATGCTGGCCACCCTAGGCACCAATACCTATAACAGCATTGCCAAATATCCGCTGATTGCCATTCCGCTGTTTATTTTGACCGGGCTTATTTTTGAACGCTCCGGCGTGGCGCTGCGCTTGGTGCGTTTTGCCCAGGCGCTGATTGGCCCTCGCCATGGCGGCTTGGCGCTGGTTGCGGTACTGGTATGTATGATCATGGGCGGCATGAGTGGCTCTGGCCCTGCCGATGCGGCAGCCGTGGCAATGGTGATGCTGCCCAGTATGACCAAAGCGGGCTACCCCAAGCCGTTTTCCGCTACCTTGATTGCCGCCTCGGCATCGACCGCTATTTTGATTCCACCCTCCGTGGCGCTGATTCTTTACTCGATCGTGGTGCCGGGGGTCGATTTGCGTGCCTTGTTTGCGGCAGGGCTGTTCCCCGGCATATTGGCAGGCATCGCACTATTGGTGCCAGCCATGATCGTCTCCAAACGTTATGGTTGGGAAGGTGGTACACCGGTGGAAGGCGCCGAACAGCTCAGCGTGCGCACCACTTTTAAGCAGGCGATACCGGCGCTGTTTGCGCCCGTGCTGATCTTGGGTGGCCTACGCTCAGGCCTGTTTACTCCTACCGAAGCAGCCGTGGTGGCGGTGGCCTACGGGGCGATAGTTGGCCTGTTTCTTACCCGCGAGCTGTCGTTGCGCGATCTGTGGGAGTTGCTGGGTGAGGCGGCGATTATCTCCGGGGTGGTCATGCTGATTATTGCGCTTGCCGGAATTTTTGCCTGGGCGGGTACCATGCTGGGCACCTTCCGCCATTTGGCGGAGTGGATCATTAGCCTAACCGACAACGGGGTAGTGCTGCTTATTCTGGTCATGCTCGCGGTGCTGGTGGCCGGAATGCTGCTGGACGCTATCTCGATTTACCTGATCATGATGCCGATCCTGATTCCCGTGATGCAGCACTTTGAATGGAACCCGGTGTGGTTTGGCATTCTCTTGGCCATGAATATTGCCATTGGCCAGTTTACCCCGCCGGTGGCGGTCAACTTGATGGTGACGACCGAGGTGGCAAAAATTCGCCTGGAGCAAACGCTGGGCTGGGCGTTGCTGTTTGTCGTGGCCATGGGCTGCGCGTTAGCGCTGGTGGCGCTTTTCCCTGGCATCGCGCTGTGGCTGCCGACGGTGCTGGGCTATAACGTGTGATTCAGGCTGAGAAAAAAAGAATCATAAGGGATTGCTTATGTCTAGCCATCAGCATCTATCCTTATTCCCTATGCCAAAACGGTATAGGGATTAACGCTGTCTAAACGTTACCAGCCACTAAACTACTATCGTCCAAGCCCAAATGCGTTTTAAATAGCGAAAGATACTGCGACATGTCGTCAAGCACGCTTTTTTTCGCTAACGGCTTAGTTTTTCGCTAAAGTAGTATTAGCAGGCAGTTAGCAGATTGCTTGTAACAGTTTGTCCTAGAAAAAGAATGTCTTGAAATACGTTTTGGAGCACGATCGCCTAAGGGAACCATTCACTAGGCGAGCCCAAAGCGCGCAGTACTCATAACATCAATATAAAGAGGTGTGTTCATGAAACGCCATACGTTTTCTACCGCTGCTTTCTCCGGTGCGCTACTTGCCGCCGCTGCTTTCGCCTCGCCGGCGATGGCACAGGATGACGAGCAATTCATCACCATCGGCACCGGTGGCCAAACCGGCGTTTATTACGTCGTAGGTCAGTCGATCTGTCGTTTGGTTAATCGTCTTGAAGACGCTGATATTAAGTGTAATGCACCTTCTACTGGCGGGTCAGTTGCCAATATCAATGGCATCAAGTCCGGCGAATTGGACATGGGTGTCGCGCAATCGGATGTTCAGTACCAAGCGTACAATGGTACCGGTAATTTCGAGGGCGAACCCTATGAAGAGCTGCGCGCAGTCTTCCGTGTTCACGGTGAGCCGTTAACCCTGCTAGC
>OJHH01000757.1_pt1 | contig 10865 bp, 7 predicted proteins | sample 1594911 | NCBI WGS metagenome assembly OJHH01 (sample SAMN05416787, study PRJEB24817) | seawater metagenome | isolation source: Sea water | place: Canada:Atlantic | collected 2013-11
CGGAGATGTGTATAAGAGACAGGGCTACGACGGCACTTCAATGGCGCAGCTGGTTGAGGCGATGGGAATTAATTCGCCCAGTATTTATGCGGCATTCGGTTCCAAGGAAGGGCTTTTTTTTGAGGCGGTGGAGCTGTATATCTCTTCTGAAGTAGGGCCTGTTTGGCGTGTGTTGGAGGAGGCAGGCGATACAGCGTCTGCAATTCAGGCCATGCTGTTTGCCCTGATTGATGTTTTTTTTGCCACAGAGCCTTCAAGGGGCTGCCTCATTGGGCTTGGCGCGGGTTATCTGGGCGCTTCAGATGGTGTTGTGCAGGCTTTTCTCCATAAGCAACGAGGGCGCTTACGAAAACGCCTGACAGCCCGTATGCGGTTGGGTATTGAGGCAGGAGATATTCATCCGGACAGTGATCCCTCTGTGCTTGCCGGCTGTGTGCTGGCTTATTTTAGCGGTCTTGCCGTCGAGGCATTAGACGGTGTGACAAAACCAGCGTTGCGCAAATCAGCCACCCTTTTCTGTAAGAGCTTATTCGACGCCTGATACTTTGATCTCCTGGTATTTATGTGTTAATTCATACATAAATATATTGCAATGCTGTATTTTATTGATTTAATATGTAGTGGTCGTTACATAAATAAATATAAAAGGTTAGTCCTATGCGTTTCGATCATTTTTTAATACCAGTTGCTTTTGCGCCTTATCTTTTGACTTGTCTTTCTTTTGGTAAGCGGGGGTTCAACACCTGCTCCGGGTAAATTCTCGACGGCCATTTGCATGATGCTCATGGGTCGAAAATGCCTTTGCCTATTGCTGATGTAAAACGATTTTCAGTAAAAATTTTTTTCAGCTTGAGTAAAAATCCAAAATTAAAGTAAACGGAAGACTGATATGTATAGTTCACAGCGTAATGTATTCAAAAAAGCGACTTTATCCGCCGCAATTGCCCCAATCTTATTGACGGGCGCGTCTGTGCACGCCCAGGAAGGCAAAACACTGCAGCTGGAAGAGGTGGTTGTCAGTGCGCAGCGTAAAACAGAAAGCCTGCAGGATGTGCCCATTGCGGTCGCTGCATTATCGACCGATGAGCTCACCGAGAAGGGTATTCTGGATACTGAAAGTCTCGGGCAGGCGGTACCTGGTCTGGTGATTTCAACGCAAGATGGGCGCTTCTTTCCTCGTTTGCGCGGTGTGGGTAACTCCTTGGTGAGTGCCGGTTATGAAAGCGGTATCGCTACTTATGTTGATGGCGTGTATTACGCATCCGCCACTACCGGCTCTATGGTCTTGTCGAATGTTGAGCGTATCGAGGTTATCAAAGGCCCGCAGGGAACCCTGTTTGGTCGCAACGCCACGGGTGGCCTGATTCAGGTTGTCACCAAAAAGCCCGAGCATGAATTCGGCGGCGATATTTCTATGAGTGTTGCCAATTACGATACCGTGACAGCAACGGGTTATGTGACCGGTGGTATTAACGATAAGGTCGCGGCCGATTTCGCCTTCCACTACGCCGAGCAGGGCGAAGGTTGGGGTACAAACCTGGCCAACGGTAGAGATGTTTACCGGCAGGACGACGAACTGGTTTTACGTACGGCGCTGCTTATCAATCCGAGTGACCGAACCGAAATTCGTCTCGCGGCAGATATGAATGAGTCGAATGGCAGTATGTCTGCGATCCAACCCATCAAAGGGTTTAACTTCTACCCCTTTCTGAACGCTCAGGAAATTAAAAACGACTACGATATTTCCGCCGATCTGCATCCCGAGTCCAACTACGAAGGCAGCGGACTTTCTGCGCATATCGAGCACGAGCTTGGCTCTGTAATCTTTACCAGTATTACCGCTGTGCGCGAGTCTGAGCTTTACTACACCAACGACACCGAAACCACCAGAACCCCCTTTGTAAACCTGATTTTCGCTCAGAAAGACGAGCAGATCAGCCAGGAATTTCAGCTTGCTTCAAATAATGATAGTGATCTGAGCTGGGTGGCCGGGGTCTACTATTTTGATGGCGAGTCAAAATTTGACCCGTTTCATGTGTATCTGTACGGCCTTGCGTCAGCGGGTGCGGGTGGTTTGGAAGAGCAAATTCTTTATCCAGTGCTCAACAACGAAGCCTATGCGGTGTACGGCCAGGGCACCTACTCGCTGACAGCCGACACGAGCCTGACACTGGGTATTCGCTCGTCGGAGGAAGAGAGGGCGATAGAATCGAGTGAGACCCTTGTGGTGACAGGTGTGGGCACGCTTCCTTCGACACCCTTGCCAGAGAAATCTGAGGATTATTCAAAGGTGACGTACCGGGTAGCGATCGATCATGCGTTTAACGAGCAGATGATGGGCTACATCTCCTACAACACCGGTTTTAAAAGCGGTGGTTATAACGCAAGTAATTATTCAAGCCAGATTGATACTGAACCCTACGACCCTGAAAACATTGAAGCATGGGAAGTGGGTCTGAAAAGTGATCTTTTCGACAATCGCCTGCGCTTGAATACAGCCGTATTTTTCTACAATTATGAAGATATTCAGTTGTCGCGTTTTGAGCGTGGCTCAACCTTCTTCTACAACGGTGCCGAAGCGGAATTGTATGGCATTGATGTGGACTTTGAAGTGCTGCTGACGGAAAGGCTGACCCTTACCGGGGGTGTTTCATACCTGAATACCGAGTTCACCGACTTGCCATCAGTTGTGCATCATCAGCCTAACCCCGATCCGGCTCAAGGCGGAAACATCGAAACCTTTGAAGATGCTTCTGGGAATAATCTGCCGAGAGCACCAGAGCTAACCGGATCGTTGGCGTTGCAGTATTTCGTACCGATGGAGAATGGCGACCTGACCTTGAGCACGCTGTATAGCTATAACGATGGTTACTACGCCGGTCCGGATAATATTGTGGATCAGCCGAGCTACAGCATGCTCAACCTGAGTGCGATGTATGCCCTGCATAACGGTTATCAGATCAGTGTCTGGGTGAGAAACGTCACCGACGAATACGCCACCCATTCTCAATACTCCAGCAAGGATACCTATGTGGGCGCGTACCTGCCGCCCAGAACGTTTGGTGTCACGGCCAAGTACTCTTTTTAAACCGAGATTTGGAGCTTAAGTAATGATTGATTTTTACTTCTCGCAAACACCTAACGCGGCCAAGGTATTGATTGCGTTAAAGGAATTGAACCTGCCGTACCGGATTATTCCGTTTGACCTGTATCAGGGTGAACATCTCAATGCCGACTATCGCCGGATCAATCCCAATCTGAAGATTCCTGCGATTGTCGATACGGCTCCCCTTGACGGGGGCGAACCGATTCCGGTGTTTGAAAGTGCAGCCATACTGATTTATCTGGCGGAGCGCAGTGGGGCACTGATCCCTCAGGGTGCCAGAGCACGGATGCAGACCCTGCAGTGGCTGACCTGGCAAGTATCCGGTCTGGGGCCGTTTATGGGGCAGGCGGCGCACTTTCTGCGCTACGCGCCGCCGGGGCCACACGAGTACTCAACCACGCGCTATGTGAATGAGTCTGTACGTTTGCTGCATGTGCTAGATCATCGCCTCTCACAATCGTCGTATCTTGCGGGTGAAGAATTCTCGATTGCGGATATTGCCTGTTTTCCAGTGGTTCACTTTTTTGGCCAGTATTTCGAGTTTGATTTTATGTCGCTGGAATCTGTGAAGCGTTGGTATGAATTGGTATTGAATCGACCTGCTGTGCAGGCGGCGTTGAGCGGGGAGGAGATGGAGCCGGGTCGTTACTACGATGTTAAACCGAAGCTGACCGAGCAGGAATGGTCGAATGTCTTTGGTGAACGCATGTTGAAAGCAGTCTCAGACAAATAAGCCTACGGGGGTGCAATACCCCCGTGGTTGTTATGCCAGGTTGTATAGAGCTTCCTTAAGCCCCAAGCGATGCCTTGAATTGGGCAATCACTTCTTCCAGTGAGCTGGCTAACTCGCTGTTATTGAGTTGACCTTGCTCGACATCAAAATTGTCGTGAAAGCTGGGAACGGACATCTTGGCAACAACCTTACCCGCGAAAAATTGTTCAGATTGCTCGGCAAGGGCGAGCACATTGCTTGCGCCTCCCGATCCTACAGAAGTAGACAACATGGCGATGTTTTTATTGCCATAGATCTCACGGTTGGCACGCGAGCACCGGTCAAACAGATTTTTGAATGCGGCGGCGTAGTTGCCATTATGCTCGGCGAAGCTGATTAACAGGGCATCGGCCTCTGCAATCTTGCTGAGAAAGGCTTTCGCCTTGTCCGGTATGCCGGATTCCTTTTCCCGATCTTCAGAGTAAATCGGCATTTCGTAGTCATTAATATCCAGGTGTTCAATGTCGAATTCTGTGAGAAAGCGCTCCGCATAATTCAGCAGTTGTCTGTTGATTGAGTGACGGCTATTGCTGGCGGGGAAGGAAAGTATCTTCATGGTTTGCTACGCAATTTTCTGAAAGCGAGTAGGTAAAATGTGTTTCAGTACAGCAGGTTCTTTGCAGCCTGCCAGACGAGCCGGCAAGCCAGCAGTGTTAGTAAAATATTGAGGTAGTGCTGAAAGTGGTGGTCAGAAATTTTTCCCAGTAAGTGTATCCCCAACCAGGTGCCCATGGCACCAAAACTTATCATTGCTGCGATAAAGATGATCCAGGGCAAAAAATCAAAACCGTGAAGACCAAAGACCGTTAGTTTGGCCAGATTCTGAGTTACAAGAATAGCAGCGGTGGTGGCAATGGTGACAAAGCGTTGGCCGTGTCGTTGCTTTGTGAATGCAGTAACCAGTGGCCCGCTGGCGCCTACAAACGGAGAAAGAAACGTTGTGGCGGCCCCCACGCTGACAATCCCTGGCTTTCCCAGTACTCGCTTTGGCAGTGGTGGTCCCCAACACAGATACAGAACAAAACTGGCGATTAATATTTGCCAAAGTGAGGTAGGTAGCTGAATCAGTAACAGTGAGGCCAGCAGAGCGCCAGCGATCACGCCTGGAAGAAACCAGCCAACGATGGGCCAGTGTATATGGCGACGGGCCATACTGGCTCTGCCCAGATTAGATCCCAGTTGGATAACGCCGTGAAGCGGAATCATGATGGCGGGCGGAAAACACAAAGACATCGCGACCAATAACAGTATGCCGCCACCGGCACCCAGGCTCGAGGTCAGCAGCGATGTCAGCATGGATAGAAAAATCAGCCCAATAGCGGCTTCAACGGACAGGGTGGCAGGAATAAATTGTTCTGCGAAAATTAGGAGGTCAGTCATTGCTGTATTTTATTGCAATTCACCGGTGGACAATATGTTCTGAATTCCTTTCGCTAAATTTTTAATTTGATATTTCACTCTATGCAAATGGTGTTTTAACAGATGTACCCCATCACCCATCATCTCTCTGGATATGCCCAGCGTACGCCAATTGACGGGTTTTCTGCACGAATGTCCCTGTTATGTTGTTGTCCTGCCGTAAGCTGGAGGTTTAGCTTGGCCGATTGTCACTCCGACGGTGGCTATTTTTGCATCCCAAATATGGGGAGAGTTTGAATAAGGGGCCTGATTTGAAATTACCAACTCGCCTTGCATCCTTACTGGTGTTATCCATCATGCTCGTTATTACGTCCTGTGGTGGCTCGAGTAGCTCTTCTAATGGTAGTCCGGTTAATGAAGAGGATAAAGGGACTGAAAACCCGGATATCGGAGGCGGTAATCCCGACCCGGAAGAGGGTGCCACGGGCCGCATCTTTTTTATCAAGCCGGGACCAAATGCGACGACGGAAATGCTGGTAGCCATGATAAGTGTGAAGCTGAAGGATGTGATTGAGTTCGGTGAAGGTTATTTTGAGCTGAGCTCGGGGCTTCAGATTTCGGGTAACGAGGATATTGTGGTTAAAGGTCAGGGCATGGACAAAACGGCGCTCTCTCTTTCAAACATAGTGGTTCTCAGGAAGGCTTTTTGGCAACCACGGTGAGGGGCATTACTGTCCATGATCTGACTGTTCTCGATTTGCCGGGCGATGCATTTAAATTACAAGGAGTCGATCACGGCACCCTGCGACGGGTGAGAGCGTTCTGCTCCAGTGCCCCTTTTTACAGTCGGGGAAAGTACTGACTGCGACCTTGTCGATTACCCAGTCGGGTTAGAAATGGTAGGTACCTTCAATACCGTAGTTACGCGGAATTCCACTGGGACCGTTTCGGTAGCCGAGCTGAGTAGCGTAGATATGAGAGTAATATTTCTCGTCAGTGAGATTGCGGCCAAAGACGCGCAGTACAAACTTGTCGTCGCTGCTTGCGATGGTAGTGACCGCATTGACTAAAGCGTATCCTTCCTGCCTATCCAGGCTGGTTCCGTATGGCCGAAAGGCAATGTCGCTAGTGCGATAGTATTCCAACCGCAGGCGTATTTCGCCAATACTCGCCATGTTCAAGTAGTAGAAATATTCGGCGCCCAGATTAAACGTATACTTTGGTGCGCGGTTTAAGCGGTTATCAGACAGATCTTGCGGGCCCGCCTGGGGATTGGTTGAGTCGGTGTCGAAAAACTCCTGGTAGATGGCATCTAACCAAGTGGCGGTAAGGTCCAGCTTGACCGATTCCAATGGTCTGATGACCGTCTCCAGTTCGGCTCCCTGAACTCGCGCTTCAGGCGCGTTTACCACCAGGCCGCGAATTCCCTCCAGTTTGAATACCTGAAAGTTAGTGTAGTCATTGTGGAAGATGGCCGCGTTTGCAGTCATGGCACCGTCTAACCAAGAGGACTTGATACCGACTTCTATCGATTCGACTTCCTCGGGTACGTAGGTATTATTGCAGGTAGAGTAGAAGGTATCGCCGGATTTATAGCCGGTCTGATAGTGAGAGTAGAGCATCATGTCCTCGGTCAAATCGACCTGAAAGCCGACGCGGGGGTCGAGGCTGTCAAATTTCTTCTCGGTTTTATTGTTACTGCACTGGCCAGCGATACTGGCGACCAGTGGCGCGGGTGTTAGCGGCAGATCGGGGGTGGGGAGTGCCTGCAGGAGACCCACCAATACGGCGTCAATCTCATCTGGTGTGAGCGTTCCCAGCGGTGAGATATCTATAGAGCCAATGTTGAGGTTGACGGTTTGATTCATTTCCTTGACGTCTTCGGTATAGCGAATGCCGCCTAGAAGGCGGAAACTTTCGCCGACATTGTAGGTGATGTCGGCGAACACGGCTCTGGATTCCACGTCCGAGTCGCCAAACTGGGTGACGCCGATACCGACACCGCCAGCTCCAGCGGCAATATCGATAGGCGTAGTGACGAAATAGTTTTCGGTAAAATAGTAGGCGCCGATCAGGGCTCGGCCCCAATCTCCCTCAAATGCCAGGTTAAACTCTTGGGAAAGGGAGGTGCTGGTATCCCGCCAAGGTCCGACATTGAGCACGTCGCGCTCGGTATTGTCATCGTCATACTGCCTGGAGATTTCGTGATCCTGGAAGCCAGTGATGGATTTGACCGAACCCCAGCTTAGTTCCCAGTTTAGGGTCAGGGCAATATTGACGGCATCTCTCTCGCCCTCTGGATCAGTGGTCAACTTAACGTTTCGATAGTCATTTTCGATATAACCATTTGGGTTGGATTGGGTTGGCGGAACAATACTGAACGAGGTTTCCAGGAATGGGTCCGGCGGGGTGACAAGGACGTTTGCTGTTTCCAGGTGGCGATCTTTGCGATAAAGCACTGAGAAATCTGCGGAAAATGGGGCATTGGGGAATACGCTGACGGCGACTCTACCTTCAAGGGTTTCCAGGTCGGCGAGGGTATTGCCGGTGGTCACGTTGGTTATGTGGCCCTTGTCTTTTGAGTAGTCAATCATGGCGCGTCCGTTGAGAGTACCATCGATCAATGGACCGGAGACAATGCCAGTGATTGCGCCGTCATGCGCCGCAAAGTTTCCCATTCCAGCCACTATCTTTCCTTCGAGCTCATCGGTCGGTCTGTTGAGCACGAAATTGATGGCGCCGCCCGTAGCGTTTCGACCATAAAGAGTGCCCTGGGGCCCACGGAGTACCTCCACGCGCGCCAAATCGGCCATGCCCATCGTGCCGGTGGTGGCGCGTGGCTGGTAGATGCCGTCGATGTGCTGCGCTACAGCGGGTTCGCCGCCGCCTACGTCCACATTGAGACCCACACCACGAACCGACACAAAGGACACACCACCGCGTTCGCTGAAGTTCAGACTCGGTACCGTGCTCTGTAAGCTGGCCAGATCGCTGATGCCGCGAAAGGCCATTTCGTTGCCGCTTAACGCCGTAACGGCCAGGGGTACATCCTGAATGCCTGCAGCAGACTTCTGCGCGGTTACGACTATTTCTTCAATTATTTTGCTTTGCTTATTGTTATCGCTGGCTTGCAGACTAAGGGCAGTCGAGCTGCAAATTAAGGCAAGCGCGGTTGAAGTGGATGCGCGCCAGCCAGGGATTTTTTTCGTAGTGGTCACAATTTTTTTTCCAGTCAAGGCTAAGTCTCCTGTTGTTGTTATATATGGTTCGTCATCTTTCGGACGGATATTTTATTGCGTTATAGGTATCCGTGCTTCGACTTTGCGGCGATGTCCATCTCTTGAGTTTCTCGTGGCGCGAAAAAGGCATCGCCAGGTCATGTTCTCAGCACCGGAAGCCAGTTTGTTAGCCGCGAGGACAGGGTATGTCACTCAGGGGCGCCAAGTGATATGAACTGTTGGCGCGTTGCTAGTTGAAAGCTTTTTAAAGACAGTATAACCTGTCGGTAAATTATCTTGAGCGAGAAGGTATCCTAAAAATCTGACTTGATCAAGACTGGCTATACTGCTGTTGCCACCGGCTCTGCCGGTTTAAAAATGATAATGAAAATAGCGCTCCGGCTTTGACGCCATAACTTTGGAGTCGGTGTGCGCTGCAGAGGTGGGGCGCCGAGACGGTGAATCAGGATAAACATTGCGTGGGTGAGTCTAAACCGGGCTTGCAGGCTTGGTTTGTGGTGGCGTTGGCGGCTTGTACTCAGGCGGTCAGTCAAGTCGAGCAAGCTGTGGTGGGGCTCGCCGCTGAGCCAATAATGCGGGACCTTTCTCTGACCTCGGCCGAATACGGGCTGGTGGCCGGTAGCCTTTACGCGCTCTATGCCATAGGCGGCATTGCCATTGGCTTTTATGCTGCGCCGCGCTTTAGTCCACGTACCATACTGATCGCGTTGTTGTTGTGCTGGTCATTGTCTCAGTTGCCCATTCTCTTGGCCAGCTCGGTGATCGTGTTGGTGGCTTGCCGAGTGGTGTTGGGCGCTACCGGTGGTGGAGGCACTGCAACCAGCATGAATGCCTGTTACGAGTGGTTTCCGGATGGCCGACGAGCACTGCCGGGCGCGCTATTAATGATTGGTGGCACCATCGGATCCATGCTAACCGCCCCGGGTTTGACCTACATCATTGTTCACTATGGCTGGCGACAGGCGTTTCTCGCCTGCAGTTTGTTTGGCCTGGTAGTGATGGCGGGGTGGCTGCTGATTCGACGGGACGGTCCCTACGCCGCGGAAGAAAAGCCTAGCCTCGAGATGAACAAGTCTACGGTGTTATTACTGAGAATGTTGAGTGATAAAACTATGGTGGGCAATGCTGTTGTAGGGCTTTGCGCCTACTGGATTATCGGTTTTATGGTGGCCTGGTTAGCACCCTATGCTAGGGATCAGGGGGGGCTTTCGGTGATGTCCAGCGGTTGGGCGCTGTCGGCAATATTCCTCGGACAGAGCGTGGTGGTTGTCTGTGTTGCCGGCCTGTCACAGTGGTTGCTGGCACACGGCTATAGTTCACGAGTCTCGCGCAGCTATGTGATGGCCGCGTGTCTGTTTTCTGCGGCGCTTTGCTTTGTGGGTATGGCATTTGTTTCTGCCGGCGCGATGAAGCTGATTTTTATCACTTTGGCAACCGGATTGGCTGGGGCAGTGTTCCCTTTGAGTGCGGCGATGATCAGTGAGGTTGCGCCGCCTTCGGAGCGCTACCGCTTGGTAACCATAATTTTTGCCCTAGTTACCCTTTCTGCTCTGGTATCGCCAGGCATCGCTGGAGCTTTCATAGAGCTGGGCAGGCCCGACGGGTGGCGAGTGGCGTTACTTCAGATTGCTGGGGTTGCGACTCTGGGCGGCATTTTGGCCTTACGCCTATTGTTTCCTGAAAAAACCGTAATGGATTTGGCAGCTGATAATGCCGATACAGCCAACGCAATTGGAAATTAATAGCACAGCGAATTGAGCCGTTATGGCTCTGATTGGAGGTAGGTAAATGGAACGCGCTCAACAACAGAATTTAGACGGAATAGGCACTAAAACAAATGCCGTGGCCGATAGGGAAACGCCGTTGCTGAAAAGCCATTGGTATGTTGCGGCATTTTCTGAAGAAGTTACCCGTGAGCCCATGCGTAGAACAATTCTAGATCAAGACATCGTCTTTTATCGCACAGAAGCCGGTACCGCGGTTGCGGTGCAGAACCGCTGCCCACATCGCTCTTTTCCCTTGCATTTAGGAACGCTAGATGGAGATCGTATAGTTTGTGGTTATCACGGTATTGAGTTCAATCCCGATGGTTCATGCGCGTCAGTACCTGCGCTTAACATTGCGCCCCGTTCAATTTGTTTGGATGCCTACGCCCTGGTTGAGGAGGGACCACTGTTATGGATATGGATGGGTGGAGATACAGAACCGGATTATTCGAGATTATTTCAGCAGGAGTGGAGTTCGTCGGAGGCATGGGCCTACGAAAAAGGCTATATGTACATGGAGGCCAGTTATCTCGGGTTGCACGAAAATCTTATGGATCTGACCCATTTTCCTTTCCTCCATGGCAAATGGAATCTTGCGCGCCCTGAGCACGCTATGGCCCTGT
>OJHH01000760.1_pt1 | contig 10844 bp, 5 predicted proteins | sample 1594911 | NCBI WGS metagenome assembly OJHH01 (sample SAMN05416787, study PRJEB24817) | seawater metagenome | isolation source: Sea water | place: Canada:Atlantic | collected 2013-11
ACATTGGTACGTCTTCTAATTCTTGTTGAATTGCCAATTGCATATGGTGCCCTGGAATTCCTTCGTGATACGCCAATGCTTCCATTTGATACGTTGGCATCGATTCCATATCATATAAGTTGGCATAATAAATTCCTGGTCTTGAACCATCTGCTGCTGGACGATTGTAAAATGCTTTTCCTGCCGATTGCTCTCTAAATGGCTCTACGGCTTTTACCATAATGTCTGCTTTTGGCTTGGTAATAAAAATTTCATCCAATCTCATTTTCATGCTATCTATCAAATGAACTGCGTCTTTTAAATACGCGGCTTTTCCTGCTGTATCTGCACTGTAATAAAACTGCTTGTCTGTTTTCATAAACTCAAAGAAGTCTTGCAACGTTCCGTCAAATCCAACTTTCACACGAATTGCATCCATTTCTCCATGAATTCTCGCTACTTCATCCAATCCTATTTGGTGGATTTCATTGGCAGTTAAATCTGTAGTCGTCGTTCTTTTTAATGCATTGTTAAAGAATGCTTCACCGTCAGGAAACTTCCAAGCGCCATGATCAGAATTTGCTCTTCCCTTCTGCCCTTTCATAAAAGAAATTAAGGCTTCATATGCAGGTTTTACAGAGGTTATTAAAGCGGCCTTTGCTTGTTTTTCTAAGACTGATTTAGCCTTGTTGTCAATTTCTAATTTATTGACTTTCTTCATGAAATCTTTCAACAACGTACTTTCTGTATTTGACCTATCAAATGGCTGACCTACTAATATGTTTTCTGAATCTTGTACAACTTTGTCATATACAAATACTGGAGGTACCACTCCAATTGCTTCACGTGCTTTTAGGTTTTCTACCAATTGAGTAAAGAACTTATTAAACCCGTTTAATCGAGATATATAGTCTTCTGCATCTTTAACATCATCAATTCGATGCATGTTTATTAAGAATGCTGGTTTTCCAGACTGCGCACCAAACATTTGGTTTACAGGATAGTTATGCAATCTATATTTATAATCTGCAATGTTGTTTTCTACGCTTTGTTTAAAGAGTTTATAACTCAACAATGCGTCTTTAGAAAGTACGGCTACATTTACAGAATCCGTTAGCCATTCAAGTTCTACTTTATTTATTTTTAAATCTCTTTCTGAAGCAGCAGGAGAATTGTCATTCAATTTCCCATAGTCTTTTTTGATACCAAGTCTTGTTTGATACTCTGGATAATTAGCTGCATTATCATCAAAACTTTTTTGAAAAAAGTCATTTACTTTTTTTGATTCTGCAGTAATCTCAGCATCTGTATATACTTTTACGTTTTCTTTTTCACAAGAAATGAATACTGTTAGTATACACAAAACGAGTATTGGTCTTAAAATTGTTTGTTTCATTTGTTCTCTATTTATTTTTTTAATGGTCTTTTTTGCTATTTAGACTTATTTTTCCTGAAAGGATATCGAAGTACATTTTAAAATCAGACTTTAAACTCCACAAAGGATATTTAAAGGTTGCAGGTGTATTTTTTTCAAAAAAGAAATGTCCAACCCAAGCAAAACCATAACCAGCCAAAGGAACTAACCACAGTAATTTAAAATTACGATGGTAAATTGCAGTAATTGTTAAAGCAATAACAATGGTTGTACCAACAACATGTAAAATCCTACTTGTTGTATTTTGATGTTCTGATAAGTAATATGTATAAAACTCATTGTATGTATTAATTCTGTCTTCCATAAAAAAAATAGTATAAAAATATAAAGGTATAAAAAAACGCCTAACTAATGTTAGGCGTTTTTGTTTTTATGCTTCTCCTGTTGGACCAAAATTAATTGGAATTGGAGGTTGTTCGTAATCTTTAATTTTACCGTGAGCAGTTTCAAATCTCTTCACATTATCAGCAAGTGCTTTAGTCAACCTCTTGGCATGTTGTGGTGTCAAAATAATTCTTGACTTCACTTTTGCTTTTGGTGTTCCTGGCATTATTTTGATAAAATCAACGATAAACTCTGACACTGAATGATTGATAATTGCTAAGTTGGAATAAATTCCTTCAGCAGTTACTTCATCTAATTCAATATTTAATTTCCCGTCTTTTTTAGGATTTTGCTCAGCCATAAATTATAAATTAGCTTTGTCCATTTCTTCTTTAGAACCAACAATAACCTTATCATACTCACGTAATCCTGTACCTGCAGGAATTCTCTTCCCTACAATTACATTTTCTTTCAATCCTTCTAAGTAATCAATCTTACCGTGTACAGCCGCTTCATTTAATACTTTTGTTGTTTCTTGGAAAGAAGCAGCAGAAATAAATGATTTCGTTTGTAACGATGCTCTTGTAATACCTTGTAAGATTTGCTCAGCAGTTGCAGGATGTGCATCACGTGCAACAACTAAATCTTTATCCGATCTACGTAATAATGAATTCTCGTCTCTTAATTGACGTGATGTAATAATTTGTCCAGCATTGATATTCTCAGAACCTCCAACTTCTTCGACAACTTTCATTCCGTAAATTTTATCGTTTTCTGCGATAAAGTCTACTTTATGAACTAGTTCGTTTTCTAAGAATAAAGTATCTCCTGAATCAATAATTCTAACTTTACGCATCATTTGACGTACAACAACTTCAAAGTGTTTATCATTAATCTTTACACCTTGTAATCTATATACTTCTTGAATTTCGTTTACTAAGAATTCTTGAACTGCTGTTGGGCCTAAGATGTTTAAGATATCTGCAGGAGTGGTTGCTCCGTCAGAAAGTGGCATACCAGCTTTTACAAAGTCATTTTCTTGTACTAAGATTTGACTCGATAATTTCACTAAGTATTTCTTAATATCACCGTATTTAGACTCTATAATAATTTCTCTATTACCTCTTTTAATTTTACCGAAAGATACAACTCCATCAATTGCTGTAACTACAGCTGGATTAGATGGGTTACGTGCTTCAAACAATTCTGTTACACGTGGTAAACCTCCTGTAATATCTCCTGCTTTTCCTGATTTTCTAGGAATCTTAACTAAGATTTGTCCTGGCTTAATTTTATCGCCATCGTTTACAATTAAGTGTGCTCCTACAGGTAAACTATAAGAACGTAATGCTTCACCACCTTTACCTTCAATTAATAAAGTTGGAATTACTTTCTTGTTTTTAGATTCAGTAACAATTCTTTCTTGGAAACCTGTCTGCTCATCAACTTCTACAGAGAAGTTAATATCCTTTTCAATGTTTTCATACGTTACTTTTCCTCCAAATTCAGAAACAATCACACCGTTAAATGGATCCCATTGACATACAATATCACCTTTCTTAATAGCTTGCTTATCTTTTACAAAGATAAATGAACCATAAGGGATGTTTTGAGTTGTCAATACAATTCCTGTTTTCTTATCTGTAATTTTCATTTCAGATGTTCTAGAAATCACAATATTAACTTCATTACCTTGACCATCATCACCTTTTACAGTTCTTAAATCTTCAATAGTAAGATTTCCAGCAAATTTAGATTCTAATTTATTGTCTTCAGAAATATTTCCGGCAACACCACCAACGTGGAATGTTCTTAGTGTTAACTGTGTTCCTGGTTCTCCAATAGATTGTGCAGCAATAACTCCTACAGCTTCACCTTTTTGAACCATTTTTCTTGTAGATAAACTATATCCGTAACATTTAGCACAAATTCCTCTTTTTGCTTCACAAGTTAAAGCAGATCTTGCTTCAACTGCATCGATAGGAGATAGTTGTATTTTACGTGCAATTTCTTCCGAAATTTCTTCTCCTGCAGTAATGTAAACTTCTTCCGTTAAAGGATCAACAACATCATGTAAAGAAACACGTCCTACAATTCTTTCTTCTAATCTTTCTACAACTTCATCATTCTTTTTCAATGCAGAAATTTCTAAACCTCTTAACGTACCACAATCAACATGATTTACGATAACATCTTGAGAAACATCAACTAAACGACGCGTTAAATAACCTGCATCGGCAGTTTTAAGTGCAGTATCGGCAAGACCTTTACGAGCACCGTGTGTAGAAATAAAGTATTCAAGAATTGAAAGTCCTTCTTTAAAGTTAGAAAGAATTGGATTTTCAATAATCTCTCCACCTCCTGCAGTAGATTTTTTAGGCTTCGCCATTAATCCACGCATACCTGTTAACTGACGAATTTGTTCTTTAGAACCCCTTGCACCAGAATCAAGCATCATAAATACCGAGTTGAATCCTTGTTGATCTTCCCGTAAACGTTTCATAGAAAGTTCTGTCAAACGGTTGTTTGTAGATCCCCAAATATCAATTACTTGATTGTAACGTTCTTTGTTTGTCAACATACCCATATTGTAGTTCTCTCTAATGATATCTACTTGAACTTTTGCCTCAACAATCATTGAGTCTTTCTCTTTAGGTATAATAATATCTCCTAAACTAAATGATAATCCTCCTTGGAATGCAAACTTGTATCCCATATCCTTAATATCATCTAAGAAACCTCCAATAACTGGTATACTAGTCGCTTTTAAAATTTCACCAATAATATCTCTTAAAGATTTTTTGGTTAATACTTCATTGATATAACCTGCTTCCGCTGGTACAACTTCGTTAAATAGAACTCTACCAACAGTTGTAGCGATAATTTTAGTTACTTGTTCACCATTTTCAACATCTTGAGTTCTTACTTTAATAGATGCATTCAAATCAACTTTCTTTTCGTTGAAAGCAATTGTTACTTCTTCTGGTGAATAGAAAGTTAAACCTTCTCCTTTTACTTTAAGTTCTGGAGTAGACAATCTTTCTTTAGTCATATAATACAATCCAAGTACCATATCTTGAGATGGTACTGTAATAGGTGCACCATTTGCAGGATTCAAGATACTATGAGATGCTAATAATAATAATTGAGCTTCTAATATAGCTTCAGGTCCTAATGGTAAGTGAACTGCCATTTGATCTCCATCGAAATCGGCATTAAAGGCAGTACATACTAATGGATGTAATTGAATCGCTTTCCCTTCAATCAATTTTGGTTGAAATGCTTGGATTCCCAAACGGTGAAGCGTTGGAGCACGGTTTAGTAATACTGGATGTCCTTTTAAAACATTTTCCAAAATATCCCAAACTACAGGCTCTCTTTTATCTATAATTTTCTTTGCAGATTTTACAGTTTTTACAATTCCTCTTTCTATTAATTTACGAATAATAAAAGGCTTGTATAATTCTGCTGCCATTCCTTTAGGCAATCCACATTCATATAATTTTAATGTAGGTCCAACAACAATTACAGAACGTGCTGAATAATCTACACGTTTTCCTAATAAATTTTGACGGAAACGTCCTTGCTTACCTTTTAATGAATCTGATAATGATTTTAAAGGTCTGTTAGATTCTGTTTTTACTGCTGATGATTTACGTGTGTTATCAAATAATGAATCTACAGATTCTTGTAACATACGTTTCTCATTTCTCAAAATAACTTCAGGAGCTTTTATCTCAACTAATCTTTTTAAACGATTATTACGAATAATAACTCTTCTATATAAGTCATTCAAATCTGAAGTGGCAAAACGACCACCATCTAATGGTACTAAAGGACGTAATTCTGGTGGAATCACCGGAACTGCCTTTATGATCATCCATTCAGGTTTGTTTTCTCTATTTTTACTTGAATCACGGAAAGCTTCAACAACATTTAAACGTTTTAAAGCCTCTGTTTTTCTTTGTTTAGAAGTTTCTGTATTTGCTTTGTGTCTTAATTCATATGACAATGCATCTAAATCAATACGTGCTAATAAATCAATTAGACATTCAGCACCCATTTTAGCAATAAACTTTTCTGGATCAGTATCGTCTAAATATTGATTTTCTAATGGGAACGATTCTTGAATATCTAAATATTCTTCTTCTGTTAAGAAGTCCATTTTTTGCAATGGCTCTCCTTCAGCATTCTTTGCTCCAGCAGGTTGAATTACTACGTATCTCTCGTAGTAAATGATCATATCTAATTTTTTTGAAGGTAAACCTAAAAGGTACCCCATTTTATTAGGAAGTGATCTGAAATACCAAATATGTGCTACAGGTACAACAAGGTTAATATGTCCTACTCTATCTCTACGTACTTTCTTTTCAGTAACTTCAACACCACATCTATCACATACGATTCCTCTATATCTAATTCTTTTGTACTTACCACAAGCACATTCAAAATCTTTTATAGGGCCAAAAATACGCTCACAAAAAAGACCATCTCTTTCTGGCTTGTGAGTTCGGTAATTAATTGTTTCTGGTTTTAAAACCTCTCCTCTAGAATCATTTAAGATTTTTTCTGGTGAAGCTAAACCAATTGATATTTTGTTAAATTTTTTTACAGTGTACTTATCGTTTCTTTTTGCCATGGTAATGGTTCAAATTTTAATGTAAAAATTATATTATTTGCAAGGAGTTTTCACTCCTTGCAAATAGTGTTGTTACTCTTCTAATCTAACATCTAATGCTAAACCTTTCAGTTCATGCATTAATACGTTAAATGACTCAGGTAATCCTGGTTCTGGCATTGGCTCTCCCTTAACGATAGCTTCGTAAGTTTTTGCTCTACCAAGAACATCATCCGATTTAACAGTTAAGATTTCTCTTAAGATACTTGATGCTCCATAAGCCTCAAGTGCCCAAACTTCCATCTCTCCAAAACGTTGACCACCAAATTGTGCTTTACCACCAAGTGGTTGTTGCGTAATTAATGAGTATGGTCCAATAGAACGTGCATGCATCTTATCATCAATCATATGACCTAACTTAATCATATAAATTATACCAACTGTTGCTGGTTGATCAAAACGCTCTCCAGTTCCACCATCATATAAGTAGGTATGTCCAAATCTTGGAATTCCAGCTTCGTCAGTATAACTATTAATCTGATCTAAAGTTGCACCATCAAAAATAGGAGTCGCATATTTACGATCTAATTTTTGACCTGCCCAACCTAATACTGTTTCATAAATCTGTCCAATATTCATACGCGATGGTACACCTAATGGATTCAATACGATATCTACAGGAGTTCCATCTTCTAAGAATGGCATATCTTCAGCTCTTACAATACGTGCAACAATACCTTTGTTACCATGACGTCCTGCCATTTTATCACCTACTTTTAACTTACGTTTTTTAGCGATATAAATTTTAGCAAGTTTTACAATTCCTGCAGGTAATTCATCACCAACAGAGATTGTGAATTTCTCACGACGTAATGCTCCTTGTAAGTCATTTAATTTAATCTTGTAGTTGTGAATTAATTCAGAAACAAGTTTATTTAAATCCTTATCAGTTGTCCAAGAACCTTTAGTTAAATGGGCGTAATCGTCAACAGAGTTTAACATTTTAAGAGTAAATTTCTTACCTTTTGGTAATACTTCTTCTCCTAAATCATTTTTAACTCCTTGAGATGTTTTTCCATTTACAAGTACAAATAGTTTTTCAACTAATTGTTCTTTAAGTTCATTAAACTTCACTTTAAAATCAATTTCTAAACGTGCGATATCTTCTTTATCTTTTACGCGTTTAGATTTATCTTTAACAGCTCTCATAAATAATTTCTTATCTATTACAACACCGTGTAATGATGGTGAAGCTTTTAATGATGCATCTTTCACATCACCTGCTTTATCACCAAAGATAGCTCTTAACAGTTTTTCTTCAGGTGTTGGGTCAGATTCACCTTTTGGAGTAATCTTACCAATTAAGATATCACCAGGATTCACTTCAGCACCAATACGAATCATACCATTTTCATCCAAATCTTTAGTTGCTTCTTCCGAAACATTTGGAATATCATTGGTTAATTCTTCTGCACCTAATTTAGTATCTCTAACATCTAAAGAATATTCATCAATATGAATTGAAGTAAATATATCTTCTTTAACTACTTTTTCAGAAATCACAATCGCATCCTCAAAGTTATACCCTTTCCAAGGCATAAAGGCTACTTTTAGATTTCTACCAAGTGCTAATTCTCCTTTTTGAGTAGCATAACCTTCACATAATACTTGACCTAATTCAACTTTATCACCTTTTTTAACAATTGGCTTCAAGTTAATAGAAGTACCTTGATTGGTTTTTCTAAATTTAATAAGTTTATACGTTTTTTCGTCAACTTCAAAACTTACCATTCTTTCTTCATCAGATCTATCATACTTAATAGTAATGATATTTGAATCTACATACTCAACAACTCCAGCACCTTCAGCATTTATTAGAATTCTAGAATCTTTTGCAACTCTTCTTTCTAATCCTGTACCAACAATTGGAGATTCTGGACGTAATAATGGAACTGCTTGACGCATCATGTTTGATCCCATCAATGCACGATTCGCATCATCATGTTCTAAGAAAGGAATTAAAGAGGCTGATATTGAAGCAATTTGATTTGGAGCAACGTCCATAAAATCAACTTCTTTATTATCAACTACTGGATAATCTGCTTCAACTCGAGTAATAACTCTATCGTTTACAAATTTACCATTCTCATCGATAGGTAAATTTGACTGAGCAAATTTCATTCCTTCTTCTTCTTCGGCACTTAAATAAATAGGTTCATCTATTTTATTTACAACACCATCTACAACTTTTCTATATGCTGTTTCAATAAACCCTAAGTTATTCACTTTTGCAAATACTGCTAAAGATGAAATCAGACCAATATTTGGTCCCTCAGGAGTTTCAATAGGACATAAACGACCATAATGTGTATAGTGAACATCACGAACCTCAAATCCTGCTCTTTCTCTAGATAAACCTCCAGGTCCTAGTGCAGATAAACGACGTTTGTGAGTAATCTCTGCTAATGGATTCGTTTGATCCATAAATTGAGATAATTGATTCGTTCCAAAGAATGAATTAATTACAGACGATAACGTCTTGGCATTAATCAAATCTATTGGTGTAAACACCTCATTATCACGAACATTCATACGTTCACGAATGGTACGAGCCATACGAGAAAGTCCAACACCAAATTGAGAAGCTAATTGCTCACCAACTGTACGTACACGACGGTTAGAAAGGTGATCAATATCATCTACTTCGGCTTTTGAATTTACTAAATCAATTAAATTTTTGATTATAGTAATAATATCTTCTTTAGTTAAAACTTTAACGTCCATATCAACGTCTAATTGTAACTTTTTATTCATTCTAAAACGACCAACTTCACCTAAGTTATAACGCTGCTCTGAGAAAAATAATTTATCTATAATTCCTTTTGCAGTTTCATAATCTGGCGGCTCAGCGTTACGTAATTGTCTATAAATATGTTCAACAGCTTCTTTTTCAGAATTTGTTGGATCTTTTTGTAATGTGTTATGGATGATTGCGTAATCAGCCATTTGATTATCTTCTTTATGAAGTAAAATAGTTTTAGAACCAGAATCGATGATTTCATCAATATGGTCTTTTTCTAATACAGTATCACGATCAAAAACAATTTCGTTTCTTTCTATAGAAACTACCTCTCCAGTATCTTCATCAACGAAATCTTCAAACCATGTTTTTAAAACACGGGCTGCAAGTTTTCTTCCTAAAATTCTTTTTAAACCGCTTTTTGAAACTTTCACTTCTTCTGCAAGATCAAATATCTCAAGGATATCTTTATCTCTTTCAAATCCGATAGCACGGAAAAGTGTAGTTACAGGTAATTTTTTCTTTCTATCAATATAAGCATACATTACTTGATTGATATCAGTTGCAAATTCTATCCAAGATCCTTTAAAAGGAATTACTCTAGCAGAGTATAATTTGGTTCCGTTTGCATGGAATGATTGTCCGAAGAATACACCTGGAGAACGGTGAAGTTGCGATACAACAACACGCTCAGCACCATTTATAACAAAAGTACCACTATCTGTCATATAAGGAATAGTTCCTAAATATACATCTTGTACGATTGTTTCAAAATCTTCATGTTCAGGGTCGGTACAGTACAATTTAAGACGTGCTTTTAAAGGCACACTATGTGTTAACCCTCTTTCAATACATTCTCTGATTGAATATCTTGGTGGATCTACAAAATAATCTAAAAACTCTAAAACAAATTGGTTTCTAGTATCTGTAATTGGGAAAATATCGGTGAAAGTTCTGTATAAACCTTCTGTGCTTCTTTCGTCAGCTTTAGTTTGTAATTGAAAAAAATCTTGAAAAGATTTTATTTGAATATCCAGAAAATCTGGATAATCAGTAGTCAATTGCGCTGATGCGAAATTTATTCTTTCGGTATTGTTTTTCGTTGCCAATGGTAACATTTTTTAATTAAACGTCAGTTAAAAATATAAAAACGAATATATACGCAAAATGGTTTAGGCCAATTTGGAAACCCAAAGACCTAAACCCTATTGTGTGTAATTTGGTAAAAACTTACTTAAGTTCTACCTCAGCTCCAGCTTCTTCTAAAGATTTTTTAAGACCTTCAGCCTCATCTTTAGAGATACCTTCTTTGATTGGTGCTGGTGCACTATCAACAATTCCCTTAGCTTCTTTTAACCCTAAACCAGTTAATTCTTTAACTAATTTTACAACTGCTAGTTTAGAACCACCTGCTGCTTTTAAGATTACGTCGAATTCAGTTTTTTCCTCTGCTGCATCTGCTCCACCTGCTGCTGGACCTGCTGCTGCTACTGCAGCTGCTGCTGGTTCAATTCCGTATTCGTCTTTTAAAATAGCTGCTAATTCATTAACCTCTTTTACTGTTAAGTTAACTAATTGTTCTGCGAAATCTTTTAATTCTGCCATTTTCTTTTGTTTTAATTTTTAATATTTAGTGTTTATTTAGTGCTTATTCTTTTTCTGATAAAGTTTTAACAATTCCAGATAAT
>OJHH01000767.1_pt1 | contig 10801 bp, 7 predicted proteins | sample 1594911 | NCBI WGS metagenome assembly OJHH01 (sample SAMN05416787, study PRJEB24817) | seawater metagenome | isolation source: Sea water | place: Canada:Atlantic | collected 2013-11
CGCCAATCCTTAATACCTGCCCGCGCAGGGTAATCTCTCCGGTCATGGCCACATCAGCGCGCACCGGGATACCAGTGAGCACCGAAACAAAAGCAGTACACATTCCGATACCCGCGCTGGGGCCATCCTTGGGTGTCGCCCCTTCGGGCACATGAATATGCAGATCTACTGTCTGGTAAAAATCGCGTTTGATGCCCAGTGCTTTTGCCCGACTGCGAACTACCGTCAACGCCGCCTGGATAGATTCCTGCATCACATCACCAAGGGAGCCGGTTTTAACCACCTGCCCCTTACCTGGCACCGCAGAAGACTCGATGGTCAACAACTCACCACCCACCTGGGTCCAGGCGAGACCGGTAACCTGCCCAATCTGACTCTCTTCCTCAGCGCGACCAAAGTCATATTTGTAAACACCCAGCAAATCTTCAAGCTCAGCGGAAGTAATGTGGTGAGATTCCCTGACACCATCACGTACGTTCCGGGTAACCACCTTCCGACAGATTTTAGCCAATTCGCGCTCCAGACCCCGTACACCCGCTTCACGCGTGTAGTAACGAATAACGTCCATCACCGCGGTGTCGTCCATGGTCAGCTCGTTCGGCTTCAGGCCATTGGCCTTGCGTTGCTTTGGCAGCAGGTATTTGAGCGCAATATTGATCTTCTCCTGTTCGGTGTAACCGGGAATCCGGATAACCTCGAGACGATCCAGCAGAGGGCCGGGGATATTCATCGAGTTTGCCGTACAGATGAACATGACTTCGGAGAGGTCGTAATCGACTTCCAGGTAGTGGTCGTTGAAGCTGTTATTCTGCTCCGGGTCGAGGACTTCCAACATCGCTGAAGCGGGATCACCGCGATGGTCCATGCCCATCTTGTCGATTTCATCCAGCAAAAATAACGGGTTTTTTACCTCGGCCTTGGCCAGCTTCTGAATCGGCTTGCCTGGCAGGGACCCGATATAGGTTCTGCGATGGCCACGAATTTCAGCTTCATCACGGACACCGCCCAGAGACATACGCACGTATTTTCTGCCGGTCGCCTTGGCGATAGACTCACCCAGCGAGGTCTTGCCCACCCCCGGCGGCCCCACCAGACATAACACGGGTCCTTTGAGTTTTTTTACCCTTTGCTGAACCGCCAGAAATTCCAGAATCCGCTCCTTGACCTCCTCGAGCCCGTAGTGGTCCTCGTGGAGAATGCGTTCAGCACGCTTGAGGTCGTGGCGAACCCTAGAGCGTTTTTTCCAGGGCACACTGACCATCCAGTCAATATAGCCGCGCAAGACGGAAGCTTCAGCCGACATCGGCGACATCATTTTCAGCTTATTCAGCTCTGACTTTGCCTTGTCCAGAGCGTATTTCGGCATACCGGCTTCATTGATTTTCGTTTCCAGCTGCTCGATATCATTGCCGCCCTCCTCAACTTCGCCGAGCTCTTTCTGAATCGCTTTCATCTGCTCGTTGAGGTAATACTCTTTCTGGCTTTTCTCCATTTGCTTTTTGACGCGCCCACGAATCCGCTGTTCGACTTCAAAAAGCTCGATTTCGGATTCCATCAGGCCCAACAATGTCTCCAGTCGATGCGCCAGAGAAGGTGTTTCAAGTATCCCCTGCTTTTGTTCAACACTGAGAGCCATGTGTGTGGCCAGGGTATCGGCCAAACGACTGGGGTCCTCTATGCCGGCGACTGTACTGACGACCTCTGAGGGGATTTTTTTACTCAGATTGACATACTGTTCAAACTGAGTGAGTGCCGACCGCATCAATGCCTCGGCTTCTTTACTGGCTAACACCTCGTCGGACATCAGGTCGTAGACACCCACAAAGTAGCCGGGCGATTCATCAATCTTCTGGATAGTAACGCGCTCAACCCCTTCAACGAGCACTTTGACTGTGCCATCGGGCAGCTTCAGCATCTGTAACACCGTAGCAAGTGTTCCCACACGGTAGAGATCATCTGGCGTGGGATCATCTTCCGCCGCAGCCTTCTGCGCCACCAGTAGAATCTGCTTGTCCTGCACCATGGCTTCTTCAAGGGCCAGAATCGATTTTTCCCGACCGACAAACAGTGGAATCACCATATGGGGATACACCACCACGTCTCGCAGAGGCAGCATTGTCAATTGATTATGCACAGCGTTCTGTCCCATTCTTTAACCTCTATTAGCGAGCGGTTCAATCCAAATTAGCTTACTGCAAATATGGGGTTTACACGGGTAAATACAAGTGACCGACGACAGATAAATGTCTTCAGGCAAAAAAGAAGGCCCCGCAGGGCCTTTCGGGGATAAAAAATGACTTACTCATCACTGGCAGCTTTTTGCTGCTCTTTATTTTCGTAAACCAATAGCGGCTCTGACTCACCGCGAATTACCGTGCTATCGATCACCACTTTGTAGACATTATCCATAGAGGGAATGCTGTACATGGTTTCCAGGAGGACATTTTCGATAATCGAGCGCAACCCGCGGGCGCCGGTTTTCCGCTCCAGCGCACGCTCGGCAATGGTCTCGAGCGCATCGCGACGAATATCCAATTCCACCCCTTCCATTTCAAACATGGCTTCGTACTGCTTGATCAGGGAATTTTTTGGTTCGACAAGAATGTTCACCAACGCATCGCGATCGAGCTCCTCTAGGGTGGCGATCACTGGCAGACGACCCACGAACTCCGGTATCAGGCCAAAGCGCACCAGATCTTCCGGCTCCAGGTCTGCCAGGGTCTGGCCAATATTCTTGCTGGTGTCCTTGCTTTTCACCTGGGCACTGAAGCCAATACCACCTTTATCGGAACGCTCCTGGATAACCTTCTCCAAACCGGCAAAGGCACCCCCGCAGATGAAAAGGATGTTACCGGTATCCACCTGCAAAAATTCCTGCTGGGGATGCTTGCGTCCACCCTGTGGCGGCACCGAGGCAACTGTGCCCTCAATCAATTTCAACAGGGCTTGCTGAACGCCCTCGCCTGACACATCACGGGTAATGGAGGGGTTATCCGATTTGCGGGAAATCTTGTCAATTTCGTCGAGATAGACGATACCGCGCTGGGCTTTCTCAACGTCATAATCACATTTCTGCAATAATTTCTGAATAATATTTTCAACATCTTCCCCGACATAACCCGCTTCCGTCAGGGTCGTCGCATCGGCAATAGTAAAGGGAACATCCAGCAGGCGAGCCAGTGTTTCCGCCAGTAGCGTCTTACCACTGCCCGTGGGGCCAACCAGCAAAATGTTACTTTTGCCCAGCTCGATATCCTTTTCGGTACCCTTGGCACCACTCTGCAGGCGCTTGTAGTGATTGTAGACAGCGACAGAGAGGATTTTCTTGGCACGCACCTGACCAATCACATACTGATCGAGAATCGCATTGATTTCTTTGGGCTTTGGCAGGTCTTCGCCAGCGGATTCTGTGTCAGCCTCCTGGATCTCCTCCGTGATAATGTCATTGCAGAGGTCTACACATTCGTCACAGATGAACACCGACGGACCTGCAATCAGCTTGCGAACTTCGTGCTGACTTTTGCCGCAGAAAGAACAATACAGCAGCTTGCCGTCGTCTTCCCCTTTTCCGGTTTTCTCATCACTCATAATACTGTCTCTATAAATCTACTTATCTTTAACCGATAAGGGAAAATAAAACTCTTCTATATCAAATAGATAAAACAAATCTTCTCTTTAAAAAGCCTAGCGGCTCTAGGGGCGCTTGTCCAGCACCTCGTCAATCATGCCATACTTTTTCGATTCTTCAGCACTCATGAACTTATCCCGCTCAGTATCCAGGGCGACTTGTTCTATTGACTGGCCGGTGTGGAAGGCAAGACGCTCATTCAAACGTTCCCGTATCTTGAGAATTTCCTGAGCCTGGATATGAATATCAGATGCCTGCCCCTGAGAGCCGCCGCTGGGCTGGTGAATCATGACTCTGGAATTTGGCAGGCAGTAACGTTTCCCGGCTTCACCGGCGGCCAGCAGAAAGGCACCCATACTGGCGGCCTGACCAATGCACATGGTGCTGACATGGGGCTTGATAAATTGCATGGTGTCGTAGATTGACATCCCCGCGGTCACTGATCCACCGGGCGAGTTGATATACAGATGGACATCCTTATCAGGATTCTCCGACTCCAGAAACAGCAACTGCGCCACCACCAGATTGGCCATGTAATCTTCTACAGGTCCCACCAGAAAAATAACACGCTCCTTTAATAAACGGGAATAGATGTCATAGGAACGTTCACCGCGGGCAGATTGCTCCACCACCATGGGTACCAGACCACCTGCGTTGTTCACATCGAGACCGGACGTCGAAGATAGATCAAATTTCATAGATATTTACTCAAGAAAAAACCTGTTGAAGCATTGTAACCAGCGGTAGGGAGAAGGCAAGCAGCCCGGGCTACTCCCGGTCCCTGAAAACCAACAGGCCCCAAACATCCGTGAAGCTTGGGGCCCGTCGCTACACACCACCGGGGACACAACTGAAACCCAGGTGGTCTGATTAAAGGAATACTAGAAGTCTGCCGTGCCGTCCTGATCCGGTTGAATGGCTTTCTGGTAATCGACTTCCTCTTCATTGACTGTCGCTACTGAAAGCACGTGGTCAATCACCTGATCCTGGAGTACTGCAGACTCTACGCCCTTCATCAACTCCTGGCTGCTGTAGTAATATTTGACCACTTCCTCCGGCTTCTCATAAGTGGAAGCCATCTCTTCGATGCGGTCCCGAACCCTTTCAGGACTGGTTTCGATTTTCTCGGTTTTAACGATTTCATTGATGATCAAACTGACAATGGAACGACGCTTCGCCTGGTCAATAAACATGTCATCGGGCAACAACTCGGGATCAAAGTTACTGGTGCCACCGCCCATGCGCTCGGCCATCTGTTTTTTCATCTTGGTGATTTCGCTGGCAACCAGCACCTCCGGGATTTCCTGCTCACTGTGCAGGTTACATAGCTGCTCCATGACCCGGCCCGTGGTTTTGGTTTGCAGTGCCTGCTTCAGGTCGCGCTCCATGTTCACGAGAACCACCTCACGGAATCGTTCTTCGGTGCCCTGCTCCATGCCATAGAGCGCAAAAAACGCTTCATCCAGCGGCGGCATGACGGCCTCGGTTACCGCATTGACCTTGATGGTGAACTCGACAGGTTTCCCTTTCAGCTCTTCAGCGTGATAGTTTTCAGGAAAGGTCAATGAGAGTACTTTTTCCTCACCGGCAGACATGCCCACGACGCCTTCCTCAAATCCCGGAATCGCCTTACCCGCACCGAGATCAAGCATAAATTCCTTGGCGGAACCCCCATCAAATTCCTTGCCATCCATAATACCGATATAGTCAATATTGACCTCATCGCCATTAATAGCGGGACGGCTGACTTCTTCCCAGCTGGCATTCTGCTTGCGCAATGCATCAATCATCGCGGTGACATCGTCCTCTGTCACTTTGGCGAGCGGCTTGGTGACGCTCACTTTCGTCAAATCTGTCAAAACAACCTCAGGCATGACCTCAAAGGTCGCAACAAACTCGAGATCCTGACCCGGTTCATCTTTCACCGACTCTATCGCAGGACGTCCAGCGGGCTTCAGCTTTTCCTGAGCAATTGCTTCTGCAAATGTGCGACCCAGCTCGTCGCCAATAACTTCCTGGCGGATGCTCTCACCAAAACGTTTTTTTAATACATTCATGGGCACTTTGCCCTTGCGGAAACCGTCCAGCCGAACTGTCTTGCTGGCTTTATTCAGGCGTTCGTTCACCTCGGCGTCGATGCGCTCTGCCGGTACGCCCAGGGTCATTTTACGTTCGAGACCAGAAGTTGTTTCGATAGAAACCTGCATGATTGTCCTCTGAATAGTTCGCTAACTTAATTAATTTCATGGTGCGGACGGAGAGACTCGAACTCTCACATCTCTCGATACCAGAACCTAAATCTGGCGCGTCTACCAGTTCCGCCACGTCCGCAATAAGCCGGGTAATATCGAATCATGCGGCAGGCAGCCGCTTTCGACAAAGGGGGTGGATTTTGCCACAGCGCACACACCTGAGCAACAACCGATGGCCTCGTATCACGATCCGCAGCAATGTTAAAAAACGTCAGGTTGGCCGGGCAATCAATACGACAGCATCTTCTGCAGACTGATTGATCAACAGCGTCTCCGTTCGTTCAGCGGGCAACAAAACCGCCTCTTCCATCAGGAGATGGTGCCCACCCAATACAACCACACCATCAATCGCCATCAACAGGCCATAACAGCCCGTCGCAGGCACCAGATAGCCTGACCCGGGCAGCAGGGTCAGCCGCCACACACGGAAATCATCGAAGGTCACCACTTCAACCAACAGATAACCCAGGCTCTCCTCCAATATGGTCAGCTCCGGCAAACCCGGGGTCTCAAGCAACATCATGGCTACCGCCTGCTCCGTATCCCAATGTCCCTGGGTGAGAACCTTCTGGGCGAATGACAAAATCCTCCGCTCATAGACTGGGGTCTGGAATTCCACCGTGCGAACCCCGTGTTGCAGGGCATGGGGTGTCAGTAGCGGGACCTTGACCACATTGCCTACGGAGAGTGGCAACAGGGCCGTAAACCGGTTCATATCCTCTCGCAACTGACGCTCCCGCTGCTGCAGGTGCTCCGGCAGCTCGTCGAACCAGTCCTGCAGGCTACTGGCCGGCACCGGCACATTGGCGTCAATACCGAGCGCTTCGCGCCGCTCGTCAAAAAGGTCATCGATCTCGCGGCGAACAACTTCATAGCGTTTCACGGCCGCCAGAAAGTCCGCCCTGAAATCATCATCAGAGGCATAGGCCGCCTTGACCTCGGGATCAAAACCAAAACGGATGGCGCCCTTGCCTTCCGGCCAGGCGTGGCGGTCAATGTGCGTGACCACGTAGACTTCGCGTTTTTCCTCATGCAGCTCAAAATACAGGTCGCCGTAAACTTCCTCCGGCAATGGGTCGAGTATCTTGAGCAGATTGATATGGCGTTCTGCGCCAGCCGCCAGTCGTCGTGGTGCAGCCGAGAGCACCCAGGGCAACGGGCTGCGAGCGGCTCCATCACTGACATAGGACTGGCCGCGTTGCTCGATACCGGTAAACCAGATTTCCCGCCCCCAGGGCTTGTCAATGGCTACTGGCTCCAGGCGCATGGGGCGATCGAGGAAAAGCAGTGGGAAACCATAGGCAACACAGAAATCACCCAGGTCGAAACAATCGTGATCCAGCACTGTCAGCTGATCGACGAGCAATTTATCCAGCGCGGTTACCGTGAAGGTTGTCTGACCCTCCAGTTTCTGAAAAATAGCCAGTAACTCAATGATTGGCGAACCGGGCAGGTAATACTGCACATACTCATAGCGGAGAGCCACACAATCCCAGGGGGTCACCGACTTGGCAAGCCATTGTTCAAGGGCATGTTCAGGGTTTTTCGTTCGGAGAATATCCAAGCTGATCAGCTCCGGTCATTTTGCAGCAGAGTCTAGCAAAAAAGCCGCCATCCCGCCGAGTGAAATCAATGGCGTGACTGCTGGAGAAACGTCTACGTCGAGAAAGTCTTGCGGCGATTAACTTGACGAACGCCAATCGAGTGTCTTTACTGATGGAAGAAAAATTATAAGAACCTAAGATCCACTACAACGAGTCACGCAACATTTACCGAACCAACAGGATAGTATTATGAACAAACCACGCAAATTACTGGCGTATCTGGCAACACCGATCATAGCCGTTTTTTTACTGTCAGCCTGCGCAGAAGACGAAGGAGCCGATGAGCGACCCGTGATGGAAGAGGCTGCTCAGAATACCGAACAGGCGATGGAAGAGACTGGCGAGACCGTTGAAGAAATGGCAGAGGACGCGAAGGAAGGCATGGAAAACATGGCGGAGGACGTGAAAGAGACCTCTTCCGAGCAATGGGAAAAGACCGAAGAAGCCACTGAAGAACAGTGGGATAAAGCCAAAGAGGCTTCTGACGAACAGTGGGATAAAGCCAAAGAGGCCTCTGACGAACAGTGGGATAAAGCCAAAGAAGCCGTCGAAGAAGATAACTAATAATGGAATAACCGGGTTATCCCTACATTCCCAACCCAAAAAAGCCGGCCTAAGGCCGGCTTTTTTGGGTTGTATCAAGTGGCGAGATTTAGCCGCGAATCGACCAAAAACCTCCTGCTAACTCAAGCGCTCAAACACAGTCGTCACACCCTGCCCCAACCCGATACACATGGTTGAAACCCCCAGTGTACCGTTGTGCTGACGAAGAATATTCAACAGTGTCCCGCTGATCCTGGCACCGGAGGCGCCCAGCGGATGTCCCAGCGCAATGGCACCACCATTGACATTCACTTTCTGGTCCATCACGTCCAGCAGACCAAGATCCTTTAACACCGGCAGGGATTGAGCGGCAAACGCCTCATTCAATTCCATATAATCGATATCAGCAATGGTCAGTCCGGCCTTTTTCAATGCCGCACGGGTAGCGGGCACTGGTCCATAGCCCATGATCGAGGGGTCAACACCCGCAGCCGCCACCGAAATGATTTTTGCCATGGGCGTCAGACCCAAAGCGGTAGCTCGCTCGGCAGACATCACCAGCATCGCCGCTGCGCCATCGGTAATCTGCGAGGAAGTACCAGCAGTCACCGTGCCGTTGACCGGATCAAACACCGTTTTCAGCTGTGATAATCCCTCTAGGCTGGTTTCAGGGCGGATCGTTTCATCTTCCTGCATTAAATAGAGACCGCCATTCTCATCGTGGGCCTCAAGCGGAACAATTTCGTCGACAAACCGACCTGCTGTCCGTGCTTTGGCCGCCAGGTGATGGGAGCGAACGCCAAATTCATCCTGCTGTTCACGGGTAATACCGTGAATCCTGGCCAGGTATTCTGCCGTCAAACCCATCATTCCCGCCGCTTTGGCAACCCTGAGATTCTGCGCCGGATTCGGATCGTGATCGTGTGTCATCGGCACATGGCCGAGGTGTTCCACCCCACCCACCAGATAAATATCGCCCAGCCCTGCCATCACATTGGCCGTGGCAATATGCAATGCCGACATGGAAGAACCGCACAAGCGGTTTATCGTCATCGCGGGAACGTGATGGGGAATGCGGGTGCGCAGGGCCGTCATTCTGGCTACATTGAAGGATTGTTCGCGACCCTGCATCACACAACCCCAGAGGATGTCATCTATTTCAGCGGGGTTTAGTTGCGGATTGCGATCCAGTAGACCCTCAATCAGCGCCGCGCCGATTTCATCGGCACGGCAATTCCTGAAGGAACCATTTTTCGAGCGACCCATAGGGGTTCGCGCGCAATCAATAATCACCGTATCTCTTGGTTTCAAGCTCACAAAAAATCTCCTGTTAACCTCTGGTCCGGCGATCAGCCGTAATAACCTTCACCGCTGGCGGCCATCTCTCGCATTTTTTCAGTGGGCGCATAGAGCTTACCCAGGTGGCCAAGGCGATCGGCCATGGCGCAGAAATTGTCCAGGCCCATTTCATCCATCCAGCGGAAAACGCCACCGCGAAATGCCGGAAACCCAAGGCCATAAACCATCGCCATGTCCGCTTCGGCGGGCGAACCCACCACACCGGATTCCAGACAGTGGGCCAGCTCAATACACATGGGCACCATATAGCGGGCGACGATGTCCTCATCGGTGAGCTGGTGATAGTTGGAGACCAGGGGTTTGAACAGCTCCGCCACGGAGTCGTCGGCAAACTTTCCGGGCTTGCCGCGCCGGTCTTTTTGGTAAAGATAAAAACCCTTGCCATTTTTCTGACCCAACCGGTCGTTCTCAAACAGGGTGCGGGTGGGTGAAATATCCGCGGCATTTGCCATGCGATCCGGGTAACCCTCGACCATGCTGGGAAAACAGTGCACGGCGGTATCGATACCCACCACATCCAGCAGGTAGGCGGGGCCCATCGGCCAGCCCCAGGCTTCCATCACCCGGTCGATGTGCTGGTAGTCGGCACCGTCGACTATCATCATGTCAAAGCCGAACACTGCGGGGAACAGCACCCGGTTTACCAGAAAACCGGGGCAATCATTGACCACAACGGGTTTCTTGCCGAGCGCCAGCGCGTGGGCTACGACGGTACCCACAGTCTCATCGGAGGTCTTGCTGCCGCGAATGACTTCCACCAGTGGCATGGCGTGAACCGGATTGAAGAAATGCATACCACAGAAATTTTCCGGCCGCGTCAGGTTTTCGGCCAATAGATCAATGGAAATCGTCGAGGTGTTGGACACCAGAACAGCATCCTGCTGGAGCCGCCCCTCAACCTCCGGCAGCACCACACTTTTGACCTTGGCGTTCTCCACCACGGCTTCAATCACGATATCGGTATGCTCGATCCCGTCATAACTCAAAGAGGGCATGATTCTCGACAGTACCGAGCCCGCTTCCAGCGGACTCATTTGACCGCGTTCCACCCGCTTGGCCAACAGCTTGTTCGCCTCACTCATACCCAGCGCCAGAGAATCGGTGTTGATATCTTTCATCAGCACCGGAAAACCCTTGATGGCGTTCTGATAGGCGATACCGCCACCCATGATGCCCGCGCCCAGGGCCGTGGCATGGGCAATCGATTTAGTCGCCTGTTTGGCGTATTTTTTCGCGACACCGCCGATAAACTGGTCGTTGAGAAACATGCCCACGAGTGCCCGACACTGCGGTGTCTGAGTCAGGTCACTGAAAGCTTCAAATTCCACTTCAAGGGCTTCGTCACGACTCATTTCGGCGGCCTGCGACCTGTCTCTTATACACATCTCCGAGCCCACGAGACCTCTCTACATCTC
>OJHH01000769.1_pt1 | contig 10792 bp, 8 predicted proteins | sample 1594911 | NCBI WGS metagenome assembly OJHH01 (sample SAMN05416787, study PRJEB24817) | seawater metagenome | isolation source: Sea water | place: Canada:Atlantic | collected 2013-11
AATATAGACCGTCTTTTTACAACTCAATGTTAATGAGTGTTAACGAGTGTTAATCAGCTTAAAAGTGTCAAAAAAGTCCTTACATTTGAACTAATGTTAGAAAAGAAATACAAAAATATTATCTACTTTATAACCCTTGCTATAATTGCAACAATTGCTGCTCAAGTATATTGGAATGTCAAAAATTATGAGGTAAACAAAAAACAAGTTACAAGTCAAATCCAATCAAGTTTTGATAATGCTGTTGAAAAATATTTTGCTGGAATTGCGAAAAATGATGTGTTTAGAACTCTTGAAACCGACTCATTATTAACTAGAAAAATGGAAGTTTCAGTTTCTAATGACAACTATACAAGTGAAGTTTGGATTCAAGGTGTTGGAGATTCTGTTCCTAGAAAATCAAAAGAAAAATTATTACAACCAACATTTGGACATTCTGGATCTATAATTTTAAAAGAATTAGACTCATCAATAGATATGAATCAAATCACCCTTTTTAAAAATAAAATTGACTCACTTGATTTAAGACAATTTACTTCCAAAATTCTATTCTCATTTATTATGGATGATGTGAAATTGGAAGAAATAGACAGTTTATTCGGTTTAGAATTACAAAGAAAAAATATTACGCTTCAATACGGTTTAAAATTAACAGATAAAAATCCTTTATCAGAAAAGGAAAGTATAAAAACCTATAATTTAGAAGGTTTACCAAAAAAAATTGAAAGTATAGTTTCAAATTCACCATTTGTAAATACACATTCAACTTTAGAATTACGTTATATAAACTCTACAACATCAATTCTTAAGAGAATGCTTGGTAGCATTTTACTTTCACTTTTATTGTCTGGATTCATTATAGGGTGTCTATTATTTTTACTAAATATCATTTCGAAACAAAAACAACTTGTTGAAATCAAAAATGATTTGATTAGCAATATTACGCACGAATTTAAAACTCCTATTTCTACAATTGGAGTTGCTATAGAAAGTATTAAAAACTTTAAGGTGATTGATGATAAAGAAAAGACCAATAAATATCTTGATATTTCTAGCAATCAACTATCAAAACTTAATTTTATGGTTGAAAAACTATTGGAAACTGCTACTTTGGATAGTGATAATTTAGAATTAAATAAAGATCAAGTAATTATTTCTGATTTAGTTCAAACGTTGGTTGACAAGTTTCAATTACAATCAGATGATAAAACTATTACTTATATAAAACCAGAAGCTACAGTTTTGGCTAATGTGGATGTTTTTCATTTTGAAAATGCAATCAATAACTTAATAGACAATGCGCTAAAATATGGAGGAAATAGGATTTCTGTTGACCTTCAACAACAAAAAAACACCTTTACACTCGACATTTCTGACAATGGTAATTCTTTATCAAAAGAACAATCTATACAAATTTTTGAGAAATTTTATCGAGTTCCTAAAGGGAATACACATGATGTAAAAGGTTTTGGCATTGGTTTATATTACTGTAAGAAAATCATTGAAGAGCATAAAGGAACCATTCAACTTGAATTGAAAAATAAATTAACAGTATTTAAAATAACACTTCCTAATGAATAAAACGACGATACTTCTAGCTGAGGATGAGGCTGCATTAGGAATGATCATTAAAGAGAGTCTTGAAACACGCGATTTTAATGTTTTATACTGCGAAAACGGTGAAGAAGCTTTGCAAGTTTATAAAGAAAAAAAACCTGAATTACTTGTTCTTGATGTTATGATGCCTAAAAAAGATGGTTTTACTTTGGCAAAAGAAATTAGACTTGAAAATGAAGAAATTCCTATACTATTTTTAACTGCAAAATCACAGACTCAAGATGTTATAGAGGGTTTTAATATTGGCGGAAATGATTATTTAAAAAAACCTTTTAGTATTGAAGAATTGATTGTTCGAATTAACAATTTATTAAATAGAGTAAAAATTCAAAAAAATTCTGAAACACTTCTTATAAACAATTATACTTTTAGCTTAACGAAACAAACACTTCAATATAAAAGCGGTGAAGTTATACAACTTACACATCGTGAAGCACATTTACTTTTTCATTTAATAAAAAACAGAAATAAAGTCCTTGACCGTTCATTAATTTTGAAAAAACTTTGGGGAGATGACGATTTCTTTAATGCAAGAAGTATGGATGTTTTTATTTCTAAACTTCGAAAAAAATTAAAACAAGACGATACTATTCAAATTATTAACGTTCGTGGTTTTGGTTATAAAATGGTTTATTAGTTTCAAAAATTACTATATTTGAAGCATGCAGTCCCTTATAAAATTTTTACTTTTAATTACATTTTCCTATTCTTTTGCTCAAATTAATGGACAAAAGATAGACTCTATTGGTGTTGATGTTTTAGATGCTTCATATACAGTGTTTAATAATGTCTTAATTAAGAAAAGTAATAACAAAACCTTTTCATACGAAAATATATCTTTAGGAGAAGTTGCTTCTGTAGATATTATAAATTCTCAAGAGATTGTATTGTTTTATCATGATTTTAATACTGTTGTAATATTAGATAATCAATTGAATTTAATTCAATCCGTTGCGTTTCAAGAAACTATTTCCTTTGCAAAAAAAGGAATCACGAATACACTTTGGGTTTTTAATACTGATAAGAATAAACTCGAATTATATGATTACAAATCAAAGAAAATAACATTCTCTTCACAGGTAATTACTGATTTTGAACCTCTAGAAATGGAAAGCGGTTTTAACTATGTAAGGTTAAAAGGGAAAAACAAAATACTTGTTTTTGATCAATATTTAAATCTCACGGAAAGTAAAATTCAACAAAAAAATCACTAAATTAGCATTCTAAATTTTTAATTATGCATGTAGCTATTGCTGGAAATATTGGCGCCGGAAAAACCACACTAACAAAATTACTAGCAAAACATTATAAATGGGATCCTCACTATGAATCTGTAGATGAGAACCCTTATTTAGATGATTTTTATGGTGAAATGGAGCGTTGGAGTTTTAACTTACAAGTATATTTCTTAAATAGCAGATTTCGTCAAATATTAGAACTAAGAGAGACTGGGAAAAATATCATTCAAGATAGAACCATCTATGAAGACGCTAATATTTTCGCTCCTAACTTACACGCTATGGGCTTAATGACAAATCGTGATTTCAGCAACTATTCTTCATTATTTGAATTGATGGAAAACCTAGTGACTCCTCCGGATTTATTAATTTATTTACGTGCCAATATAGAAACACTTGTAGGACAGATTCACAAACGCGGTAGAGCTTATGAAAACTCTATTTCTATTGATTATTTGAGTCGTTTAAATGAGCGTTACGAAGCATGGGTTACAAAATACAGCAAAGGAAAAATTTTAATTATTGATGTTGACAATCTTAATTTTGTTGACAATCCTGAAGATTTAGCATCTGTTATTGAACGTATTGATGCTCAAATAAATGGTTTATTTTAATCCTTGTGAAGAAGAAAATTACTAATAAAATTAAAAAAGCCAGCAAATATGCTGGCTTTTTTATTTTGTATAAATTAGAGTACTGAATTAGTGTTTTGTAACCTCTTCTTTTAAAGCCTCAACTTTTCCCTTAACATCTTCAGTAGTTCCTTCAATTACTTTTTCTTCAGTAATAGTTTCTCCATTTACTGTTGTAGTAGTTGTAATAATTGCTTTAGCATTGTCAGTATCATCTGCATTCATCTTCACAATAACCTCAACTTTATGTGTCGATTCAATATCATGAGAATCAGTATCTAAAGCATGTCCTCCTAATATTGGAGCAACAACTAAACCAATCAAACAAGTTAACTTAATTAAGATATTCATAGACGGCCCAGATGTATCTTTAAATGGATCACCAACTGTATCTCCAGTAACTGCTGCTTTATGCGCTTCAGAACCTTTAAAAGTCATTTCACCATTAATCTCAACTCCTGCTTCAAATGATTTCTTAGCGTTGTCCCAAGCACCTCCTGCATTGTTCTGGAAGATTGCCCAAAGAACTCCACTTACTGTAACTCCAGCCATATAACCTCCAAGCATTTCAGCAATCATCATATTATCCATTCCAAATAACATTGGTAAAAATGTTATGATTAATGGGAAACCTATCGTTAAAACTCCTGGTAACATCATTTCTTTTAATGATGCTTTTGTAGAAATAGCAACACATTTATCATATTCTGGCTTTCCAGTTCCTTCCATAATCCCTGGAATCTCTCTAAACTGACGTCTTACTTCCTCTACCATTTCCATAGCCGCTTTACCAACAGCATTCATTGCCAAAGCAGAGAATACTACAGGTACCATTCCACCAACAAATAACATTGCTAAAACTGGTGCTTTAAAAATATTAATTCCGTCAATTCCAGTAAACGTTACATATGCAGCAAATAATGCTAATGACGTTAATGCAGCAGAAGCGATTGCAAAACCTTTTCCTGTTGCAGCAGTTGTATTACCAACTGAATCTAATATATCTGTACGTTCTCTTACAATAGGGTCTTGCTCACTCATTTCTGCAATTCCTCCTGCATTATCAGCAATAGGACCAAATGCGTCAATTGCAAGTTGCATTGCAGTTGTTGCCATCATTGCAGATGCTGCAAGTGCAACACCGTAAAATCCTGCAAAAGCATAAGAAGACCAAATTGCAGCAGCAAATAATAATACTGTTGGGAATGTAGAAATCATTCCTGTTGCTAATCCTGCAATAATATTTGTTCCTGCTCCTGTACTTGACTGTTGTACAATTTTCAAGATTGGTTTTTTACCCAATCCTGTATAATATTCTGTTACTGAAGAAATAACTGCTCCAACAACTAATCCCACAAGTGCAGCATAGAATACGCGCATTGATGAAATTTCTTTTAGTACATTCCCTCCTGTTTCAAAGAAATTCATTTTCATCGTTTCTGGCAACATCCATTTTATTAAGAAATAACATGATATTGCTACTAAACTTATTGATAACCAGTTTCCTTTATTTAAGGCTCCCATTACTTGAGATTCTTTAGCATCGTTGTTTTTGATACTTACAAACATTGTACCTATCATAGAAATGATAATTCCAATTCCTGCAATAGACATTGGTAATAAAATTGGTCCAATATGTCCAAAACCTTTAAAAATGTTAATATCGTTTACTTCAATAATATAGTTTCCTAAAACCATTGCTGCTAATACTGTTGCAACATAAGAACCAAATAAATCCGCTCCCATTCCTGCAACATCACCAACGTTATCACCAACATTATCAGCAATTGTTGCTGGATTTCTTGGATCATCTTCTGGAATTCCTGCTTCTACTTTACCTACTAAATCTGCTCCAACATCTGCTGCTTTTGTGTAGATTCCTCCACCAACACGCGCAAATAATGCAATAGACTCAGCACCTAAAGAAAATCCTGCTAATGTTTCTAATACTTTAGTCATGTCATTAACATTTGTCCATTCACCTCCCATAAAATAATGGAAGAATATAATAAAGAATAAAGTTAATCCTAAAACGGCTAAACCTGCAACTCCTAATCCCATAACGGTACCACCTCCAAAAGAAACTTTTAATGCATTTGGCAAGCTTGTTTTTGCTGCTTGCGTTGTTCTTACGTTCGTTTTAGTGGCAATTTTCATTCCTACATTTCCTGCAAAAGCAGAAAATATTGCTCCAAGAATAAAGGCAATTACTATTAACCAATGTGTTGATGCTACAAACATTGAAACAACATATAATGCAATACTCACACCAATAACGAAAAATGTCAATAGTCTGTATTCAGCATTTAAAAAAGCCAAAGCGCCTTCATAAATGTGATCTGCAATTTCTTTCATCTTGCCATCGCCAGCATCTTGCTTCATTACCCAAGACCTCTTGATTAGCATATAAATTAATCCAATTGCTGCTGCCACCATTGGCATATAAATCATCATTGATTCCATATATTCTTTTTTTTGTTAGTTTATAATTTTTGCTCGGCAAATGTAGTGAAAACATTGAAAATAAAAAACCTCTTAAAAGTCTTATTTTTAAGAGGTTTCTTAAATCAATTATTTTTTAAATTGTAAAGTTTCCATTCTTTTTATGATCACTATCTTCATATCTATCAATGCATTTATCAACAATATCAAAAGCTTCGTCAGCATTTCCCCAGCCTCCAACATCTACACGTTTTTTTTCAAGATCTTTATATACTTGAAAAAAGTGTTCGATTTCTTTAATTTGGTGAGGGTTCATGTCTGATAAATCATTTAAAGTATTCCAAATTGGATCTGAAACGGGAACACATATTACTTTTTCATCTGGTCCTTTTTCATCTGCCATATGGAAAACTCCAATAGGCTTTACCTCTACAACACACATTGGAAATGTTGGTTCGCCACCTAAAACCAAAACATCTAACGGATCTCCATCAAGCGCTAATGTTTCTGGAATAAATCCATAATCGGCTGGATACATCATTGATGAAAATAACATTCTATCAAAACGTATCTTTTTTAATTCAAAATCATACTCATATTTATTTCTACTTCCTTTAGGAATTTCTATAAGTACATCAAATGTCTTTTTTTCTTTTGCTGTCATCGTTTTTTTTTGGGAGGGCAAAATTAGTGATTACATACGTTTAAGCCAAAGTAAGTCTGTTTTTTTTCTAAAAGTAAAATCCGAAGGAACCTTTAATTCCAAAATTATTTGCGTTAGGTAAATCTCTATAACTCCCTCTCCAAATAAAATCTATTCTAAATACTTTAAAAATATTTCCAACTCCAGCACTATATTCATAATATACATCTTCTGGTGCAATAATATTAGATTCTAAGGAAGAAAAAGGCAAATTTGAAAGAGAGGGTGTGTTCATCACGATATTCTGATCTGAAATACTTCCCCAAACTGCTTTAAGGCCAACAATTTCTCTTAAATTCATTTTTCGCAAGAAAGGAATCCTTGAGAAAAAACGCCCATTAAAATTATGCTCTAAATGTAATGACGCGTAAGTATCTGTTACAAACTCATAATAATCTAATAACGCATAGGTATTGTCTATATTGAAATAAGATTGATTTCCAGGAACTACATTCAATAAACCTAACGGAACTTCTCCAACTGTTTTCCCAAGTTCTAAAGTTGTAAACGTTCTGCCAAAACCACCTACAAGAATTGGTTGACGATAATAAAATTGTATTTTTTGGTAATCAAAATCACTATCAAAAACCCCTTTTAATCCTCTTGAATAGTTCAAAAATAAGGTGGAATAGTCGCTATTAACTTGCCCTCTTTCAACTCCATAACCTATCGTTTTACGTTTAGGTGTATAGCGAATTGAAAAGTCTAATTCAGTTTGAGAAATTGATGATTGCTGTACTCCATTTTCATCAAAATAATCTAACTTAAATGTTGGAGAAGCCGATTTTAAAGTTCTATAAGAAGCTCCTAATCTAAAAATTAGATTCTTTTTAGGTTCTAGTGAAACGAAAGCGTTTGACAGGTTAATCGATGTCAATTTACTAGCGTCACCACTTGCAAAAAATGAAGATGAGGCAAAACTTCTACCTAATATATCGTTTGTTGTAGTTAAACTAACACCAACTTGTTCGATGTCTCTTCGATTTCCCAAACCAAAAATCAATCGCTTCTTTTTATCAAACATAAATTTACCTGAGATACCATACTTAAATTGATCATCTTTAAAACCATATGCTGTATACCCTTGTAGACGCCATAAATCATTCCTTCCAAAATACGTTCTTCCACCAACTCTTAAACGCAAACCTTCAACATCATTTGTTCCTACTGTCGAAAAAATTGGACCGAAATCAAAATTTGGAAATTCTATATAACCAGAACCTAATATTGAAATCAGGTTATACATTTTTTTGAATTTCGGAACTGTACTTAAAGTATCTAACATTTTATAGACACCTTTTTCATCTTTATTTAATTTTTCTTGCCTGTTTTCACTCCAATAATCATTCGATTTGGCATAAATTTCTTCTGCATAAATATCTGATTCTCCTTTATAAAAATCGTCTCCTTTATCTATATCGAATTTATAGTTCTTATACATTGTTGTACGTTTCCCATAAACTCCTTTGGCTTTTTCTTTCTTTCCGATACTGAAATCAGACATTATATAGTCTCGTTTTAAAAGAAAAACAGAATCGTTTAACACCTCAAAATCTTGCTCAATATAAATGTCTTTTACCCAATTTATATTTGAACTTTTATTGACTTGCATGTTTATTTCTTTCACAGCAAACGTAGAGTCATTTACCCAAAAATCTCCTTTAAAAGTTAGTTCACTCTTTCTTCTAGGATAGTATAAAATATTATAACACCATTTACGATCTATAAAGGCGCTATCAGTTAGAACATAATTATAATTTAAAGTCCCTGTTTTTGAAAGCGGACTCACAAAACTCTTATCAAAAATTTTAATGTAATTATTGTAAATGTCATATTCTACATACAAGTCTTTAATGAAAGATATGATATATTGATTCGAATCAAAACCAGAATTTTTGTTTGCTATTAAGTCCTCTCTCTTCTTATTAGTTTTATTATTTCCATAAGATTGATGAATTGACTCATTTATAAAAATAGGTAAATATGATTTTCCAGTAATTCTAGATGTATCAATACTTTTAAAGATAAATTCCACGCCTTTGAAAATTTTCTTTTTCATCATGGCACTATCAATATTGTTCATGTCGAACTCTACCTTCTCATATTTTTCATGTTGATATTGATCAAACAAATAAATTCCGTTTTGTCGTTTCTTAGCCCAAATCTTTTTTAAGATATCAATCGCCGGATTTCCTTTTTTCTCAACTTTTCCTGAATAAACAACAACTTCATCAAGTTGATTATCGGCTTCATTTAAAACTATTTGAAGATTGAAATCTCTACTTTTTACTGATATTACCCTCGTTTTATATCCAATAAAAGACACTTTGATTTCTTCAAAATTCTCATCTGATTCTAAATAAAATTTTCCATTTTCGTCAGATACAGTTCCAACAATAGAATTTGCAAACACAATATTTGCAAAAGGAATGCTCTTTTTTTGTTCATCAACTACAGTTCCGCTAATTTTTACTTGAGAAAAAATTGCTATTTGAACAAATAAGAATATTAGGGTTAATCTATATTTCATAATTAAAAAAACCTTTCAAACAATATGTCTGAAAGGTTTAAAACGTTTATAAATTTTTATTATTTTACGTACATCACTTCTTTAACCGCTTTCACAACATCGCTAGCATTTGGCAACCACTCAGCTAAAAGTACAGGTGAATAAGGAGCAGGAGTATCTGCAGTAGTTATTCTCTTTATTGGTGCATCTAAATAATCAAATGCATTTTCTTGAACTTGATATGTAATTTCTGAAGCAACACTAGCAAATGGCCACGCTTCTTCTAAAATTACAAGTCGGTTTGTTTTCTTTACCGATTCTAATATTGTTGCATGATCCATTGGACGCACGGTTCTTAAATCAATAATCTCAACAGAAATACCCTCTTTCTCTAATTCGTCAGCAGCTTTAAATGCTTCCTTAATTATTTTTCCAAAAGATACTACTGTTACATCTGTTCCTTTTCTTTTCACATCAGCAACTCCAATTGGTAGTATATATTCACCTTCAGGAACTTCACCTTTATCACCATACATTTGTTCTGACTCCATAAAAATAACTGGATCATCATCTCGAATCGCAGCTTTTAATAATCCTTTTGCATCATAAGGTGTAGAAGGTACTATCACTTTTAATCCTGGAGTGTTTGCAAACCAATTTTCGAATGCTTGAGAATGTGTTGCTCCTAATTGTCCTGCAGAACCAGTAGGTCCTCTAAATACAATTGGACAAGGAAACTGACCTCCACTCATTTGACGAATTTTAGCCGCATTATTTATAATTTGATCAATTCCTACAAGAGAAAAGTTAAAAGTCATGTATTCAACAATTGGTCTGTTTCCTCCCATTGTTGATCCTACAGCAATTCCTGCAAAACCAAGTTCTGCAATTGGCGCATCAATCACTCTTTTTGCACCAAACTCATCTAACATTCCTTTCGAAGCTTTATAAGCACCATTATACTCAGCAACCTCCTCACCAATCAAAAAGATTGTTTCATCTCTTCGCATTTCTTCGCTCATTGCTTCGCAAATTGCTTCTCTAAATTGTATCGTCTTCATTTAGTAATAATTTGAATAGGCAAAAATAAATAATTACTTATTGATATGGTTGTTAATGTATAAATATTTTTACTATGCACGCATAGTAAATTTAAAAAAAAGTACTATCTTCGTACCGATGTTTGAAACATCACTATTATTCTATAAAAAACTTCAAAAAAATATAATTTAAATGAAAATTTTAGTTTGTATAAGTCATGTTCCTGACACGACTTCAAAAATAAATTTTACAGATGGTAACTCAAAATTTGACACAAATGGAGTTCAATTTGTAATTAATCCTTATGATGAATTTTCTTTAACTCGCGCAATGTGGTTTAAAGAGAAACAAGGAGCAACTGTAACCGTAGTTAATGTTGGAAATGCAACAACAGAACCAACATTAAGAAAAGCTTTGGCTATTGGTGCTGATGATGCCATAAGAGTTAATACAGAAGCAACAGATGGTTTTTACGTTGCAAAGCAATTAGCTGAAGTAGTGAAAAACGGAAACTTTGATTTGGTTCTAGCTGGTAAAGAGTCTAGTGATTACAATGGTGGAATGGTTCCAGCAATGTTAGCCTCTATATTAGATTACAATTTTGCAAATA
>OJHH01000770.1_pt1 | contig 10781 bp, 9 predicted proteins | sample 1594911 | NCBI WGS metagenome assembly OJHH01 (sample SAMN05416787, study PRJEB24817) | seawater metagenome | isolation source: Sea water | place: Canada:Atlantic | collected 2013-11
GGCCTGCCATAATTTTCAGTAGCGTCGATTTGCCGGCGCCGTTGAGGCCCAGAACGCCAATTTTGGCGCCGGGGAAAAAAGACAGGGAAATGTCTTTGAGGATCTCACGCTTCGGTGGAACCATTTTGCCAACGCGGTTCATTGTGTAGACGTATTGAGCGCACATAGAAAGCCTCGTCAATCAGTGGGTATATGGATAATGAGTCAGTTTGAAGGCGGCATCTTAACCGATGGCAGCGGTTTGCAATGAGTAAATATAACTTCCTCTTGTATTTTTGTTTTATTTAGGTAGCCTAACTAAATGAAAAAACTTTTAACAAATCCCTCCGTCACTTACCGCGCATTGCGGCTGATGCGCATCATTAGCGAAAACGCGCAGCGCACATTGGAACAGCGTCTACCGAGCACACTGACCTCGAGACAGTTTGAAGTGCTGAATCGACTGTATTTTTTGGGGGAGCAAACACTCTCTGAGCTGGCTACTGTTTTTGAGGTATCGGCAGCATCTATGAGTCAAATGGTCGCGCGACTTCGAGCCGGCGGAGTTGTTGAGACGGCGGCTAAATCCAATGATGCCCGTGCCAAGTTGGTGCGCATTACTGAAAAAGGAAAGGGTATTTTGGAGAGCACCGCGCAATTGCTGCAGCCAGATTTTCAGGCCGTTGAACAAGCACTGGGGGCGAAGCGTCTGCAGAGCCTGTTGGAAGAGTTAGAGGCAGTGCATGACGCTTTCAGCGCAACAAAAGCGCTAGAAGACTGAAGGCAGCACATGCAGCGCAATTCAACACAGGACGCGCCCCACGTTTCCCTCGGCAGTAAATCGGGTACAACGACTCGTGCGGGGCGCTGGCTAACCACAGTAGCTCTGATGTGGGTGGGTAGCACGTGCGCATTTTTTTGGACGGCGCAGAGCTCGCCAACCGTACCACCCATAGCCCGCGACGCCTTGCTGAGCTTGTTGTTGATTTACCTACCGGTGTTTTTACTGGCGGTTTGTTGGCTTCTTTTTCTCACTAGAGGGCGATCAAAAGTCAATTGGAAAGCTAACTTTTCCCTTGAGCGTGGTACGGCAGTCAAAGACGTCGCGGCTGTTTTTGGTTACCTAATTTTGACGCAGCTATTGTTGGGGCTTTGGGGGCACACGGGCCTGCATTTTCCGGGACCCGATGTTTACCAAAAGGGGCTGCACGGCTTACAAGATGTCGCTGTTTGGGTAGGGCTTCATTTTGTGACCTACGTCATTGGCCCTGCCCTTTGGTTGGCACATCGCTCTTTTGACTGGAAGGGCTTGCTGACATCGCTAAGATGGAAACGTGACCTGTGGATAATCGGCGCGTATTGGGCGCTCGACTTTTTTGGCCCCATCGCAACCGGAGCAAAATTTTTGGGGCTTGATGCTGGGTTTTATGCTGCGGGGATTCCCGGCGGTATTGTCGTGAATACCCTCGGTGCCGGGCTGCCCGTAGTAATTCTTATGCACATTATTTTGATACCTCGTCTTCAAGTTATTTTCGATAACAAATTCGCAACTATTGCTGTAGCGGGACTGTTTTATGCCATTTTCAGCCTGTTTGATCCTGGCGTCGACTACAGTTCGGGGCAGCAAGGTCTGCTTAGTATTACCTATATTTTGATGACTCAAATGCTCGTTGGCATGGGCAAGGCCGCCTTCACCGTAGTGACGGGTAACCCCTTTATTCACTTCATTTCTCTTCACGTGCTAAGTGCTCGAATTCCTTTAGATACTGAAATGTACGGCGAGATTTTTGGCGGCCACTAGCGGTGTCTCATGAGTTTGACCCTTGGGCAACAATATCTGCCGGCCAACAATTCGAGATCACTTTGGTGGAGTCACTCAGTGTCCCCACAGTGGGTTACGGTTAGAGAGGCTGGCCTTTAATGCAGGCTACACGGCGAGCCATTAGCCTGTCAGCGCGGGTTTGATTGCTGAGCGTGATGCCAGTGTTAGGTAGGGCGCACTCTGCCATTATTGAGTGTCGATATGGCGCATCCCCGGGTGTCCCAAGGCTCTGAGGGAGAGGCTGTTTTTCAGCCCCCCCTTGGCAAGGACCGAATATCTGAAACGGCGCGCCGACTTGTGTGAGCAGATTCATGGAGGCGCGGGCCCCACCCAGTGCCTCGCTGACCTTGATCTGGTCGGATCCATGACCCTCGATATTAGTTGGCAGGATGGCTCGAAAAACCAACGGCTAGTTTTTTCCGCGAGCAACGAAGATACTATGAATGTGTTGTGAGCTGAGAGCCTCAAACAACTGTTGCAGTAAGAGTTTTTCATGTTTTTGTGTACGATGATGGCGTCACTGTCGAATAAGGGGCGCCTCTTGCCGTTTAAACAACCAGCTCGAGACGTTAATCAGTGATAGATCAGGGTTCTAAAACTGTCGAAACTGTGGGGGGGATCACCCCCGACGCGATTCCATCTTGGGTTTTTGAGCGCGACGAACCTTTAGTTTTACGCGGACTAGTAGCCGATTGGCCGTCTATTCCCGAGGGTGATGGCGACCTCAATCAGCTTGAAGCCTATCTCTCTCAGTTCTGGACAGCTAAGCCCGTTACCGCTTATTTGGCGCCTGTTGAGGTGGCTGGCCGTTTTGGCTACAACGGAGCCTTTAACGGGTTCAACTTTCGCAGCGGAAATGCCCCGCTGTCAGATATTTTACAGCGCCTGCGAGAGCAGACCGACATAGAGAACAATGAGCCATTGTCCATTTATGTTGGATCAACACCGATTGCGGATTGGCTGCCCGGCTTTGATAAAGCTAATGCACTTAAAATCCCGGGTGATCCTTTGGCCAATTTCTGGCTTGGCAATCGTACGACGGTGTCGGCACACTACGATTTCCCCAGTAATGTGGATTGTGTGGTTTATGGGCGCCGACAGATCACTTTGTTTCCAGCGGATCAAATTGGCAATCTTTATGTGGGCCCTCTAGATCGAACGCCATCGGGTCAGCCGATTAGTCTGGTGGATTTTGCTGCGCCCGACTTTGACAAATTTCCGCGGTTTCGCGAAGCTATGTCCGCGTCTCAGCGCTGTGAATTAGGCCCAGGCGATGCCATCTTTATTCCTAGTATGTGGTGGCATTATGTCAAAGCACTGTCTGATTGTAATTTGCTGGTGAATTACTGGTGGCTTGATCACGAGCAGCACTTTGGATCGCCCTTTACTAAGTTGTTGCACCAATTGCTTTCTATTCGTCACTTGCCACCAGCGCAGCGTGTGGCCTTGCAGGAGCTCATAAATCTTTATGTTTTTGAACCAAATCAAGAGACCACTGATCATATTCCTGAGCACGCATTGGGCTATCTGGGCGAAGTGAATAAAATAGAGGCAGAGCGTCTTCGGGAGGAAATACTCAACAGATTGACGCCATAATGGCGCCCGGTAGGCATTTGGAGTCAGATCAATGGAACGTCAGAAAATCAAACACGTCGTCATGGCCGGGGGTGGTGCCGCCGGTTGGATAGCGACGGCAGTGGCTAATTTGCTCGGTAAAACAGTTAAGGTCTCCCTCGTAGAATCTGAAGAAATAGGCACGTTGGGTGAGGGAGAGGCAACCATCCCTGCGTTACCGACCCGGAATTAAAGGCCTAAAATTAAGGCGCATGGCGCTGTTCTTATTGAGAGCATTATTGCTCAGGGGTCTGGTTTGATTCCCTTTGGCCCTGGGTTTTATCCCTCTCATCGCATCGCGCTAGAACAAGCTGACCACCGTCAATAGCCTTTGCGCATGGACTTATTTGATCAAACGGTGGGTCGTAAAATTAATAAACAGGTAGATGTGAATCATGACATTTTTGCGTGCCTTTGCGGTCTTAATGCTAACTATTTCGTCTTTGCTGCTCACTGCGTGTTCCGGTGATCAGTCCAGCTCCTTAGCGGAAAACGATTCCGAGAAAGCGGCTAGAGCGCTTTTGGAAACCTTGTCCCTAGAGCAAAAAGTGGGTCAGATGATTCAGGGTGAGATTGCTCACGTCACTCCCGATGATTTGCGCAAATATGGTTTGGGCAGTGTGCTCAATGGTGGTGGATCTTTTCCTGAGGGTGATAAGAACGCCTCCATTGATGACTGGGTGGCTCTTGCCGACGCTTACTATCTGAGTTCAATCGACACTAGCGAGGGTAGCGCTGGGATTCCCGTTATTTGGGGTACCGATGCCGTGCACGGCCACAATAATGTCGTTGGCGCCACAATCTTTCCCCACAATATTGGATTGGGTGCCGCTGGAGATCCCGCCTTGGTCGCTGCAATTAGTGGTGCGACTGCGAGAGAGGTCAAGGCGACAGGCATTGACTGGATTTTTGCGCCCACCGTTGCCGTTGCCCGTGATTATCGCTGGGGACGGACCTACGAGTCCTACAGTTCTGACCCTGAGTTGGTAGCCTCTTATGCCGGTGGCATGGTTGAGGCAATGCAAGCGGAAGGGATCGTCGCGACGACCAAACATTTTGTTGGAGACGGTGGAACCTTTGCCGGTATCGATCGGGGAGATACTCGGTTACCCCTAGATGTATTAATTAACGAGCATGGAGCCGGCTATAAACCCGCTATTGCTGCAGGCGTACAAACCGTCATGGCGTCTTTTAACAGCTGGAATGGCGAGAAGGTACATGGCAACAGAGAGTTGTTAACCGATGTTCTGCGTGGTGACCTGGGATTTGACGGATTCGTTGTCAGTGACTGGAACGGCATTGGCGAAGTGGTAGGTTGCGGGGATGACGATTGTCCTCAAGCCATTAACGCCGGCATCGATATGGTGATGGTGCCTGAAGATTGGCTGTCGACACTTGAGAACATAGTGGCGCAGGTGCAATCGGGCGTTATTTCAGAAGCCAGAATTGATGAAGCCGTGCTTCGTATTTTAAAAATCAAGTTTGAGTCGGGCCTTATGCAGCGAGAGCTGCCATCGAAGGAGGGGCGACCGCTAAGGTCACAGGTAGGAAGTGATGAGCACCGTGCCTTGGCGAGGGACGCGGTTCGACGATCCTTGGTGTTGTTAAAAAACGATAATCAGTTACTGCCACTCGATCCCGCAGGGCACTACCTAGTCGTGGGCTCGGGTGCTGACAATATTGGCATGCAGTCTGGTGGCTGGACGATCAGTTGGCAGGGTACAGGCAATTCTAATGAAGACTTCCCGATCGGCACGTCGCTCCTTGAGGGTTTCGCCGAGCAGGTCGCCAAGGCTGGGGGCAAGATCTACCATGATGAGACCGTACCAGAGGGTACTCAGATTGATGCGGTTATTGCGGTTTTTGGTGAGAGACCCTACGCAGAAACCCAGGGTGATATCACATCCCTTGCCTGGCAACAGCCCAATTACGATGACCTTAACCTGCTTAAACAGTATCAAGACCAAGGCCTATCCATTGTTTCTATTTTCTTGTCGGGTAGACCGCTTTGGGTTAATCGCGAAATCAATGCGTCCACAGCGTTTGTTGCCGCTTGGTTGCCAGGCAGTGAGGGCGCGGGCGTCTCAGACGTTTTGTTTCGGGATACAGGCGGTTCCGTGCAATACGAATTTTTGGGCCGCCTCCCTATGGCGTGGCCAAGCGCCGATATCAATGGCAGCGATAGAGATCTCGCCGTCGTCGATGTCGCATTCCCCCGCGGATACGGATTGACCTCAGAAGCACAGCAGCAAGTTGCGATACTCAATGAGGAGCCTCGGGGTAAGCCTTTGTCGCTTGATCGTCCTGTGTTTGCCGGTGGTGCCAGGGATCAATGGCGCCTGTATCTAGGCAATAGACTCGACTGGGTGATTCCAAGCGGCCCTCGAGGGGGAGCTACCAAAGATAGCCAGTTGTCGGTGTCTGTCATTGACCGGCGCGTTCAGGAAGACGCTCGACGAGTAGAGTGGACGGGTGATGGTAAACGCCCTAGCCAAATTTACTTTCGAGCGGATATTCCGATAAACATCGAAGACATGACTGCCACCGGTGGAATGCTCGTCATGGACATTCGGATGATTCAAAAGCCTGCAGAACGGATAAAGATGCGCATCGACTGTACCTGGCCTTGTCATGGGGAGCTTGATGTAACCGAGCATTTGCAAAGGTTGGATGTAGGCGTCTGGCATCGATTGGCTATCCCATTGGCCTGCTTCGAAGCAGCGGGTACCAATATGAGCGCCGTAGATGTACCTTTCTTAATGAGCACCTCGGGCGCACTAACCATCGATCTGGCAGAAGTCACTCTGGTGGAAAAAAATGCTGACGCGAAATTATTGAGCTGTTCCACCCCAGAAGTGGCCAGCCTCTACTAGATTGGATCTGAAGTTATGTTGTCATCACTCGATATTACTATTGTTGCAATCTACGCCGTTGCTTTGTTTGGTCTGGCCCAATGGGTGTCTCGGGAAAAACCCGGGCATGAAAAAGATGCGTCAGATTATTTTCTCGCAGGCAAATCACTGCCCTGGTGGGCGATAGGTGCGTCACTCATTGCAGCCAATATATCGGCAGAGCAGATCATCGGCATGTCGGGGTCTGGCTATGCTATTGGGTTGGCCATTGCGTCTTACGAGTGGATGGCAGCGATTACACTGATTCTCGTCGGTAAGTTTTTGTTACCGGTTTTTTTGAAGACGGGCATTTACACCATGCCTCAGTTTTTAGAACAGCGGTATGACCACCGCGTCCGAACGGTGATGGCCAGCTTTTGGCTCGGTGTTTATGTCTTTGTGAACCTAACCTCTATTTTGTGGTTAGGCGCTCTTGCCATTAATACCGTGGCGGGCGTGGATCTGACCTTGGGTCTAGTGCTTCTGGGGCTCTTTGCCGTGTCCTATTCTTTGTACGGTGGCCTTAAAGCCGTTGCCCTGACCGATATTGTTCAGGTGGTGCTGCTCGTCGCCGGCGGTCTCATGATTGCGGTCATTCTTTTGGAGAAGGTATCGGGCGGTACCGGGGTGGTGAATGGCTTCATTACTTTAATGGACACCGTGCCCGATCGCTTTGACATGATACTCGCTAAAGACCATCCGCATTACATGAGTTTGCCCGGAATCTCAGTTTTGATTGGCGGTATGTGGGTGATGAACGTGTCTTATTGGGGCTTCAATCAATATATTATCCAGCGCGCACTGGCGGCAAAAAGTGTGAGCGAAGCTCAAAAAGGCATTGCTTTTGCGGCATTCCTTAAGCTGCTAATGCCTCTTATTGTGGTGTTGCCAGGTATCGCCATGTTTGCGCTAAATGCCGACTTAGCGGCCCCGGATCAAGCTTACCCATCGGCCATGGCGTTGTTGCCTACAGGCATCAAAGGGCTAGTCTTTGCCGCTCTTTTGGCGGCCATTGTGTCCTCACTTGCGTCAATGTGTAACAGTATTTCAACGATTTTCACCGTTGATCTGCTGCCTTCTATGGTTTCTAAAGAGTGGTTGGAGCGTAATCGGGTGTTCAGTGGTCGGGTCACAGCGCTAGTGGCCATGGCTATTGCCATGGCAGCCGCGCAACCACTGCTGGGAAATTTCGATCAGGCGTTTCAATACATTCAGGAGTTCACCGGATTTTTTACCCCCGGTATTGTCGCGATTTTCTTATTGGGTATGTTCTGGGGTAAGACAACAGCAACGGGCGCTCTGCTAGCGGCTGTGGGATCGGCGGTATTGTCCTTGGCCATGAAGCTTTTACTACCGACACTGCCATTTATCGATCGCGTGGGTATTGTCTTCTTATTGTGTGTGGGTATTGCCGTCGTCTGGTCTCTGGCAAGGCCTCAGCCACAGCCCGGATACATTGAGCCTTCTGGAGTGAGCTTTGCTACATCTACAGGCTTTAATGCTGCAGCCATTGTGGTGACCTGCATATTGGCATTTTTCTATATCACCTGGTGGTAATGTGCCTCGTTGGTTCGGTCTTCCTCTGGCATTTATTCTTGCGGTATTAACGCTCGTTCAAACGACTTCCGCCAATACCGCTGGCTGTGAGCCGACCCTCATTGAAAATTTCGAAGGTCAGTGAGACCCGACAGGTCGCGGGTAGATTGGTTCAAAATTTATTCCTCAACCTGTGACCTCTAAACAGCACCAAGTGCTAGGTGCGTACGCGCTTTAGCTAACTTGCGCGTCTTGAATGGGGTCTAAGGTTTGCTTACACGCTTAGGAAGCTGAATGTTGCCTCTGCAGTTTGATCAGTCTGTCCAAATGTAAACGCGTGACCAGGCTCTGGAAGTTAAAAATTCCCAATACCAAAAGCAGTCAACGAATGGGTAGAGCTGGCACTAGTTTGCTCCTAGGCATACCGTTCAAAGTGCCGGTTCGCATTTTATATTGGCCCATCTATGGGGTGGCGCAAGGATAAGTTAGAATATGTCCCGAAGCGGTCACAGCTGCGGGCATGAAGTGCGTTAGCGGACTATGATTTGCAAAGACACGGTTGCAGTCTCCAATACATTGACTGATCGGTCGGAACTTATCTTTTTCTTTGTCAAACCAGGGTATTAGTCATGAATCAAGCGGCATCTCAGCCTTCAAACTTTCTCGACGACGACGTGCAGTCCATAGCAGCTTTTGACCCAGATCTCTGGAAGGCTATGCGTTCCGAGACACAGAGGCAGGAGGAGCACATTGAGCTGATTGCGTCAGAAAATTACGCCAGCCCGCGTGTGCTTGAGGCGCAAGGATCGGTTTTAACCAATAAATATGCAGAGGGCTACCCGGGTAAGCGCTACTACGGGGGCTGTGAGTTTGTTGATGTGGCTGAAGAGTTGGCCATTGAGCGGGCTAAAGAACTGTTTGGTGCGCCCTATGCCAATGTTCAGCCCCACTCAGGGTCTAGTGCCAATATCGCGGTATACCACGCGCTGCTGGAGCCCGGCGATACGGTCATGGGAATGAGCTTGGCCGACGGCGGACACCTGACTCATGGCGCATCGGTTAATTTTTCAGGCAAAATTTATAAAGCTGTTCAGTACGGTATTGATCACGATTCGGGGCTGATAAATTACGACGACCTGATGGACTTGGCTCAAACCCACAAGCCGAAACTTATCATCGGCGGTTTCTCTGCCTACAGCCGGATTATGGATTGGTCAAAATTTCGAGAGATTGCCGATGCAGTGGGTGCCTATTTGCTGGTAGATATGGCCCACGTGGCAGGTTTAGTGGCTGCGGGAGTTTACCCCTCGCCAATGCCTTACGCCGATGTCGTGACCTCAACGACGCATAAAACCCTGAGGGGACCTCGCAGTGGCATTATTTTGGCCAAGGATGACGAGGCACTGCACAAAAAGTTGAACAGTGCCGTTTTCCCAGGTGCCCAAGGTGGCCCGTTGATGCATGTTATTGCGGCTAAAGCCGTAGCGTTTAAAGAGGCGATGGAGCCGGATTTTGCCGATTATCAGCGTCAGGTCGTTAGGAACGCCCAGGCAATGGCAGCTACCTTTGTAGAGCGTGGGCACAAGATTGTTTCCGGCGGCACTGACAACCACCTCATGCTGCTAGACCTCATCGGTAAGTCTTACACAGGAAAGGATGCCGATGCAGCCCTCGGTGAGGCTTATATTACGGTCAATAAAAACGCCGTGCCCAATGACCCACGCTCGCCTTTTGTAACCTCTGGCTTACGCTTAGGTACCCCGGCGATTACTACCCGTGGCTTCTCAGAGGCCGACACGGCGGCACTGACCCACTGGATATGTGATGTACTGGCTGCACTAGAATCTGACACGGGAGACACGGTAATTCCTGAGGTGCGTCAGAAGGTGTTAGAAATTTGCGGTCGCCTACCCGTGTACTCGCGTTAGAGGTCTGCCATGCAGTGTCCTTTTTGCACAATTGACGAAACCAAGGTGATTGATTCTCGCCTGGTTGCTGACGGCGGTCAGGTGCGCCGTCGGCGTGAGTGTCTTGGTTGCAAAGAGCGTTTTACAACTTATGAGCTGGCCGAATTGGTCATGCCGCGAATTATTAAACAAAACGGGAGCCGCGAGCCTTTTAACGAAGAGAAGCTGCGCGGTGGTTTTTTGCGCGCCCTGGAGAAACGTCCGGTATCGGTTGAAGAAATCGAAAAGTGGATAACGCATATTAAGCATCAATTGCGCGCTACAGGGGAACGTGAACTACCGTCAGACGAAGTGGGCAGTCATGTCATGGAGGCGCTTAAAGCCATGGATCAAGTGGCTTATGTGCGCTTCGCTTCGGTGTATCGGAGTTTCCAAGACCTTTCAGAATTTAGGGACGCCATTGAGAGTTTGGAGGCGGAACCCCCCGCAGAAACGTGAGCAGCTCTCCGGTGCAGCCAGAAGACGCTGCTTTTATGGAGCAGGCTCTTATAGAAGCTCGCAAAGGCCGCTTCTGGGCTGCACCTAACCCTCACGTTGGCTGTGTCATCGTTGCCAATAATGAAATTCTTGGGCGGGGTTTTACCCAGCCGGTGGGCGGTGCGCATGCGGAGGTTATGGCGCTGTCTTCTTGTGCTTCCCCCCGGGGAGCAACCGCGTATGTCACTCTTGAACCTTGTGCGCATCAGGGCCATACGGGCCCCTGTGTCGAGGCACTGATTAGCGCGGGGGTCGGCCGCGTTGTTGGTGCGCTGAAAGACCCTAACCCCAGTGTTTCAGGGCAAGGATATGACCGGCTAAAGGCGGCGGGTATTGCGGTGACTCAGGGGGTGTGTGCCGAGTCAGCAGCCGCAGAATTAGCCGGATTTTTATTGCGTATGGAGCGCGGTTGGGGCCGGGTACGCTTAAAGTTGGGCTGCTCCCTAGACGGACGTACCTGTCTCTTATACACATCTGACGCTGCCGACGAATAGA
>OJHH01000771.1_pt1 | contig 10776 bp, 13 predicted proteins | sample 1594911 | NCBI WGS metagenome assembly OJHH01 (sample SAMN05416787, study PRJEB24817) | seawater metagenome | isolation source: Sea water | place: Canada:Atlantic | collected 2013-11
AGAGGTCTCGTGGGCTCGGAGATGTGTATAAGAGACAGACTATAAACTATAAACCTCTGTTTGGCCTACCAATCCGAGTTCGGATAAGCTCTCTGCATGTACTGAAGCTCTGCCAAAATAAATCCTAAATGCTCTGAATGGAATCCTAATTTCCCATCAGTTTGTCTCCAATTAGGCTCTGGAATAGTGAGTTCAGCTTCCTTTATAATCGTATTTACATTCGTAAAGTAGATTTCTTTCAATGCTGCTAAATCTGCTCCTATTCCGTTTTCTTTCATCTCTTTATCCAAAGGAGTCTCCTGGAAAAACTCATTTATAAACGGGTGTAAGTGATTTAAAGCGGCTTGTAGCTTCTGATTTGAAACCTCTGTTCCTCCTCCCAGACGCTTCATCCATTCTGATGAAAAACGCTCGTGGTAACGAGACTCTTTTATAGACTTTTCTGCTATGGCAGCTATGCGTTCATCTTTACTTCCGCACAGTTGTTTCATAAGCGGCATGTGAAAAGAATCAAACAAAAACTGACGACAAATCACATGAGCAAAATCATCATTAGGCTGTTCTACAAGCCAGCTGTTTTTGTATTCACGCTCGGTTCTCAGAAATGCTATAGAATCTTCAGATGCATCTTCTCCAGATAGCTCTGCAGCATACTGAAAATAGTTTCTTACCTGACCATATAAATCCAAAGAAATATTGGTTAACGCTATGTCTGTTTCCAGGCTAGGGCCATGTCCACAAAGCTCAGATAGTCTATGTCCTAGAATCAGAGAATTGTCTCCAAGAGTCAATAAGTAATCGTAAATCTTATTTTCCATTACATGTGTTTTAACTCCTCAGGAAGGACGTAAAAAGTAGGATGTCTATAAGCTTTATCAGCTGCCGGCTCGAATATTTCACCGTTCTCAGCTGGATTAGTAGCTACTATGTGCTTAGATTCTACTACCCAAAGACTCACACCTTCCTGTCTTCTGGTGTATACATCTCTAGCGTTTTCTAAAGCCATTTCTGCATCAGCAGCATGAAGAGAACCCGCATGGCGGTGTTCTAATCCATTTTTGCTTCTGATAAATACTTCCCAAATGGGCCATTCTTTCTTTGTCATGTCTGAAAATTTTATTTTCAGAAAGTTGACTAGTTGATAAGCTGATAAGTCAGATTCTCAGCTTTCAGAATCTCTGGTGAGATTCTCCTAGTTTACTTTCCATTATTCTTTTGTTTTACCAGATATGTTATATACCCGTTCAACATTTTTTCAATTTCTTCTAAATCTATTTTTAATTTCTCAAAAACTTCTCTAGTAATATACGTTTCGTCCAAAGCTACTGTCAGGTGATCGTAGGTTTCTATAAGTGATCCTCTGGACATTCTGCAATACTGAATGTTCTCTTGATAGTGAAATCTCCCATGCCCCTCAGAAATATTAGCTGTAACAGATCTTGAACTTCTAATAATCTGATCTACCAATTTATACTTCTCCTCTTTAGGTAAGGTCTTGGTTAGTGATGAAATGGCTTTTCTAAATAGTCTAGCCTTTTGCCAAACTTTTAATTCTGATAACTTGTGATAACCCATTACACTCTTTATTTCTAATCTTAAAATTTGGAGTAAACTTCCACTTATCCACTTATCCACTTATCCACTTATCCACTTATAACCACTCTATTTAAGAAGCTTTCTTCGCCTCTTTCTTAGCGTCTTTCTTCTCCGAATAAGCCATAGCCGCATCTCTCACCCATTCTCCTTCATCCCAAGCTTTAACTCTTGCTCCAAGTCTTTCTTTATTGCAACGCCCATTACCTTTAACCACTTGCCAGAATTCATCCCAGTCGATAGGACCGAAATCATAATGACCTCTCTCCTCATTCCATTTTAAGTCTGGGTCGGGAATAGTCAAACCTAGAATTTCTGCCTGAGGAACAGCTATATCTACAAACTGCTGACGCAATTCATCGTTAGTCTTCAATTTTATTTTCCACTGCATGGCCTGTTCAGTATGCGGAGATTCTTCATCTCTCGGGCCGAACATCATTAACGAAGGCCACCAAAATCGGTTAAGCGCATCCTGTGCCATAGCTTTCTGAGCGGGAGTTCCGTTACATAGCGTAAGCATCATTTCATATCCCTGACGCTGATGGAAACTTTCCTCTTTACAGATTCTCACCATAGCTCTAGCATAAGGGCCATAAGAAGTTCTGGTAAGCATTACTTGATTAATGATAGCAGCTCCATCTACCAGCCAACCAATAGCTCCAATATCCGCCCATGAAAGAGTTGGGTAGTTGAAAATGCTCGAGTACTTGGCTTTCCCGGTGTGAAGTTGATGAAAAAGCTCATCTCTAGAAATCCCCAGTGTTTCAGCTGCTGAGTAAAGGTAAAGGCCATGTCCAGCCTCATCTTGAACCTTAGCTAATAGGCCTACTTTTCTTCTTAGATTAGGAGCTCTGGTAATCCAGTTTCCTTCAGGAAGCATACCTACAATTTCTGAGTGCCCATGCTGAGAAATCTGACGAATGTGCGTCTTTCTATACTTTTCAGGCATCCAGTTTTTAGGCTCTATATTTTCTCCAGCGTCTATTCTGGCTTGAAAATCGGACTCTAATTTATTTATATCTAATTCCATTTCAAAATGGTTTTATACCCAGTAATTTTTGGGCTATGTTTTCGCGTTGCAACGCTTAATATTCTAATTATCAAAGTCCACTACTACCTTTTCAGAGCACGGAATAGCTTGGCAAGTAAGAACGTATCCTTGTTTTAACTCTTCTTCCTCCAGTGCGTAATTCACTTCCATTTCTACTTTTCCTTCTATCACTTTAGCTTTACACGTAGAGCATACTCCGCCTTTACATGCAAATGGTAAATCAGCATTAGCTGCCAGTGCGGCATCTAGGATGTTGTTAGAACCTTGGTGGATTTTAAAGTTAAAGGATTTTCCGGCATCTAGTATAGTAACATCAGAAATAAGTCCTTTTAGCTCCTCTGTAATTTCTTTTCGAGCTCCTGTTTTAGCGGTAGATGAAGTAAAGAGTTCAAAGTGAATCTTTTTCTCATCTAAGCCTTTAGATGTGAAGAAATCCTTAGCCATAAATACCATTTCCTCAGGTCCACAAGAGAAAACATGGTCTACCTGGTTAACATCTATCACTGACAGAGAAAGCTTCTCCAGCTTTTCAGAATCTAATCTTCCGTTAAATAAATCTATTCCTCTGCTCTGCTTGGTCAGGAAATGAAATACTTCAAAACGATCCATAAATCTATTCTTCAATCCTTCTATTTCTTCCTTCAGAATGACAGAAGCTGCCGTTTGATTGGTGTATAAAAGTTTGAAAGTAGACTTTGGTTCACTTTCCAAGTGAGTTTTTACGATAGAGTAAATAGGAGTGATTCCGCTTCCAGCAGCTATGGCTATAAAGTTTCTTTCAGCTTCAGGTTCTACCTCCACAAAGAAATTTCCGTTTGGAAGCATGGCTTCTAAAGTATCTCCTACTTTGAGCACATCATTAGCGTAAGTAGAAAATAATCCACCGTGGATTTTTTTAATTCCTACTTGCCACTCAGCAGTGTTAGGGCAGGAGCAAAGAGAGTATGACCTCTGGACATTTTCTCCATCTATTTCAGCTCTAAGCGTGAGGTATTGACCTTGTTTGTATTTGAAATCCTCCTGAAGTTCAGCAGGAATATGGAAACTAACTAGTGAGCACTGTTCAGTGGTTTTCTGAATATCTGTTACCGTAATGTTGTGAAATCTTGAAGCCATTAACTATCGTTCTGTAGCGTAAAACTAACGATTGTTAGTTTGAGATGCAAGTTTTCGATTGAAATAGGATTGGATTGGTTGAAAATGTGAGACTTTTGCGGTGCAATACATGTCTACTCACAATCCCATATCAGAAGAGCTTCAGCAGAAATTAGACAAGGCCCGTAGCGGTCAGAAATCGCTAAAAAAGCTCAAGCAGAAACTCACTAAAGTAAAGCCAAAGGAATTAGACTCTTCTTTTCATGAGTTGCATGATGAAGTATTCGAAGAAGTAGACTGTTTGAAGTGTGCCAACTGCTGTAAAACTACCAGTCCTATTTTTAGAGATACAGACATAGAAAGACTGGCCAAGCATTTTAGAATAAAGGCCAGTGAATTTGCAGACAAGTACCTTCATTTAGACAATGAAAACGATTACGTGTTGAACTCTTCTCCATGTCCGTTTCTGGGAGATGATCTTTACTGTTCAGTATACCAGTCCAGACCAAAAGCGTGTAGAGAATACCCGCATACCGATAGAAAGAACATGACTCAGATTTTAGGGTTGACGCTTAAGAATACTACTGTTTGTCCAGCGGTGGGTGAGATTATGGAAAGGTTGAAGGAGCAATTCTAGAAATGAATTTCTTGTTGAATAAATCATGCTCTTACTTCTATTAAAAAAAGACCACTCCATTTCATTTGCTACTTTCGCAGTACGATGATACTTTCTCTTATATCCCTGCTTCCTAAGTCTGCTAGAGTAGCATTTAATTCTCGAATAAAGAAAATAGCTGTGGCATATGCCAAAGCCTCTACAGATCCGACTATTCCTAAAATAGATTTATCTACCGAACATATTCAGAATACTAAAGTGCTGGCCAATAGAACTGATCTGTTGAAACTTCTGCCTAAAGGAGGAGTGGTGGCAGAGTTAGGTGTAAACAAAGGAGGCTTTTCTGCTGATATTTTAGAACACACTGCTCCAGAAAAACTACACCTCATAGATATGTGGGGAAGTAAAAGGTACAATCAAGACATCCGTAAAAGTGTAGAAAGTAGATTTGCTAATGAATTAGCATCTGGTAAAGTTGAAATAAACTTAGGTCTCTCTACCGGTGTAGTTAATGATTTCAAAGAAGCGTATTTCGATTGGATTTACATAGATACTGATCACTCCTACCAAACCACCAAAGCTGAATTAGAAATGTATGCGTCTAAAATGAAGCCAGGTGGAATTATGGCAGGGCATGATTACACAGTCTGTAACTGGAATGGCTTAGTACGTTATGGAGTTATAGAGGCTGTGCATGAATTCTGTAAGAATCAAAACTGGGAGATCATTTATTTATCAATGGAGATGACCGTGAAGCCAAGCTTTGCCATTCGTAAGCTTAGCTAATAATATTCACTTCTCTTTCTAGCTCCACTCCAAATTTTGACTTGATATCTGCTAAGATTTCAGTAGACAAATCATAGATGTTTTGACCAGTAGCACCACCGTAGTTTACCAGCACTAAAGCTTGCTTCGGGTGAACTCCATAATTTCCAAATGTCTTTCCTTTCCAGCCAGCTTTATCTATCAACCAACCTGCAGCTAGTTTCATTGAATTATCATCTACTGGATAAGCAGCTGCCTCAGGGTAGTCTTTTTTTAGGTTTTCAGCTAGTGAAATAGGAACTACTGGATTTTTAAAGAAGCTTCCTGCGTTTCCGGTTACTTTAGGATCTGGAAGTTTACTTTGTCGGATATTTATGACAGCATTAGAGATAGCTCGAATAGAGAAATCTTCAATTTTCATTCTTTCTAGCTCAGCAGTAATGGCTCCATAGGAAGTTTTAAAAACAGGTTTTTTATCAAGTTTAAATGTAACGGAGCTTATCATAAACTGTCCTTTTAGTGCTCTTTTAAATACACTTTCTCTATATCCAAATTGGCATTCTTTGTTAGAGAACGTTTTGATTTTTCCTGAAGAAATTTCGACAGCTTCAAGTTCATGAAACACATTTTTTATTTCTACTCCGTAGGCACCTATGTTTTGCATAGGAGCAGCGCCTACACTTCCTGGTATAAGAGATAAATTTTCTATTCCTGCCCAGTTTTCATTAATACAATGAAGTACGAATTCATGCCAGTTTACACCGCCACCGGCTTTAACCCACACATGATTTTCATTTTCATCTTCTACAGAGATTCCAGCTAATCTGTTAAGTAGCACAGTTCCTTTGATGTCATTCATGAAGAGGACATTACTTCCTCCTCCTAGAATTAGTAGTTCCTTTTGGTTTATTTCAGCCAAGGACTTTACTAATTCGGTAGTGGATTCCACAGAAACTAAATGCTCTGCCGATACATCAATACCAAATGTGTTATAGGATTTTAGTGAAGTGTTTTGAAGATTGCTCATGTGTTACAAATGTAAACTCATAGCAGGGTTAGCTTATTTTGCGCTTCTTAATATCTCAAACAGCCGACTGTTTATACCTTAGCGTTCTCAAATGACTCGAAAGAAAAAAATCATAGTTACTGTTACCAATGATCTAACGCACGACCAGCGTGTGAGGAAAGTATGCAATAGCTTGATGAAACTTGGATATGAGCCTCATCTGGTAGGAAGAAAGCTGTTTTCGAGTGAACCTATAGAAAGACCTTATCCGACTACTCGGTTCAAATTGATTTTTAACAAAGGGGCCATTTTCTATGCAGAGTATAACCTTCGTCTCTTTTTATTTCTTCTTTTTAAAAAATACCATAGCATCCATGCCAATGATTTGGATACACTTTTGGCAGCTTATTTGGGAAGTAAATTAAGAGGAAAAGAGCTGGTATATGACAGCCACGAGTATTTCACAGAAGTTCCGGAGTTGGCAGAAAGTCCTTTTGCAAAGCGAACCTGGGAAAGAATAGAGGAATGGATATTTCCAACCTTGAAACAGGTAATTACTGTGAATGAAAGCATAGCCAATCTTTATAAAGAGAAGTATGGAAAGCATGTGAAAGTGATGAGGAATATTCCTGAAGGAAAACCCGAAGGAATGGAACCGAGCACTACTAAGGTGTCTAGATCAGCATTAGGATTACCTGAAGATAAAACTATTCTAATAGTTCAAGGGACGGGAATAAATGTGGATAGAGGAAATGAGGAGTTAGTAGAAGCCATGCGTTATTTGGATGGATTTTTATTACTTATAATAGGTTCTGGTGATGTGCTGCCACAGCTTAAAGAGACCGTGTCAAGTGAAGAACTCAATGAGAAAATTCTTTTCAAGGATAAGATGCCTTATGAGCAGCTAAAATTTTACACGGCAGCTTCTGACGGAGGTATAAGCATAGATAAGGATACCAATATCAACTACCGTTTTAGTCTGCCGAACAAACTCTTCGATTTTATACATGCCGAAATTCCGTGCATAGTTTCCGACTTACCAGAAGTAAAAAGAATAGTACAAGATTATAAAGTGGGAACAGTGCTCAGTAGTCATAAGCCTAAGAAGATGGCTGAAGAAATTAAAAATTATTTCCTGTCTTATGATAAGGAAAAGTTAAAAGACAATACCAGAGTAGCTGCTGCAGAATTAACTTGGGAGAATGAAGAAAAGGTGTTGGAGGAGATTTATAATTCAAATAATTAGAATTTACAATCGTTCTAGATTTATGAGAATACTGCTGACATTGTTTTACTGTACATTTATTAGTTTTCAATCCTTAGCTTGTATGTGTGTTTCTCCAGACTTTACTCAGGCAGAGTTCAATCTTACACAAGAAATATTTGTTGGTCGCATTATCAATAATGCTTATGATACTGAAATTGAAAAAGATCTCTTAGAGTTTAAAGTTATAGAGTCTTATAAAGGAAGTTCCCTAACTGAAATAATAGTGCAGAATCAAAGTGGGAAAAGATCAATTTCTACATGCAATTTTAAAGGAAAGGTTGGCGAGGTTTATCTAATTTTTCTTAATGAACACAAAAAGTACTTTTCTGTCTCACAATGTACTCGTAAAGTGCTGATTAGCAGTTTAGATGATTATGTTATTCCTAGTTGGTTTGCTGATTTCTCGGGTATTGAGGACGGGCGACATTGTCATTATTACTGGGATGATACCTTGGAGTCTGAAGGACAAATTTTAAATGGAAAAGCTGAAGGTGAATGGAAATTCTATAATGAACATGGTTTATTAATGACTATTGGAAATTATAATAACGGCTTATTGGAAGGTGAATGGGTATCCTTCTTTTCAACTGGTGAAGTCCAAGAGATTAATAATTTCAAAAACGGAACTTACCAAGGTGAACAAACTCGCTATCATTATGGCACTAATAGAGAAGCCAGGAGATTATGTTTTGAAGATGGAAAAAATCAAGGTAATCACTTTGGTTGGTATCCAACGGGTATTTTGGCGTGGGAGGCTTCTTATAAAAATGACAGTTTGTTATCCAAAGTCAGTTATGACTGGGATGGAGTGAAGTGGATAACATTATAATTAGCTGTGAATATGGTTATGGAGGAGTTCATGAGGTTATTCAGATAGATAGAAAAAGATTAAGATCTCGAATTTGGGGAAGTGACAGCACTATCCATGAAATTAGGTGGAAAAGAACACCAGTGTTTCAAAAAAATGACAAAGGTGAAATTACTTTAAGAGATGGTGAAGGTTATTATTATAATACTTATGAGAGTGGAAACGTAAAAGATAGTTTGAGAACAGGGGTGTGGGAAGTGTTTAATAATGAGAACGAAAAGGAGTTAAAGACCTATCTAGAGGGGGATTTGAACGGGAGTTATCAAAAATACTCGGCCAATAACGTTCTTTTGGAAGAAGGTTTTTTATCTAAAGGTGTTGAAGTAGGCAGATGGAATTATTACTATTCTAATGGGAAAAAAAGAGAAGAAGTTGAAAAGACTCGATTTGGGGGTGAGGTTTTAATTAACTCGTGGAGCCCAACGGGCCAAAAGATGGTGAGTAATGGAATGGGAATCCAGTATTTTTATACTGATAAAGGAGTTTTATTTTCCGAATCAAGGTTTAAATATAAAAATGGCATGATAAAAAGAGTTTTGAAATGGAAGTCTCCGGCCTATTAAAATTCCTTAATTGTTTTCTCAACTTCGAGCTGTTTTAAGTGCATATTAAATGTTTCTTCAGAAACTTCTTCTACTCCTTCACCTTCTATCAAATCCATTATGTGATTTCTCATTGGCATAATGTCATCCGAATACTCAGTGATGGAAAAATAGACTCCTAATGTTTTTACTTCGGTAAAAGAATGATCGTTTTTAACTTCGTACCATGTGTTCATGGCAGTTAGTCTTAGAAAAAGAGGAAATTGTTTTTGGCTCATTTGAGTTAGTAAAATTAAGAGAATTAGCAGATGTAACGGTTTTTGAAGGTAAATTTGTGCTGCTATCAATGGAGTACGAACCATTATGGCACAAAGATTGAAAAGTGCAAGCTTTCTAAAATAAAACACGATGAAAAAATTAATTACTCTCTCTATTTTAATACTAGCTTTTATAGCAAAGTTAAGTGCTCAAGAAAATCACTTGATTATCTTCAGTGAAGATCTAAACCCATTTTACGCATATGTAAATGGAGTAAAACAGAACACAGAACCGCAGACCAATGTTAAGGTCACAGGATTAGAGCTGCAGTCATACAAGTTAAAAGTGGTTCATGTAGATGAGACTATTCCTACACTTGATAAGAATCTGTATTTTGAGCCAATGGGAATGGCCAATACAGTTAAAATCACCAATACGAGAAAAGGATACAAATTGAGGTTTTTCGGGCAAGTTCCACTGAGCCAATCGCCAACCGAGTATACAGAAATCCCTTACCATGAAACGGCCTATGAAGAGGAGATAGATGTAGTACAAGAAACCGTAATAATGGACACACAGATGAACACCAATGTAAATGTGAACACTGGAAAACCTAATGGTTCCAGCACTACTACTGAAAGTGTAAATATGAACGTAAATATAGGGGGAGTTAATATGGGAATGGATGTAAACATCTCTGAAACTACTACAGAATCTATAGATATGAACCAGCAGATTACTTATGAGCAGTCGGGAACTTATACTGAGGTGGAAGAAGTGGTTTATGAAGAAGTAAGTCATGTGCATGAAGGACCATGTTCTACATACATGGGACCAGTTGATTTTGACAGCGCAAAGAGCTCTATTGAATCTAAAAGTTTCTCAGATTCTAAAATGACTTTAGCCAAGCAAATAACTAAAGGAAACTGCTTAAGTGCCGATCAGGTAACCGAAATCACGAGGGTGTTTGATTTTGAAAGTGATAGATTAGATTATGCCAAGTTTGCCTTTGATTTCTGTTATGACCAGGGAAATTATTATAAAGTAAATGATGCTTTCGAATTCGAAATGACTATTGAAGAATTGGATGAACATCTTAATAAATAGAACTATGTTAGGCGTTGCAACGCTTAATTTATAAGATTTAACAGGCCTTTTCAAGGCCTGTTTTTTTGTGGGAAAGATTTATGAAATCAGCACAAAGAATAGAGGGAAATTAAGGAACTTCGAACTTCAATAATTATTCAATGGAATCCTTTAGCACCGAATTTATAAAAGCAGAAGAATTAATGAAAGCCCAATCTTTTGATGAAGCGCTTAAATTATTTAATTCAGCTGTGCAGGCAGACCCTGCCAATCCTGTTTATGTCAGTCAAAGAGGGGTTTGCTATTATCATTTAAAAGATTTGAAGTCTGCCTTGGATGATATGAATAAATCTGTAGAGCTAGATCCAACATACAGCTATCGATATGCATCTAGAGCATACATGAGAGACGCTATGGGAGACGTGAAAGGAGCTTTAGAGGATTACACTAAAGCTACAGAGTTGGATCCGGATGATGCGGTATCGTTTAATAATCTAGGGCTGATAGAGGAAAAGCTAGGTTACATGGAGTCTAGTAAAAAGAGCTTTAAGAAAGCTGATGATTTAGCTAAAATGCTAGAAGAAACAGGTATTGTAACTGAAGAAGAATTAATGGCTTCTCAGGCTGTC
>OJHH01000772.1_pt1 | contig 10775 bp, 9 predicted proteins | sample 1594911 | NCBI WGS metagenome assembly OJHH01 (sample SAMN05416787, study PRJEB24817) | seawater metagenome | isolation source: Sea water | place: Canada:Atlantic | collected 2013-11
GGAGATGTGTATAAGAGACAGATGACATGTTCCGCCAACTGCTTGATCGTAAACTCATTCGGATTGCCCAGGTTGGTCGGGCCAATGATGTCATCCGGCGTTCGCATCATCCTGACAAAGCCATCAATCAAATCATCGCAGTAGCAGAATGATCGCGTCTGACTGCCGTCACCGTAGATGGTGATCGGGTTGTTCTTCAGAGCCTGCATAATAAAATTCGAAACAACGCGCCCGTCGTGGGGGTGCATACGGGGTCCGTAAGTATTGAAGATACGAACGATCTTAATGCTCAGCCGATGCTCTTTCCTATAATCCATGAATAGCGTTTCAGCGCAGCGTTTTCCTTCGTCATAGCACGAACGCGGACCTATTGGGTTAACGTTACCCCAATAGTCTTCCGTTTGCGGATGAACCGTGGGATCACCATAGACTTCGCTTGTGGACGCCTGCAATATTCTGGCGCCAATGCGCTTGGCCAGGCCAAGCATATTGGTGCTGCCGTTGACATTAACCTTAGTGGTCTGGGTTGGGTCCCGTTGGTAATGAACCGGGCTGGCGGGGCAAGCCAGGTTATAGATTTCATCGGCCTCCAGGTAGAGCGGAAAGCAGATGTCATGGCGGACAACCTCAAAATAGGGGTTATCCAGCAAATGGATAATATTGCGCTTTTGCCCGGTGAAGAAGTTGTCAACACAGATAACTTCATGGCCTTCAGCCAGAAGGCGCTCACAAAGATGGCTACCGAGAAACCCTGCTCCACCCGTTACAATGACCCTGTTTTTCATGCTACCCGCCCACTTGTTTGAATCTTGTTGCGCACCTTGATTCCGTTGTCGAGCCCAACTCGCTTCTAGCCCGGCCGGTCCAAAACTACAGAATTACGGTCCCTGTCGCTCTCATACACGGCATTCGGTATTACGACGCTTTGATGGCCATCTTCCGCAGTCGCGATAGCGCCTGCTGGCCCACCATTCGCCAGGCTGACAAAATCCTGAAACTCCTCGACAAAGGTCTGCACAACGGTCGATTGCCAGCCCCTGAATTTTTCCCGGAAAATGGCGGGGATATAGAGGTTTCTCTTCTTATGGGCCTGCCCCCCTGGTTTGTCCATCGTAATGATGGTCGAACTCATCGGGGCGTAATAAGCGCGAGCCATGCCGAGATCGCCGTAGGCTTCAACGTAGAAGTGATAGCCTTTCCATTCAGTCCAGCTACTGTGGAGACTTCCCATGATGCCGGACTGAGTGCGAAGGTGGACAAAGGCGTTATCTTCGGTGCGATCAAGTTGCCAGGTTTTGGTGCTGATCATGCCCGACACATCCCTTACCCTGTCGTCCATCAGGTAACAGATCAGGTCCAGGGTATGGATGCCATTATCCATGAGTGTGCCACCACCCATCTTATCCTTGTCGTACATCCATTCCGCGTTGAATTCGGATAGACCGGTATGCCCGGCGTAACCTTTGACATAACGCAACGTGCCTAAAACCCCGCTTTGGATGGCAGCTTTCACTTCCTTGATGGCCGCAAAATAGCGATGGTTAAAACCGACAGTCAACAGTTTTTCGCAGCGTTTGGCTGTTTCAACCATCTGCTCGCATTCCGCAAGCGAGCTGGCCATCGGTTTTTCCACGATTACGTGTTTTCCGTTTTCCAGTGCGGTCAGCGCAAGGTCTTTGTGAAAGTGGGTAGGTGTAGAAATGATGACCGCATCGCAAGCATCTGACTTCATCAGTTGCTCTACGTCTTTGAACACACTGACATGAGCGGGCAGCTTTGCCAGCGCGGCCGGATCGAGGTCGAATGCGGCTGTCAGTTCGCATTCAGTCGACACCTCAAGTGCTTGCCTGCGCACCTCTCCAATACCGCCAAGCCCTACAAGTCCAAAGCGCATCATGTCTGATCAACTCCCTTTGATTCCATTGAACACGGTGATTTCCTGAGTGTCATTTCAAATGCCGGCCCGACCCGGATCAGCAACTTGCTCAACAAAGGCAGACGCGCAACTGAGATGTAGGTCTTAATCAGTAGTCTGTCGACTGCCGGATAATGTCCTTCATCATCCAGAGCTACCATTCTTGGCGACAAACTGTGGGCATACAGTCCGATCTGCCTAGCATAGCGGATGATGCGCCCTGGCGAAATCAAATTGATGAAGCGCAGCGAGTCAACGCCTCGAAGGCTCTTTACCAGTCGGCTACGCAGTTTTCCGGGAAAATAGCCGATGGCCCAAAGTCTTGTGCTCGGATGGGGGCCAAGACAGAACTTGTTGCTGCCGGCAAGCCATAACTTGCCGTCTGTTTTGAGAAGTTGCCCCAATACCACCAGGGTTTTGTCCACCGAGTACACATTTTCTAACAGATCGGTCCCGGTGATTTTCGAGAAATACTCGTCGGGAAATGGGGGTGCCTCAATGTCCGCACACACCAAGGTCGCGGTTATCCCCTGCTCCTTCAATCGCTGCTGGCAGATGACAAGCCAGCGTAACGCTATATCCATCCCGTAGATGTGGGAGCAATTCTCCGCGGCCGCAATAAGAGCGCCTCCGGTACCACACCCCACATCCAGGAAGACATCTTCAGAGGAAATGCCCAAGCGATCCAGGCTTTGGCGCGCCTGCTTAGGGCCATTATGGTGATAGGTTTTGTAGCGGGTTGCCAGGACTGGCGGAACATCGTTGGTGATCTCATAGTAATAATCCAGCATGGCGGAAAAATTCTGCTCAGTTTCCGTCACCAGGCGTTTCGCTTTTGCCCGCTCCTGTTGCAGGCTGAGGTAAGGATCGGACCTGATGCGGAAATCCGCGATGCCGAAAATAACCGGGTACTCCCTGTTACAGCGTGAGCATTGATAGTAATCGGTTTGCACTGTCAGCTTTGTTCGGCATTGCGGGCAGACAAAAAGATCTTCATCTTTCGTATTTGAGTGCACGCTCAGCTCCAACGCTCGGCAAACGAGACAGGCTTGCCCTGATCGTCGGAGGCGTAGGCCGCCAGCATCAGTGCCAGTGTCTTGATGTTGTCCTGGGCGCTACAGGCGGGGACCCCGCCATTGTCTATCGCGTCAATAAAGTTTTTTAGGAGCTTGCTGGTCGCGTTGGCAAAAATGTCGAGCGGGTCACTGGCAATCTTTTTGGCTTTCTCGGCATGGTACTGAAGAGCCCTGCCGCCCAATGAAACATCAAAGTCTACAAAGGGTTTTCGGTCGCCGCCGCGGATACCAGCGGAAAACTGCACGTTGCCACCAAACTCGGTTTCAATAGAGGCCTGGCTGCCGTCGAGCCGCAAGTCAAGGTAGCGGTGCCTGCCTCGGGTCAGTCGGTCCAGTGTGATCTGCGCAGTGCGGCCACCGGAAAAGTCGAGTTGGATCAGATTCAGATAATCCGGTCCGGCCGGGTTGGAGGGTTTTGGCATTCTGGCACTGATTTGCACCGGCTCTTCGCCGAAAAAGTAGCGACACAGATCAAGTACATGTATACCAAACTCCTTGCAGGTGCGCTGGGAGTCGTTTCCACGCCAGCCAGCCTCCGTTTTTTCGTTTACGTAAAAGCTTTGTTGGGCGTTAATAAAAAGCAGGTCGCCAAAGCCGGGGCTGCCGATTTTCTCCATTGCCGCCTCATATATATTCATGAAACGGAATTCATTATTAACAACGATCCAGCGTTGCTGTTTTTCAGACAGGGCGATCAACTGATGCGCTTCATCCAATGTCGTGGTAAAAGGTTTTTCGCAAAAGATATGACAGCCGGACTTTAACCCTTGCTCTGCCAGCTCGTAATGAAACCGGGTCGGGCTAGCAATGGCCAGAATATCCGGTTTTGTTTGCTCCAGTAGCGTGTTGACGTCTTCGTACACCGGAAACGGAAAGGCACCCTTGCCTGCCGCAGGCGTTATTGCCGGATCATGGCCACCAACAAGCTCCAGGTTGGCCAGTTTGCTGTACGCGGGCAAGTGAATAGTTTTTGCAGCCGCTCCTAACCCCACCAGGGCGATTTTTTTTCGGTTTGAAGTCATGGTTGCTACTCACGAGAGTTAACGGCATTAAACCACCACAGTCTGCCACAAAACTGTACGACATGTTTTTTGGCCGCTACATTGAAAAGGTTTTGGGGAAAGGGTTTGGGGTTTTTCCTGTGAGGAGCTGTCATCAAACTGGGTGGCGCTATAGTGAGCAACTAAGTATGCATGAAAGAGAGCAACTGACGGTCGCGATTGTGGGCGCCGGACTCATGGGCAACTGGCATGCACATGCGGCAAAAAAAAACGGCGCAACGATAACGGCCATTGTTGATCCGGACCTGGATGCGGCGACGGTGCTTGTCTCCCGATATGGCGGCCGTGCCTTCGCGGATTTTGACCTGGCTCTTGAACAAGCCCGTTTCGATATAGTGCATCTCTGTACACCGCTTGATACCCATGTGTTACTTGCAAAACAGGCGCTGACGGCCAGAAAACACCTGATCATAGAGAAGCCCGTGGCACCTGCACGTAATGAGGTTTCTGAATTACTCGATCTGGCAGCAGGCCAGGACCTTTTGTTATGTCCGGTTCACCAGTTTGCTTTTCAGCGCGGTGTCGCATCAGTAAAGAATGAATTGGCGCGCCGAACCAGCGGCCCTTTGGCGGTGACTTTTGATTTCGCTTCGGCTGGAGGCGTGGGGCGCCAGGCGCATGAATTGAACCGGATACTGATCGAGATTCTGCCTCACCCCCTGTCGATTATGTCAGAGATCTGGCCTGAGGCTCCGCTGGAGAAGGAATCCTGGTGTGTAGATAACCCTGGGCCCGGAGAGTTATTTGCGTATTGTCGCCACCAAGCGTTTCCCGTATCCATCAAGCTAAGCCTGAACGCCCGGCCCACACAGTGTAAAATGACAATCTATCACGAGCAGGGAGCCATCCACGCCAATCTGTTTCATGGTTTCGCGGCTTTTGAGTCGCCTGCCGTTTCACGGTTCCGTAAAATCATTTCGCCATTTTCCCTTTCCTTGAAGACACTTTTGGCGGCGACCGGCAATTTGTTAAGGCGCTCCCTCAACCGTGAACCAGCCTACCCTGGCTTGAGGTCACTCATCGCACAGTGTTATCAATCGGTAAAAAGGTCAACGGACGGGCCGATCACTCGCGACAGCATTATTTCCGCCGCTACGATAACCGAACTGGTCGAGCGTAAACTCTCCCGTTAAATCACTATCCGAAGCTGGTCATTAAATGATATGAGTCCACCTGCTAGCACTCACTTACGTTTCTCTATCGTCGTTATTGAACTTGTCGGCGGCGAAGCGCTGGCGACCTGTCTTTCGGCATTGCAGAAATTTGATATTGAAATCGTTGCAGTATTGAAAGAAGCCTGCCCCCAGTTACAAGCCCGGTTCGATCACGTGCGCTTTGAAATACGAAACCAACCCGTGCCGCTGCGGCGAAAAAGCGGCGTCGCTATCGCCAGTGGTGATGTGGTGGCCCTTATTGAAGATACGACCCTTCCCGGTGACAGTTTGCTCAATGGCCTGGTGAGCGCATTTAAAGATGACAATACCCTCGCAGCATCCGGCCCGGTGCTGATTGGGAGCAATCTGCCAAGCCGTTATCAGGCGCTGGCATGCACGGAATACGGACGATATCACCCAAGCGTATTATTTGATCACCCTGATCAGCAACCCAGAAAAACAGTGCAAAGATTGCCAGGAAATTTCATCTGTTATCGTCGGGAGGTTTTGGCCTCGGTGTTGAGCGAACACCGTGACGGCTTGATTGAAGAAGTGATCAACCAGCGACTTCTGTCGGAAGGCGGCTCGCTAGTCATGGAGCCCATGCTGGCCAACACCTATGGCGCTGAAGACCAGTGCAGCGGGCGCCTTGCCACCCGTTTCCATCATGGATGGATCTATGCCGGTGGGCAGGCAGAACAGAAGAGTGTGTTTGCGTGTGCCGTGCAGTTATTAAAATCACTGTTATTGCCCGCCGTGTTGTCTTTCCGGGCAATTCGCTGTATGCGTGGGATGAATGAAATCAGGCACCCACTGAAAGTCAGCCTGTGGATCTGTCTGCTGGAAACCTTCTGGTCGGCTGGCGAAGCGGTTGGTTCGGTGTCTGGCGCACCAAAAAACATGGAGCATTGGCGTTGATGAGAATTGGGATAGATGCAACCTGCTGGTGGAATCAACGCGGCTTCGGGCGAATGGCGCGTGAATTGTTGTCGGCTATGTTTGCGCTTGATTCCGAACATAGGTTCTATCTGTTCATTGACCAGGCGCCGACCGAATCAATGAATTTACCCAATATAGAAATCGTGCAGGTATTTCCTGATCGACCCGTGACAGATGCCGCCGTTGCCAGCTCCAGCCGTTCTGTTGGAGATATGGTGCGGCTGTATAAAGCGGTATCGGATTCCCCGATTGATCTGATGTTTTTCCCGGCGGTTTACTCATGGTTCCCTGTGCCGCTGAAACTACCCACGGTGGTGACACTGCACGATGCCATTGCCGAGCACTTTCCGGAAATGATTTTTCCTGACTGGAAAGGCCGGCTGTTCTGGACGCTGAAGGTGAGGCTGGCCCTGTGGCAATGCCAGCGGGTGATGACCGTTTCGCATGCAGCAAAGGCAGAGATCGAACAGTATCTGGGGGTGGGCAGTGAGTCGATTGATGTCATCAGCGAAGCGCCGAATAAACTGTTTCGCCCAACAGACAATCCGGTAGTGTGTCAGAACCTGCGTCGCCGAATTGGCCTTCCCCAGAACGGAAAGTTGATTGTGTATGTCGGCGGGCTGGCGCCACATAAAAATCTGCAAGGCTTCCTGGAGGGCTTTGCGCTGGCAAGACAAAGCCGGCAACTTGAAGATGTACACGTTGTGCTGGTGGGTGACTACGGCGGTGCCGGTTTTCATTCGAACTATGGCGAATTGCAACAACTGGCGAATGACAGCCGCTTAAAAGGCCTGGTCCATTTTACCGGCTTTATCTCAGACGAAGACCTGGTTATTTTATATAACGATGCCATGGCCGTGGCAATGCCCTCTTTTTCGGAAGGGTTTGGTTTGCCTGCCGTCGAAGCGATGGCCTGCGGAACCCCGGTCCTTTCCAGCAACAAAGGGGCGCTGCCTGAAGTGGTCGGTGATGCGGGGATATTTTTTGACCCCTACGACGTCACATCAATCAGTCGCGCGATAAAGGACATGTCAACTGAACACGACCTGAGACAAAAACTGTCAAACGTTGCCATTGCACGAGCCGGGACGTTTACCTGGGAACGGGCAGCGAGGCTTGCCCTGGGGCACCTGGAAGGGGCAGCTCTCCGTGGTTGAGGATACCGACCATAAGCTATCGAAAAGACAGTATGATTTGACAGTCATCGTGGCCGAAGAAATGGCCTCGGCCAACCTTCCGGATATTTTTATCCACTTACAGCCAGAGAAATACCCCTGCGTTGAATTTCTGATCTGTAGCGGAAATGACGACGCTTCGCTCAATGGTGTGCCGGATATTCAGAATGTCCGCCTCATACGAGCCCGGTCCGACAGCAGGATTCCAATGTTATGGCGCGACGGCATTCGTGCCGCCCGGGCAGACAAAGTGGCACTGACCACCGCACATTGCGTTCCCTCGCAAACCTGGATCAAACAGTTGCTTGCTTACCCATTGGAAGGGGAACAGGTCGCCGTTGGTGGCGCAATTGAGAATGTTGAAAACGATACCACGATCGGACGGGTGATTTACCTGTTGCGGTATGTACGCTACACGAGAGCAAGGTCAGGCGGCCGCGCAGACGATCTGGCCGCCGATAACGCACTTTACCGCAAAGCCGACATACTGGCCCATGAAGGCTTGCTGGAAATCGGTTTTTGGGAGCCATCATTTCATGAGCGTTTTTTGGCCGAAGGCAAGCACATGACATATGATAACAACTTGGTTGTTGTCCATAAGAATTGCTACAGCACAAGGCAGTTTATACACCAGCGTTTTAGCCACGGCATTGAATTTGGCATGGCGAGGGCGAAAGTCATGAACACTCCCAGGCGGTTGATGATGATTGCCCTATTTCCTTTGATTCCGCTGGTGTTTACCCGGAAAATAGTGGCCGCCGCCCGCCGTGATAAACAGTTTAACCTGGGTTTGAATCGCGACATGTTCTGGCTGCTGGTGTTTGTATTGGCCTGGTCAATTGGTGAAACCGTCGGCTATGCTAAGAAACAGGAGACTCAATCGTAAAGAGTCTCCGTGGCGGTTCTTTGAAAGAGAAAAAACGGGCGGATGGAAGTTTTATTTGAGGAATCTGAAGCATGGATGGTCAGGGAAAATCATCGGATGGCAAAAAGCCACTGTCAATCAGTGTCATTATGCCGGTCTACAATGGCATTGAGTTTATCCGGCAAAGTTTGCCGCCACTGGTGGCCATGAAAGAGCGCGGCGAAGTGCTTGAGGTGATTGTCGTGGATGATACCTCGACGGATGATACACCTCATGTTGCCCGCAACCTGGAGGCACAGGTAATGCCCTCCGGCGGTCGCCTTGGGCCGGGCGCTGCCCGCAATATCGCCGCAAGAGAGGCGAAAGGCGATATCCTGTGGTTTATTGATGCCGATGTCGTTGTTCATGAAGATGCCGCCAGGGTAATGCTTTCGGGTTTCGACGAAGCAGGTGTGGTAGGTGTTTTCGGCTCTTATGACGATAAACCGCCGGCACACAATTTTCTTTCTCAGTACAAGAATCTGGTTCATCACTACTATCACCAGCGAGCCAGAAAAGAGGCGTCTACGTTCTGGTCGGGATGCGGCGCGATTCGAAAAGAGGCCTTCCTCAGACAGGAGGGCTTTGACGTTGAAATGTTCAACCGACCTTCGATCGAGGATATTGAGCTGGGTTACCGACTGATCGAAGCCGGCGGAAAGCTTTCTCTACTGACCAACCTTCAGTGCACGCACCTCAAAAAATGGCACTTCATCAACCTTATTCATACCGAGGTGTTTTGCCGGGCAATTCCATGGGCCAGATTAATGCTAAGCCGGGGAGGTTTGGATAACGATTTAAATGTAGGTGTTAACGAGCGGTTAAAAGCGGTTTTGGCCGGCTTGCTGGTTCTAACTGTCCTCTTTGCGCTTGCGGGCGTGCTGTCCTGGCCTTACCCTATGTTGGCGGTGATGGTTGTGGTGTATGCCAACCGGGAAATCTTGCTACTGTTTTACCGACGCAAGGGATTTTGGTTTGCATTGCAAGGCTTGTTATTTCACCAGATTTATTATCTCTATAGTGCGTCCGCTTTTGTTTGGGCACTGACCGAAACCAAACTGGGAATACTGAAATAAACCTGTATGAAAGCCATCCTTACCTTTCACAGCATTGATGCCCGGGGCTCGGTACTTAGCTTCCCGCCTGCAACGTTCGCCAGGATGATCGCAGAGATCCTGGACAGTGACGTTAACATCTGCTCCCTGGATCAACTACTCAGTCCGAATATCGATAATGCCCTTGCAATTACCTTTGATGATGGCATGCGTTCGGTCTATAAAAATGCGCTACCGGTGTTAAAAGACGCAAAGGTGCCCTCACACCTTTACCTGACAACGGGCTATGTGGCTGGCAAGAATAACTGGCCCACCCAACCCGCCGGCGCACCAGCCTTTGAAATGATGAACTGGAAAGAGATCGAAGCCTGCGCCGAGGCCGGCATGCAGATCGAAAATCATACCGTATCGCATCCTGATTTATGCCGGCTTACCCAGGAGGAAATTGAAGAAGAGTGTGAAACTGCCGATCTGAGTATCGAAAAGCAATTTGGGCGTCGGCCCGGGCATTTTGCTTACCCCTACGGCAACTACGATGCACGGGTTGCGGGGATTGTTGGTGAAAAGTACCAAACCTGTGTAACGACGGCGTTATTGCCTCTAGGGCGGAAGCTCAGAGCCGCCGAGCTACCCCGGTTAGACAGCTACTATCTGCAAAACCGGCGGGACTATCGTCACTTTTTTTCTCCCACAGCGAGCAGTTATTTGCGCTTACGTCACTGGCTGCGTGTTTTCCGAAGTAGGCTTTAGTAAAATCCTGAGTGAATAGGAGTTATTGTCAAATCTGGTGTATGGCCATCAGGCAGCATTCCTGTCTGATTGATCCTCGACCGCTTCTCCATCTGACCCTGACCCCGTTTCAGTACCGCTCATTGTCAGAAAAATCCGGCTCTAATTGCTGCTTCAGACGACCCGAAACAGTGTGTTTTCTGGCGTAGTCGGAAGGTGTGGACCACCCCAATGCGGAGTGGGGTCTGACTTGATTATAGAACGTTCTCCAGGCCTCAATCTTCTGCTCGGCATCGGCCAGTGACAGAAACCAGTTCTCGTTCAGGCATTCTTGGCGGAGTCTGCCGTTGAATGACTCCACGGTCGCATTGTCCGTGGGCTTGCCGGGCCGAGAGAAATCAATTTCTATCTGTCTCTCATAGGCCCACCGGTCCATGACCTTGCCGGCGAATTCGGAGCCGTTGTCCGCTTTCAGTATTCTCGGGTTACCTCGGAAACGAGCGATCCGCGTCAGTGCTTCTTTGACGTCTTCTCCTCTCAGGCTCTGTCCGACGATGATGCCAAGGCACTCCCTGGTGAACAGATCAATGATGGTCAGCAACCGCAGCCGGCGGCCGTCAAAAAGGGCATCTGAGACGAAGTCCATGCCCCAGATGTGATTGGGAAATTCCCCTTGAGACATAGGCTGCCGGTTCTTCGCAGCCTTGTTCCGTCTGGGGCGTTTCAGGCGCAAAGACAGCCCTTGCTCACGGTATAGCCTGTAAACG
>OJHH01000775.1_pt1 | contig 10765 bp, 7 predicted proteins | sample 1594911 | NCBI WGS metagenome assembly OJHH01 (sample SAMN05416787, study PRJEB24817) | seawater metagenome | isolation source: Sea water | place: Canada:Atlantic | collected 2013-11
TCTACACCTCTCTATTCGTCGGCAGCGTCAGATGTGTATAAGAGACAGCTGTATTCTCACTTCCAACAGTCAAGACAGGAGCATCTAATTCTGTAAAACATTTTTCTGATATAGTCCCTGCTAAACCTCTTGAAAAACTTTGAGATTGTTGTTCTTCAGTTACTATTACACATCTGTTTGTTTTTCTAACCGATTTTAGAATGGCATCCTCATCTAGTGGGAGTAAAGACCTTAAATCTATAATTTCCACTTGATCCTTAATTCCTTTAGAAGCTGTTTTAGCCCAATAAACTCCCATGCCATAGGTGATAACTGTAACCGATTTAGCAGCGCTAGCGTTTTGAACAGTTCTAGCTTTTCCTAATGGAATAATATAATCTTCAGAAGGCTCTACACATTTAGCTTCTTCCGTTCCTTCAATTTTAGACCAATACAATCCTTTATGCTCTAGCATCACTACAGGGTTTGGATCATAAAAGGCTCCTTTCATTAATCCTTTTAAATCGGCACCTGAGCTTGGGTAAGCTACTTTGATTCCTGGGATATTGGTAAGAATAGATTCTACACTTGAGCTATGGTAAGGTCCACCACTCCCGTAAGCACCTATCGGAACTCTAATTAGAGAACTTACAGGCCATTTTCCATTTGATAGGTAATAACTTCTACTTAACTCTGTAAATAGTTGGTTTAATCCAGGCCATATGTAATCTGCGAATTGAACCTCGACTATAGGCTTTAAACCTGCAGCGCTCATTCCACATGTGGAGCCAATAATAAATGCTTCTTGAATAGGAGTATTGAACACTCTGTCATCACCAAATTTTTGAGCAAGGGTAGCAGCTTCTCTAAAAACACCTCCTAATCTTCCTCCTACATCTTGTCCATAAAGAAGTGATTCTGGGTGTTTTTCCATTATTTCTTGAACACCGAACAATGCACAATCCACCATTAATTTTACTTCGCCATCTTGGGGAGTTCTTGTTCCTGTTTCTTCGGTTATCGGAGAAGGCGCGTAGCAATGGTCAAATACGCTTTCAGGACTTGGTTCCTCAGCATTGAGGGCTCGGTTATAATCTTCATTGACTAATTCCTTAACAGCCGATTTTACAGCTACTATTTCTTTGATTCCAATTCCTAGATCTAATAAGTTAGTCTCTAGTCTTGGAAGTGGATCTCTTCTCTTGTGGTCTTCAAGATCATCTCTATACCATTCTTTTCTTACTCCCGAAGTGTGGTGCCCTAAAAAGGGAACTTTTGCATGAATTAAAAATGGTCTTCTTTCATTTCTAACTGTTTCTATAATTTCTCCGAATTTTTCATGACAGTTAAAAAAGTCAGCACCGTCAAATGAGTGAGATTCTATTGGAGGAAATCCTTTGGCTAAATCCATAGCAGTTCCAAAATGAACTTCCTCTGCATTTGCTGAAATATCCCATCCATTATCTTGGACAAAAAAGATAATAGGCAATTGCTTAAGAGCTGCCATGTGCAGAGCTTCTCCTATTTCGCCTTCCGTCATAGCCGAATCACCAATACTACAAACTACTACTGGTGCCTCTCCTTTAGGAAAATTACTCAATCCTTTTAATTCTTTATACTTCAATCCCATGGCTACACCAGTGGAAGGAATGGCTTGCATTCCTGTGGCCGATGAGTTGTGGGGGATTTTAGGTTTGTCAGGATCATTTAAACTAGGGTGAGAATAGTAAGTTCTGCCACCTGAAAATGGATCATCTTTTTTAGCATGAAGCTGAAGCATTAAGTCGTAAGGAGTCATTCCAATCCCTAACAGAATGGAATCATCTCTATAATAGGGGAAGACGAAGTCTTGAGATTTCAAATGCATGGAAATAGCTAATTGAGCGGCCTCATGACCGGCTGAAGTAGCATGAACATATGTTTTAGTTACTTCTTTTTCTTCTTCGAATTTGTTTGCCATTGTTCTGGCAGTAAACATTAATTCTAATCCTTTTAATGCAGTAACTTTATTTATCTTTCCTACCATTATTTCTTGTGAAATAGCCTCCATAATAAATGCTCAATTGGGGGACGAAGTTACGAAATCAGTCTTATGAAAAGGTTCAATTTTATTTTACATTTGAACTCTGAAAATAATGGAAATTAAATTTTATAAATACCAAGGAACAGGTAACGACTTTATCATGATTAATAACATGAATAAGGAACTATCTTTTACAAAGTCTACAATCTCTAGGTTGTGTGACCGAAAATTTGGGATTGGGGCTGATGGCCTTATTTTGATTGAACCTGATGTGAATACTGACTTTTATGTTAACTACTATAATTCAGATGGCTCTCAGAGTTTCTGTGGAAATGGAAGTAGATGTTCAGTTGCTTTTGCTCATTCTGAAGACATTTTTAGAGGACCAACTTGTACTTTTAATGCTATAGATGGCCTTCATACTGGAGAGATTTTGCCAAACTTGGAAGTCCAAGTATCTATGGGGGATGTCAATGGTTTGGAAAAAAGCAACAATGATTTCGTGCTGAACACAGGAAGCCCACATTATGTGGTTTTTTGCAACGCGTTAACAGATTTAGATCTAATTTCTGAGGCTAAAAAGATCAGATATCATAGTCGGTTTTTTGATGAAGGAATAAATGTCAATTTTGTAGAGCGTATAGGAAATGCGTTGAAAATAAGGACGTATGAACGAGGAGTGGAGGATGAAACTCTTTCGTGTGGGACAGGAGTAACTGCTGCTGCTGTTTCCTCCGTTTTAGATGATGGCACCCATAATGTTAAATTAGAAACCTTAGGAGGAGAATTAAGGGTGAGTTTTATTAAAAAGAATCATATTTTCTCATCGATAAAGCTACAAGGAGCGGCCAATTTTGTTTTTTTTGGTGAGGTTAAATTAGAAAAATAGAGTTACCTTAGTGATAACTATATAATCCTTGACTAATATGCGTGTTTCTATTTTTGTTCTTCTCTTCTGCTTTTCTGGGTTGTTAAATGCACAAAATGTGACTTTTCAAAATGTATCACATTATTTAGAGGTACCTCATACATTCGGAGATGGTAGTGAAATGGCTGGAGGAGTTAGTTTTGTCGATTTTGACCAAGATGGATTTGACGATCTCACTTTTACTACGAATGATGGAAATGACATGTCCTTTTATATCAATGACGGAACAGGGAACATGATGAAATGGGTTTTTCCTGGAGTCGATAATGATGGAAATACTAAACATCCTTTATGGGCAGATATTGATAATGATGGAGACTATGATTTATTTATTTCTGCAAATGAATCTGGAAATAGATTGTATTTAAATCACGGTGATTTAAATCTTGAAGATATCACAGAAACTTCTGGCTTGGACTTACCGAGTGTTGATAATAATTCGTTTGGAAGTGTATTTGCCGACTTTAATAAAGATGGGAATTTAGATTTATACATTGTAAACCGCACATTAAATGGTAATTATTTACCTGAGCATAATCTTATGAATTATGGCAATGGAGATGGAACATTTAATAATGTTGGTGTTCAAACAAATACACAAGATAGTTTTCAGGCTCCGTTTTGTCCAATAGCTTTTGACTATGATAAAGATGGCTTTGAAGATATCTACATAGCACAGGATAAGTCTTATGGGAACACAATGCTAAGAAATCTAGATGGATTTTCGTTTGATGATACGAGTGAAACATCTGATTCTGATATTATTATGGACGGAATGAATGGTGATGTGGCAGACCTAGATGGCAATGGTTATTTAGATATTTTTATTACCAACACATCGGAAGGGGCAGTCCTTTTAATGAATAATGGAGATGGAACATTTACAGATGAAGCACTAGAAAGAGGAGTGAAAGTACCAGGGGAAGCTGCTTGGGGTGGAATATTTGTAGATATAGAAAATGATGGTGATTTGGACTTGTTTGTTAGTATGGGATCTTTTTCTACTACATGGCATGATAATCTTTTAATAAATGATGGAACAGGATTTTTTACTGAAGCAGATAGCCAATGGGGATTAGAGTCAGTTCCAGTAGACTATAGTTTTGGAAATATGTTTGGTGATATTAATGGTAATGGCTTTCCTGATCTAGTAGTGAGTAACCATTATGCTAATAGTTTATTATGGAGAAGCTCGGGGAATGAAAATAATTGGCTAAAATACAAATTAGAAGGTACTGTGAGCAATAGGGATGGGATTGGAAGTTATTTAAACTTTTATTACGGAGGAGTTCCTCAGTTAAGAAGTACTCATTGTGGTCAAGGTTTTCTCTCACAACAGAGTTATACAAAGATTTTTGGATTAGGTACTAAGGAGTCTTCGGATTCCCTTTCTGTACTTTGGCCAAGTGGCCATGTAGACTGGTATTATGATTTAGTTTCGGACTCTACATATCAATTTTTAGAAGGTGAAACCATAGAACTTTCTTTAGAGTTCACAAATGGCAGTGATTTATGTCCAGGAGAATCCACCGAGATTTCAATATCAGGAGATTACGAACAAGTGTTATGGAATGGGGATACTGAAGCCCCTACTTATACTGTAAATTCTGCTCAAACCGTCACAGCTGAGATCACTTACGAGTTCGGAATTGTCCAATCTTATGAAATAGAGATTGGAGACGCAGGTATTGGGTTTGAATTAATGGGAATTAACGGTTTAACAATCTGTCCAGGTGAAATAGAGGACCAAGTAGAAATTGTGGTTCAGTCGGATAACCCTTTTGAATTGTTTATTGATGAAACATTGAGTGATTTAACTCCTTCTTTGGAAATAGGAGAACATTCGATAAGAGTTGTAGATTCTTCGGGATGTATAATCGAGGAACAGTTTTCGATTGTTTACTCCCAAGATCCTGAATTTAATATCGTTACCGATGATGTGTTGTGTTTTGGAGAAGATAATGGGTCAATAGCTCTTTTGATTGAAGCAGCTGAACCGTTCAATTTCACAATAGATCAAGCTGAAACCGGATTATTCGTTTCATCATTGGCAGCTAATGACTATTTGCTTAATGTAGTTGATGGTTATAATTGCTCTTTTGATTCTTTGATTACAATCTCAGAGCCTGAGGTTCTGTCAGTAATTTTTAATTCTGGACCAGATCAAGGTTCCAATGAAGGTTCTATTTCCGTTGAGGTTTCTGGAGGATCCGCTCCTTATACTCTTAATGGAGATGCTTTAACCGAATTGCAGGGGTTAGCCCAAGGGTTCTATGATGTAGAAATTTGCGATGCAAATAACTGTTGTGTTGAGGATGAAATAGAGGTTGAGTTCACTATTGGGATGGAAGAAAAAGAAAAAGAGCTGCTGGTGTTATATCCGAATCCTACTCCGGGAGAAATTACGATTCAAAATTTCACCGGAAAAATTTCTGACTTAGTTCTTATGGATGCATTAGGTAAGGAAGTTAATTATTCTGTCACAGCACAAACCGATAATCAAGTAGTAATAAATTTGGCCCATTTGACTACTGGGAAGTACTATTTGAAAAACCTAAAAGATTCCACTACCTTTGAGATTAATAAAAATTAATTGATTCAGAATTGAATCACTTCACCTTTGCTATCTTAGTCCCGAATTTAATTCGGGACTTTTTTATGAAATATTTTTGGGTAGCTCTCTTCTTTTGCTTTTTTGGAAATGCTGTTAATGCTCAGTTCGAGACTAAAACTAACGAAACTGAAATTTATATTCTTACCTGTAGTCCAGGAGCGGATTTATACTCGGTTTTTGGCCATACGGCTATTATGGTGAAAACACCAACTACCGATTTTGTATACAATTACGGCACATTCGATTTCAATACAGATAATTTCTATGTAAAGTTCGCTAGAGGCCAACTCCCATATAAAGTGGCTAAAGAAGAGTTTGGCTATTTTCAATATGGATACATAAGAGAACAGAGACAAATATGGGCTCAACGATTAAATTTCACATCAAAGCAGAAAACGACACTAATAGATCTTCTAGAAGTAAATGTGCTCCCCGAAAATGCGCTCTATAAATACGATTTCTTTTATGATAATTGTGCCACTCGAATCAGAGATATCATTGATGAAGCTACTGGAAATACAGTAGATTGGGGAAAAGCCAATAAAGCCAATGGAAGTACTTTCAGGCAAATGATAGATGTTTATTTGCCAGATATGGAATGGAGTGATTTGGGAATAGATATAGCCTTAGGGTTACCATGTGATTATTATGTTCAAGATGGTGAACAAGCTTTCCTACCAGATTCTTTGATGTATCTGTTTGATAACGCCCGATTAAATGGAAACTCACTCATGGCAGATGGATTTGAAGTGTTGCCAGCCGAACCAATTCAAGTAAAAAAGAAATTTAAAGACTCTTCATTTAAGGTAATCTGTTTTATTTCAATAGTGCTTTTGATAGTGTTATTCATATATAGGAGAAAACGATTCAGTAGAATCCTTTCTGCATTAATACTCCTAGTCAATGGGTTAGTAGGAACACTGATTTTCTTGCTTTGGTTTTTCACTGACCACAATGCTACCATGGATAATTTGAACATTTTATGGGCTTCACCTTTGAATTTAATTCTTCCATTTTTAAAGTTCTCTAGGAAAATTTGGCTTCAGATTTATTCAGGAATAACAGTGGCCACGCTTATGGTGTGGAGTTTTCTTCCTCAGGATATGCATGAGTCTCTTGTCCCATTCGTATTCGTATCATTATTTAGTGCACTAATTTATATTAGGAGAATAGACGAGTAGATTGTATTCATAAATGTATTCCTACTTATTTTTACAACCGAATGAATTTCATAGTTAAAATCATATTTTTCTGTTTAGTCGTTTTCGTCCTCTCTCGGTGCAATAGGGGAGATACAACTTGGGAACCTGAATATGCTTTTCCCATAGCTAAGGGAGAACTTAGTTTTGATGATATACAAGAAAATGATTATTTATACTTTGATGAGGATGTAGTAAGAGTTCATTATTATGACACATTAGCTCCTATAAACTTGAGCGAGTTAATCAATTTAGGAGATACTGTTTTAGAAGCATCATATACTTCAGGAGTGGCATTGGGTCCAATTCCTTTTGAAAATTCAAACGAGATTTTTGGTTTAGATGAAGATTTTGAATTTAATCTTGATGATGCATTGCTACGCTACGGGAAAATTAAAACAGGAACCTTAAGAGTCGAATTTGAAAGTGATGTAGACGGATATCTAGATCTTAGATACACTTTACCAGGAATACGTTTAAATGGAGAAGAGCTAAGTTTAGTAGGTCAAACTAATCCAGCTTCTACTCTGAATCCATATTCAAATGAGTTGTTAGTAGACATTTCAGGATATGAAATTGATTTTACAGGAACTTCAGGAACAGAAAGAAATACGTTAATTGGTAATTTATCGGTAGCTACTTCTGCATCACCCAGTTATACAGCACAGGTTTACGGGTCAGATTTGGTAACGGTGAAAATGGAGTTGTTAGAATTAGAAGTACAAGAATTAAGAGGATACTTCGGACAGTGGGACAGAGAAATAAATGAAGAGATAGTATTAGACTCGTCTATCTATCAGGGAGGAACCGTTTCTCTAAGCGAATTAGATGCTTCATTAGAATTCATAAATAACTTCGGTGTAGACGCTCAAATTCAGTTGAATGATATTTCTACATTAAACTCTATTACGGCCAATCAAGTGCAGTTACAAACTGATAATCTTTACAGCTTGTTGAATATTTCAAGAGCTCAAGAGACTACAAACGGAGTTATACCCAGTAGTGTTAGTTTTGATTTTGGAGGTTCTTCTAATCTGTCTGAGGCATTAGCAGTTACTCCTAACAGAATAGCTATTCAAGGAGATGCAGTTTTAAACCCACTGGGTGATGTTTCAGGAGGATTTGATTTCTTTATTGAGGAATATCCTTTTCAAATGGTAGCTGATATTTCATTTCCACTCTGTTTAGGAATAGAGAACTTAATTTTACAAGACTCATTAATTCTAGACCTAGAAGCAGAAGAAAATATAAAAGCACTAACGCTTACTGCTACTTTAACAAACTACTTTGGTGTAGGGTTTGATTTTGAAGTAAGTTTTCCTAATGAAGATGAACCTTTTTGGTCTTCTTCTTTAATACCTGAAGTAGATGATATAGCATCCGAACATCAAATTGTTCTGGAGCTAACAGAAGGGAATTTAGAGAGTCTTTACAATTCAGAATTCCTAATTATAAAAGTAATAGCTAATACTGCTAATGGTGAAGAGGTGAAGTTTCTTACTTCTGATAAAATTGATGTGTTAATCACAGGAAAAGTAACATATGGTGTTAAGATTTAATCTACTTATTCTACTGTCATTTGTAGTCAGTTTTGGTATTGGCCAAAACTCTCTTGAGTTTAGCCATGAACCTATCACAGAGAGATACTCAGTACTTGAGCTAAATGTAGAAGCAGACTACTTTTCTGAAGCCATTCAGAACAGTCTAATTTCAAATCTAGCTTTTGGTGGAGCTATAGATAGAGCTTCATTAGTAGATATGGAGAGCTCAATGAATGGTGAAAATACGTTTGGTGGTTGGGCATCTGCTGGCATAAGATACAGAGCATTGTCTGATAGCATAGGGTTTAAAAGTTCCAATAGTTTATTTCTAGAATTCGGAACAGCACGGTATGGCTATGCCACTTTCCCTAAAGACATATTTCACTTAGGATTTATAGGAAATGCCGATAAACTGGGTGAAACATTACAGATGTCTCATGCTTCTGCTGAGTATATGAATTACCAATATGCAGGTCTGGGAATCATGAATGAGTCTACTGGAAGCTATTTTTCATTCAATCTTATAAATGTACAGAGTTACTTTTCTTCAGAGGTAGAGGAGTTTACGTTGTTTACAGCTGAAGACGCTTCAGAATTAGAGCTTACCTACTCTGGGTCGGTTACTATGAATGATACTTTAAGAGGAGATTTTCTCAGTAACTCTGGAACAGGATTCACTCTAAATGGACGATATAACTTTAAAGTAAGAGAGAATAAAGATTTGGTTTCTTTAGAGCTTAGAAATTTAGGAGCAGCCATTTTAAATGACAGAACGAGAAGTTTAAAAGCAGATAGTACATGGAATTTTAGCGGTGTGAACATCGATGATGTATTCTCCTCTGATAATCCATTGTCTAGTATTACTCTACAAGATTCTCTAGCTTATAGTGATGATCAAAAAGCAAAGAATGTTCTCATGCCTTTAGATATAAACGCGGCTTATTTTCACAGAATAAATAAGAGTGACCATTTTGGATTTTCAGTAAGAAAGAGATTCTTTACAGATCACAGAGCGGAAATAGGAGTAAATTATTTACACAACGAGACCAATCGAATAGGCTATAACGTAGGATTAAGCTACGGAGGTTACGGCCGGCTACGTATGAATGCTGGAGCGCATTTAAGTTTAGAGAATTGGAAATTTTATATTTCTACCAGAAATTTAGTAGGAGCATTTTTAGAGAGCGGAAGTGGTAGAAGTGCCAGTTTCGGAATAGCCAGAAAATTTAGAACAGCATCATGAATCTACCAAGTAAAATAAACAACGCATCTTCCGATAACTTTTTTCTACTAGCTGGACCATGCGCAGTAGAGAGTAGAGAATTGGTGTTCAGCATTGCTACGCGTATAAAAGAAATCACTGACCGTTTAGAGATTCCTTTCGTGTTTAAAGGTTCTTACAGGAAAGCAAATAGAAGCCGAATAGATTCATTCACAGGAATAGGAGATGAAAAGGCATTGGGTTATTTAGCTGAGGTGAGTGCTGAATTAAATGTGCCGGTGGTCACAGATGTTCATACTGCAGAGGAAGCAGCTAGAGCGGCAGATTATGTAGATGTGTTACAAATTCCAGCTTTCTTATGCCGTCAAACGGATTTACTAGTAGCAGCGGCCAAAACAGGCAAGTTTGTGAATATCAAAAAAGGACAGTTTTTAGGGCCAGAGTCTATGCAGTTCGCTGTGAATAAAGTGAAAGATTCAGGAAATGATAATGTGTGGATTACAGAAAGAGGAACCACTTTTGGCTACCAAGATTTAGTAGTAGATATGAGAGGAATTCCAGTGATGAAAGAATATGCACCAGTAGTTATGGATGTAACACATTCTTTACAGCAGCCTAACCAATCTTCTGGTGTAACTGGAGGTAAACCGGAACTCATAGAAACCATAGCTAAAAGCGCTATAGCTGCAGGAGCAGATGGTCTATTCATAGAAACACACCCTGATCCAAGCAAAGCTCTTTCTGATGGAGCTAATATGCTGCAGTTGGATAATCTAGAATCATTGCTTACTAGGCTAGTTCACCTAAGGAAAGCGGTGAATTCATTTCCGGTTTAGCCAAAATTAAAAAGCTCCCCAGTTTTCACTGAGGAGCTCTTCATCAAACAAAACTCTAGAACTGATAACCCTAGAACATTCTTATTATACCCTTCCTATTTCTGAAATTCTTTTTCTGAAATCCGTAAAACTAATGGGCTTGTAATTCAACTTAATGTAATCCTGTTTAGAAGCGTCATACTCACAGTACATCACATTATTCCCTTCCAATGTATAAGCGAATACGCGCGCAGCTTCTCCTTTCGGAATACTCTTCTGCTTGGCCTCTCCATTACTCATATACATGGGAATACAACTGTTTAAGTCAGAGAAGTAGAGCATTACATTCTGGTCTTTCTCTTCGCTTTTACTAGAAACGATTATCTCACGCTTAGGCAAAATGTCATCTTTATAGAAGCGGTCTATATTCATCCAACCTAGGTT
>OJHH01000782.1_pt1 | contig 10722 bp, 7 predicted proteins | sample 1594911 | NCBI WGS metagenome assembly OJHH01 (sample SAMN05416787, study PRJEB24817) | seawater metagenome | isolation source: Sea water | place: Canada:Atlantic | collected 2013-11
AGAGAGGTCTCGTGGGCTCGGAGATGTGTATAAGAGACAGGCTCACCATGAACCGCGAGGGCATTCGTCGCCTGGCGGCCGAAGAACTCGGCCTGGCCACCTCGCCCTACCGCTTCGCGGCAACCCGCGCGGAATACGAAGCGGCGGTGGAGGCTGTCGGGCTGCCCTGTGTGGTGAAACCCATCATGTCTTCCTCTGGCAAGGGGCAGAGCACGCTGCGCACGCCTGCGGATATTCAGGTGGCCTGGGACTATGCCCAGTCGGGCGGGCGCAGCGGCGCCGGCAAGCTCATCGTCGAGGGGTTCGTTGACTTCGACTACGAAATCACCCTCCTCACCGTGCGTCACAGCGACGGTACCAGCTTCTGTGAACCCATCGGGCATCGGCAGGAAAAGGGTGATTATCGCGAGTCCTGGCAACCCCAGGCCATGAGTGCGGCCGCGCTGGCCGACGCGCAGCGGGTGGCAACGGCCGTCACCGATGCGCTGGGTGGCCATGGGATATTCGGGGTAGAGCTGTTTATCAAGGGCGATGCGGTGATATTCAGCGAAGTCTCCCCGCGGCCGCACGATACCGGGCTGGTGACGCTGATCTCGCAGAACCTCTCGGAGTTTGCACTGCATGCGCGCGCCATTCTCGGTTTGCCGGTGCCGGTCATTCGCCAGTGGGGCCCTGCTGCTTCTGCAGTTCTGCTGGTGGCGGGAGACTCCAGCAACATGCGCTACGGCAACCTGGCACAGGCGCTCAGCCTGCCCGACACAGACCTGCGCCTGTTTGGCAAGCCGGAAGTGCACGGCGAGCGGCGCCTCGGGGTGGGGTTGGCGCGCGGCAATACTATCGAAGAGGCGGTAGAGAAGGCGCTGCAGGTTACCGCCGCCATCGAGGTCAGCCTGTGAGGCTGCCTTGTGACCCACGATGCTTGAATGGCCGTGCATGAGTAGCACAACGGCGCCTTCGGCAACGCGGCTGCACGAGCTGCTGGCACTGCAGGCGCAGCGCCAGCCAACAGCGACGGCACTCTGGTGGCAGGGGCAGGCGACAAGCTACGCGCACTTGCAGGCGCGCGTAGCGCGACTTGCGCAACGACTGGCGAGCGTCGGTAACCCCGGCGACCGCATTGGGGTTCTCGCCTTCAACGGCCCGGAGTTCATCGAGTTGATGTACGCGGCGGCGGCCAGCGGCCGCATCCTGGTGCCCCTCAACGCACGGCTGGCACCCCCGGAATGGTGTTATCAACTTGGCGCGTCGGGTGTAAGCCTGTTGTTTGCCGATGCCGAACTGTTGCAGGCGCTGCGTGCAGACCCGGGGGTTCCGCAGACGCTACCGGCGGTGGATTTACAGGGCGACTATGCACAGTGGCTGGAGGGGCCGCAGGCGACCCTGCCCGCGACTGCGGCGGATGACCCGGTGTGGATTCTGTACACCTCGGGTTCCACCGGCAGACCCAAGGGCGCGGTGCTTACCCACCGTTCCTTTCTGGCCGGGCTTGAGTCTGCGGCACTGGCGCGGCCGGTGCTCCCGGGCGACACCTACCTGTACCCGTTCCCGCTGTTTCACGTGGCGGCGCACAATGTGTTGTTGCAACACCAGTACGGTGCTGCAGTCGTGCTGTTGCGGTCGTTTTCCCCCGAGGCCACCCTGCGCGCCTGCCGGGAACAGCGCGTGACCACCTTCTCACTGGCGCCCACCATGATCGCCATGCTGCTGGATGACCCCGCGTTTTGCCCGGCGGATTTGGCATCGGTGCGCACTATCGGCTACGGCGCTTCCGCGATGCCGGAAACCCTGCTGCGGCGGTTGTTGGCCGATACCGGCGTGGGTCTCTGCCAGAGTTACGGCATGACTGAGTTGTCCGGCAGTGCTGCCTTTCTCACCGTGGAGGATCACCAGCGCGCTGTGGCGGGGCAGCCGGCGTTGCTGCGCACCGTGGGCAAGCCCCTGGCGACGGTACAGCTGAAGGTGGTGGATGAAGCCGGTGCGACCTGCCCGCCCGGGGTGGCCGGTGAAGTGCTGGTGAAAGCGCCCCAGTGCATGAGCGGCTATTGGCAGCAGCCTGAGGCAACGGCCGCTGCGCTGGTGAACGGGTGGCTGCATACCGGGGATGTCGGCCGCTTCGATAGCGCAGGTTACCTGAGCATTGTTGACCGCAAGAAAGACATGATTATCAGCGGTGGCGAGAATGTGGCGTCGCGCGAGGTGGAGGAAGTGTTGCGTGGCCACCCGGCGGTGAAGGACTGCGCGGTCATCGGCTTGCCAGACGCCCAGTGGGGGGAGCAGGTCGCTGCGGTGCTGGTGCTGGACGGGGAGGCCAGCGATGACGAGCTCGCAGCTCACTGCCGCGCGTACCTGGCCGGTTACAAAACGCCAAAGAGCTGGCGGCGCGTGCAGGCTCTGCCGCTGAACGCGTCGGGCAAGGTAGACAAGCCAGCGCTGCGGGCCGAGGCCCGCGAGCGCAGCTGAGGCGTCTTACTTGCCGCGCTGTATTGCCGCGCTGACGTACTCCATGAACTCGGTCATATTGGCTTGCTGGTCTGCGTCTACCTGCTTCGACACCGCTTCCTCCGCCATGCGCGCATCCCATTCCGCAAGGCCGGGCACCGCCTGCAGTACATCCCACTGCAGCTGACTGGGGCCGACCAGTTTGGGCATGGCCAACGCATAACGAAGATAGATGTCCGCCAGGGTCATGTCGGCGCCACACACCCAGGGCGAGAATGCGGCCAGGCGCGTCAGGCTGGCGGCGCCCTTGTCGAGTGTTGCGCGCACCTCCTCCTTCACGCCATCCGCCACCGGAGCATTCGCCAGCACGGCGGGCAGCAGCCGTCTTCCCGCCAGTTCGAGATACAGCTCCGCCACCTTCATTACCTGACGCACAAGGGCACGCTGGTCCGGGTCTGCGGGTAGCAGCGGCGTCTGTGGATAGGCGTCTTCGATGTATTCCACCAGCACGCTGCTTTCAGAGAGCGCCGTGCCATTTGCCGTGGTCAGTGCGGGTACCTTGCCGGCCGGGCTCACGGCGAGCAGCTCTGGCGCCCCGGGGTAAACCAGGTTCTCGGTGAAGTCCACGCCCTTGTACAGCAGGCAGTGTTTGACGATGTTGTAGTAATTGCTGGCGGAAAAACCGTGCAGTGTCAGCATGGGACTGTGATCCTTGTTATGAGGTCGTTGGTGTGCAGGAGTGTACGCGTTATCGCCGTTATTGGGCCAGCAGCGCGTGGCGTTCTTTCTGACTCAGCCAGTTTCGCGCAACCTCTTCAGCTCAACCCTGCCTATCCAGTAAACTGTGCAGCTTTATGACACCCCATAACGGCGGTGTGCGAGCGTACAGGGTTATCGCAGTGACGGATCAAGATCAGGCAGTGGCGGGAAGTGCGTCTGCCCAGCGGCGTATCGTATGTAAATTCGGCGGTTCCAGCCTGGCGAGCGCGGCACAGCTGCGCAAGGTGAGGGCGATTATCGAGGCAGATCCGCGTCGCAGCATCATTGTGCCCTCGGCACCCGGCAAGCGCGACAGCGCAGATACCAAGGTCACGGACCTGCTGTATCTCTGCCATCACGCGGCGAGCATGAACGCCGATTTCTCCGCGCCGTTTGCCCAGGTGGCCGAGCGTTTTGCGGCGATTGAGCAGGAGCTGGGCATGCAGCCGATGATGCACGAGCACCTGGAGCACTTTCGGGCGCAGCTCGCGGCAGGCGTGAGCGCGGACTTTGCGGCATCGCGCGGGGAGCATTTCTCGGGCCTGCTGTTGGCGGCATGGCTGGGTGCCGAGTTTGTCGAACCCGCGGAATGCGTGGTCATTGGCAGCAACGGCCTGGTTGATCCCGCCACCTGGGCACTGCTCGGTGCACGCCTGCAGGACAGCACCCGCTGTTACGTGCTGCCAGGCTTTTACGGATGCGATGCAAAAGGCGAAGTACGCACGTTTTCCCGCGGTGGTTCCGATGTCAGTGGCGCGGTTGCCGCGCGCGCAGCGCACGCCTCGCTGTATGAAAACTGGACCGATGTGTCCGGGCTGTTGATGGCGGATCCGCGTATTGTGCCCAACCCCCGGCCCATGGCCGAGGTGACCTACGCAGAGATTCGCGAACTGTCTTACATGGGAGCCAGCGTCCTGCACGACGAAGCCATGGCGCCGGTGCGCGAGGTGGGTATACCGGTCAATATTCGCAATACGAACGAGCCGGAACATCCGGGTACGCGCATTGTTGCCGAACTCTCCCCCGAGGTTATCCAGAGCACACAGATAGCCGGCGTAGCAGGCAAGTCGAACTTTGCCATGATCACCATAGGCAAGCACCTGATGAACCGCGAAGTGGGGTTTGTGTATCGCCTGCTGGGTGTGCTCGAGCACAATGACATTCCCTTCGAGCATTGCCCCTCGGCGATTGACAGCGTGAGCGTGGTGCTGGAGTCACGCTGGCTGGAGGGGAGGGTCGACGGCCTGCTGGATGAAATTCGCCGTACGCTGGAGCCCGACGAGCTGGAGTACGTGCCGAGCATTGCGCTCATCGCCATCGTCGGCGAAGAAATGGCGCGCACACCGGGTATTGCAGCCAAGGTATTCAGCGCACTGGCAAGCGCCGGCGTGAACGTGCGGCTGATCAATCAGGGCGCCTCGGAGTTGAATATCATCGTGGGTGTCGCGCCAGACGATTACGCACCGGCGCTGCGCGCAATTTACAACGCCTTTATTGGCTAGCTCCAGGCTATTCCTGCGCCAGTCGGTAGAGCAATACGGCGGCGCGCTTGGCTTGCAGGGCAAGGGAGGGCAGGTATCCCGTTTCGTTGACTGTGTGGCCTTCGCTGCCGCTCATGCCGAGACCGTCGATGGCCATGTCCACGTGGTCTGCGGCGAAGGAAATATCCGCCGCCCCGGCACGCAGCGGATTGACTGCTGTCACCGGCCCAAACCCCAGGTCTTCACTGACCTGTGAGTAGAGCGCCAGCAAGCGCAGATTGCCGGCGGAGGGCGCCATGGGCGGGTAGCCCTCGTCGAAGGCGAGTTCCGCCGTAGTCTGGGGCAGGTGTTCTGCCACGATGGCCTGCATGCGCGCCTTGCTGCGCGTCAGTTGTTCCGCCGACAGGGCGCGAATATCGCCTTCCACCAGTGCGAATTCTGCCACCACGTTGCTTTTGCCGTAGGTGCTGGTGGTGTTGTCCACCGGGTTGTTGCGCAGCGTGGTGCCACCGGCCATACGTCCCGGGTTGAAGGTGAGATGCTCCTCACCCCGCAGCGCGTCATCGTCGTGGAAGGCGCTGATAATCCGCGCGGCCTCGTAAATGGCGCCCGACCCGATGTCCTCACGAAACACCTGAGAGGAGTGCGCGGGGGTTCCGGTAACGTCAAGCCGCCAGCTCACGCTGCCGCGCCGCGATACATTGGCGGTGCGATAGTCGCCGTCCCCATTTTCGAAACCCAGTGCCACGTCGGCGTGGCGCGCGGCGTCAACCAGGGCCTGTTTGGAAAGCGCCAGTGGTTTGCCGCTCAATTCCTCATCACCGGTGAGTACGACGGTGATGTCCAGTTGCTTCAGTATACCGGCGGCGCGCAAGGCGGATAGCGCCTGCAGCATGATGATGTTGCCGCCCTTCATGTCGGCGATGCCGGGGCCGGTGGCGTGCTCGTCGTCGATGCGAGTGAAGCGCTGGAACGGGCTGTCCGGTTCGAACACGGTATCCAGGTGGCCAATCAACAGCACCTTGCGCCGCGCCCCGTCACCGGCATAGCGCGCAACCAGGTGGCCCGCACGCTGGAAGCTGGCACCCTCTACCCACTCCACGGTGAAGCCGAGTTGCGCGAAGGCCTCACTGAACAGATCGCCGACCTCGCGCACACCGGCCAGGTTCATGGTGCCGCTGTTGGTGTTCACACTGCGGACCAGTAGATCGAGTGCGACCGGCTTTTGGCGGTCAATGTGGTCCACCAGGCGCTGCTCCACCGCGGGTTGCGGCTCGGGGCTGGACGCGTGTGTATGCACGGCCCACCACAGCGAGAGGGTGGTGACAATAAACAGGCGAAAATAAGTGTTCACTCGAGTCGAGCTCCCTGCGATATGAATGAGGTGGTGTCGGCGGCGCTGCTCAATCGCCGTACTCCAGTCCGGCCACCAGGACGCGGGTGGCGAGCTGCACTTCCTTGAGAAACAGCACCAGCGCCACGATGAGCAACAGCAGTCCGAGCACGAAGGTAATAACCACGAAGGTTTCAATGTGAATCGCCAGGAAGTCACCGATGAACAGGCTGACCACCACCACACAAACCATAAGGGCAGAGGCAGTACACATACCGATTGACCAGTTGATGATCTTGACCCGTCGCCACAGGGTGCGCAGTTCACGGCTGACGATGGCCAGCCGGGTGTCATCGCTGACGGTGTTGACGCGTCGCTCCAGTACCCGTGCGCGGTCGACAATCCGCCCCAGCCGCCCTGACATGACGTTGAGAAAGCCGGCAATGCCCGCCAGCAGGAATACCGGGGCCACGGCGATCTGGATAATACTGGCGAGGGCGGTGACGGAATCGGCCATGAATATCTCCCTGGGGCATGGCGGCGTGTACGGTCGGTCATTCTGCGCCACGCGCGATGTGCTGGCAAATGAACAGCCCTGAGCGAAGTCCCGGTATCAACCGCGGCGATCGCCCTTTTGCTCGTGGTTGATGAGCGTTTGCAGCCTGAGCGCGTGATCAGTGAAGATCCAGTCGGCGCCGCGGTAGACTTCACGGCGCAGGGCGCCGGGCCGGGTCACAAAACCGGTGCCCACTGTACGCCCGGCGGCCTGTAGCCGTTGCAGGCGCCGTCGTCCCAGCAGGGCGAACGAGCCTGCGAGCCCCCCGTGGCCCAGTGCGGCATTCTCGGTGATGATGCGCCCTGTGTTCATCCAGGCGACGTCCACGCACGCGGCGCGCGGCAGATCGGGAAATCCCTCCAGGTGATCGGGCACCAGGGAAAGCAGGTGGAAGTCCCGCACGGGCTCCAGCCCCGTCAGGCAATCCATGATCCGCTGCGGGTAGACGGGGCGCTCACGCCACGACTCCTTCACTTCGAGCATCAGGTGCACCTTGCCCGCGAAGTCGTCCACCAGCTCGGCCAGCGTGAAAAGTGTGGGCACCGCTGCACGCAGTTCGGCCAGGGTGCTGTGCGCAATCGTCAACTCGGGCCTGCCGTGCAGGCGTCCGCAATGTGGATCGTGGTAGATCACGGGATGCCCGTCGGCGGTCAGTCGGATGTCAGTCTCCACCGCCCATACCCCCGCCGTTACGCAGTGTGCGAAAGCGGCTGCGGTATTTTCCTCGGCAATGCCGGGACCGTGTGCGCCCCGGTGCGCAATCAGTTTGACCTCGCGGCCCCGCAGTGTTGCACGCGAGCCGGGACCGATGCTCCACACCTGATTGGCAAGACTGTTCAACAGGCTGCTGATGCTGGGCATGATGATCCTGAAGGTGGGTCGTAAATGAACCATACGCCGTTCCGTGTCGGCATCCAATGGCAGCAGCTGCTTTGTCGCTCGTCCTCCGAACATGCGGGCGCGCTACTTGTTGCCGGCACAGGCACACAGTATCCTCAGCTAATAATCAATAGTCACCCGTGTTGGCACCAACTTCCAACACCATGCAGTGGAGCCTTCTCATGAACATGCCGCTCGCCGTGCACATCGGCAACCACGACCTGCCCTTCGTCGATATCGGTGATGGCAGCCAGCTCAAAGTGTTGCAGGTCAAGCCGGATGAAGGTATCTGGGTAATCGAGAACATATTCCACGCGGGTTATGAGGTGGAGACGCACCGTCATACAGGCCCGGTCTACGGCTTTACCACCAGCGGTGCCTGGAAGTACAAGGAATACGACTACGTCAATCGGGCAGGGTCTTTCCTGTACGAGCCTGCGGGCTCAGTGCACACACTGCAGTGTGTTGAGGACAACACGCGGGTCTGGTTCCACATGACCGGCTCCAACATCAACCTCGACGAGGCCGGAAACATCACCTCGGTGACCGATGGTGGTCTGACCCTGGAGTTCTACCTCGCCATGTGTGAGCAGCAGGGCTTGCCACGCCCCAATGTGTTGGTGGGCTGACATGGAGATTGATATCTACAGCCCGGACGCCTACGTGCAGGGTATTCCGCATGCCCAGTTCGCCTGGCTGCGCGAGCATGCGCCAGTGTACTGGCACCCCCATCCCGACGGGGGAGGCTACTGGGTATTGAGCAAGCATGCCGATATTGTTGCCGTGTCCCGTGACTTCAAGACCTTCTCTGCCCAGCGCGGTTTTGTCATGGTGGACGACATGCCACCGGAGATCCTGGGCATGGTGCAGAATCAGCTGCTGGGTATGGATCCGCCCAACCACGGCCCCATTCGCCGTGCGGTGATTACGCGCTTTACCTCGCGCCGCCTGGCGGAGCTGGAGCCGCGGGTGCGCGAGATTGCCCGGCGCATCATGGTCGATGCTCGCTGTGGCACGGAAATCAATTTCGTCGATGACCTGGCAGGCGACCTGCCGACGGCGGTGATCTGCTCGCTGCTCGATATTCCCGAAGACATGTGGCCACAGATACGGCACTGGTCCGATGTGCAAACCTCCGGCTCAGACCCGGACCTGGGCGGCACGCCGGAGGAGGTCACTCAGGCGTCGATCGACATGGGCAGCTACGGTTACTCGCTGGCGGCAGAGCGCCGCGACGGCAAGGGAGAGGACCTCGTGTCGCTGCTGGTCAATCAGGAGATCGATGGCCACACTGTATCGGAGATGGAGTTCGCCTCACTCTTTGTTCAGCTCGCGGTTGCCGGCAACGAAACCACGCGAGGCCTGATCAGCTCTGGCATGGATCAGTTACTGCGCACCCCGGGCCTGTACCGACAGCTCGCGGCCCATCCCAGCGCATTGCCGCTGGCGATTGAAGAAATGTTGCGCTGGACCTGCCCGCTGCACTATTTTCGCCGCACGGCAACCTGCGATACGGAGATACGCGGGCAGTCCATCCGCGAGGGAGAGCGTGTGGTGATGTTGTACAGCTCGGGCAATTTCGACGAGGAGGTGTTTGCCGATCCGCTGCGCTTTGACATCACACGCACACCGAATCCGCATCTCGCTTTCGGTCACGGCATTCACCTCTGCCTTGGCGCCAACCTGGCGCGCATGGAGGCGCGGATCTTCTTCGAGGAATTCTTCCGCGCCTTCGCCGGAGTGGAACGGACAGGCGACCCGGTGTTTATCCGCTCCAACAGTATTCATGCCTTCAAACAGATGCCGGTGCGCCTGCTGGCCGCCTGAGCATGCACATCCATCAATAACAAGAACAGGACACACTCCATGCGCCGACCGCTTTTTATCGCTGCGTTGCTTCTGCCGATACTGGCCAGCGCACAGGAAAAAACGTTGTTGTGGGGCGATACGCACCTGCATACCACCTATTCCTCCGACGCCTTTGCCAACAACAACCTTCTGGCCGACCCGGACACGGCCTACCGGTACGCGCAGGGCTTGCCGGTGGTGCATCCCTACCACCATGCGCGGCTGCAAATTGAAACGCCACTGGATTTCCTGGTGGTGTCTGACCACGCGGAATACATGGGGGTTATTCGCCACCTCTACTACAACGGCTCGGACGGCGTGGAGCTGGGTTTTGTCGATGGGCTCAAGGCCGATTTTGTGGGCTGGCTGCTGCGACGGCGCGTGGACGCAGGCCGCGGCCGCGAGCTGTTCATGTCGGTGTTGCCCAAGTCCACGGACGACCCGCGCGAGGCCGCGGCGACTATGCGGGTCGGCTCCAGCATGATTCCGCCGATGTTGTCGGTGGAGGCGGATACCTGGCGCCAGATTGCCGAGACCGCTGATCGCTACAACGACCCCGGACGCTTTACCGCGCTGATCGGTTGGGAGTGGAGTTCGATTCCCGGGGGCGCAAACCTGCACCGTGTGGTGATGACCGATGGGGATGCGCGCAGTGCGCGTAAATACGAGCCTTTTGGCCTGGACGATAGTCAGTACCCCGAAGACCTGTGGCAGTGGCTGGCGGCCACTGCCGAAGAAACCGGCGACGACTTTATTGCGATTCCGCACAACGCGAATATTTCCAAGGGCTACATGTTCGATGAAACCACCTTGCGCGGTGAACCCCTCAGCGAGGAGCTGGCCAGCGTGCGCAGTTATTGGGAGCCGGTGGCAGAAATCACACAAATCAAGGGTGATTCCGAGACGCACCCAGCGCTGTCACCCGATGACGCATTTGCGGATTTCGAGAATTACCCGTTTTATATTCAGCAGGGCGCCAGCACCTACACACCCGCAGCGGGTGACTTTCTGCGCCCCGCCCTGTTACGCGGTCTGTCACTGGAAGCGTCGTTGGGTGTAAACCCCTATCAGCTCGGTTTCATCGGCTCCACGGATTCGCACACCAGCCTGTCGTCAGCAGAGGAAAACAACTTCCACGGCAAGCTCGCCACCGACTCCATTCCCGAGAACAAGACCAATCGCTGGGCGGAGGAAGAGGGGCCCAGCGGTTGGGCGATGTCCGCCTCGGGGCTCGCGGCGGTATGGGCGGAAAGCAACACGCGGGAATCCATACTGGAAGCAATGCGTCGACGTGAAGTCTATGCCACCACGGGGCCGCGCATCGGTGTACAGCTGTTCGCGGGCTGGAATCTGCCAGTGGTGGGCACAGACAGTGCGGAAGACTGGCAGGCGGCGGCCGCGGCCGGGGTGCCCATGGGCGGTGAGCT
>OJHH01000783.1_pt1 | contig 10718 bp, 14 predicted proteins | sample 1594911 | NCBI WGS metagenome assembly OJHH01 (sample SAMN05416787, study PRJEB24817) | seawater metagenome | isolation source: Sea water | place: Canada:Atlantic | collected 2013-11
GCTTATAAACAGGCATTTTCCTACAAACAAGACATGGCTGTGGTTCTTTGACCTGCTTAGCGGCAATAAGACCCGCTGCGGTAACGGGCAGTGTCAAAGTGAAAGTGATCTGCGTGAAATCGGTTGGCATCTGGCCCAAGCACGGTCCCAAACGGCCCACAAGCCGCCCGCCACATCGCGCGCAAACGTGCCCCATCTCCGTTGGCGTTCCAATCGCGCAGAACCGTGATCTCGCGGCCCGAATTCAGTTTGATCCCGGCAATATCAATCGCATGACCAAAGGCATGTTCAGACAACCGCCCCGTCGACGCGGAATTTCGGTTTCGGCAGGCGTAATGTGACACGACACGCAGCGACGCGATGCCGCCGCCTTCGCTCCCTACGGCAGGCTTTGCACCATTCACGACCCAACGTTTCAGCGCTGTTGCTGTGCGACAATCAACTGTCGGCTGGGGCGACAAGCGAACACCTGCAACCGATTTGATGCGCACGGCGTTTTCGACGCCGCACGCCCCACGGCCAGAAATGCGGCCAATCGCTTCGCCCTGAATGTTGGGATCACCGCAGATTTGTCCGCGCAGACGTGCCAAGCGCGCTGCTTGGGCGGCTTGTTCAATCGCAGCAGGGCGGCGAACTGGGCGCAAAGACGACGCAATCGCAGTCGGGCTAAACGCAAACAGGTTTTGTTCAGCACGGTAGATCGCACGGGTATTTGCTCCCCGTGCCAAATCTGGCCGCTCATATGGGCGCAATTGTGGGCGTATCTGGGGTCCGAGCGGTGCTTCACCCCTTGCGACGGGACGTGTCGCTTCAGCCACGACCATATCAGCGCAGATCAACGCCAAGAAAATCGCGAGCCAGCGGATCACGATTTTGCGGCCGGTTTCCGGCCAAAGTTCGGGGCATCGGTGTCTTGTCCGGCCTCGATGATCGACCGGCGAATCGACCGCGTGCGGGTAAAGTAATCATGCAGATGATCACCATCGCCTTCGCGGATGGCGCGCTGCAACATGAACAGTTCTTCTGTAAAGCGACCCAAAACTTCGAGCGTAGCCTCTTTGTTGTTCAAAAATACATCGCGCCACATGGTCGGATCAGAGGCCGCGATGCGTGTGAAATCACGAAAACCTGCGGCGGAATATTTGATCACTTCGCTATCAGTCACGCGGCGCAGATCATCAGCCACACCGACCATTGTATAGGCGATCAGGTGCGGCGTATGACTGGTGACGGCCAAAACCAGATCGTGGTGATCAGCGTCCATTTTATCAACATTGGACCCCATGCCGCGCCACAGCGCTGTCAGTTTCGCCACAACCGCATCGTCGTCGCACAGGTCTGGTACAATGATGCACCAGCGATCATCAAACAATTCAGCAAAGCCAGATGTCGGCCCCGAGTGTTCGGTCCCAGCCAATGGGTGTGCAGGCACAAAGTGAACGTTATCAGGGAGATGCGGGGCAACTGCGTCGATGACGGCGCGCTTAACGGACCCTACATCGCTGACCACTGCCCCTGCCTTCAGGTAAGGTGCGATGTCTTGCGCAACGCTATCCATGGCGCCGACCGGCACACAAAGCACTACCAAATCGGCGTCTTTTACGGCCTCAGCGGCGCTGTTGTAAATCTGGTCGCAGAGGCCAATGTCGCGGGCGATTTTGCGTGTGGCTTCGGACCGTGCATAGCCGACGACTTCCGCGGCCAAGCCGGCGCGTTTGATCGCGTGGAACATTGAAGATGCAATCAGGCCGAGGCCGATGAGTGCGACGCGGTCGTAAACTTTTGTCATTCGCGCAGCCCTTTAAACTGACCGATGGCATGCACAATTCGGCGGCATGCGCTTTCGTCGCCGACAGTAATACGCAGGCAATGCGGGAAGCCATAGTTCTTGGGGTGGCGCACGATAATTCCGGCGGATTTTAGCTGCTCATTGCAGGCCAGTGCCTCGTCTTCGGACCCAAAACGGGCAAGGATAAAGTTGGCTGTCGTCGTATCAGATGGCACGCCCAATTCGGCCAGCGCCGTGGACAACCAATCACGCCAACGGGCATTTTCAGACCGGCATTTTTCGAAATAGGCAGTGTCACGCACGGCGGCCTCTGCGGCGGCCAAAGCGGGCGACGACATGTTAAACGGCCCGCGAATACGGTTGAGCACATCAATGATGTTTTTAGGGCCATACCCCCATCCAACACGCATGCCGCCAAGCCCGTATATCTTAGAAAATGTGCGCGTCATAACGACGTTATCGCGGCCCTCAATCAGCGCCAGACCAGCATCATAGCCTTCAACAAATTCGGCATAAGCGCCATCAAGCACAAGGATACACTGCTTAGGCAGCCCCTTAGCAAGTCGTGCTATGTCCTTGTTTCCAAGGAATGTTCCGGTCGGATTGGCGGGGTTCGCGATGAACACCAGCTTCGTCTTTTTATTGGCCGCTGCAAGGATCGCATCAACGTCGACCAAGCGGTCGTGCTCGGGCACCTCAACGGGGGTCGCGCCCGCTGCCAGCGTCGAAATCCGGTAGAGCGCAAAGCCGTGTTCGGTGTGGATCACTTCGTCGCCCGGACCCGCGAATGCCTGGCACATAAGGTGCAAAATCTCGTCTGATCCAACACCACAAATCACCCGATCAGGGTCCAGTTTCCAGACCTCACCAATGGCGGTTCGCAGGCCTGCGTGATCGGTGCTTGGATAGCGGTGAAGCTCGTGCACAGCACGGCTAAACGCGTCTTTTGCGGCGGGCGATGGGCCCATTGGGTTTTCGTTTGATGACAGTTTCAGCACGTTGGACACGCCGTCCAATGTGGAAGCGCCGCCAACATACAACTCGATATCCATGATGCCGGGCTGCGGCTTGATCTTACTGGCCATAACGTTCACTTTTCAAATCTAATACACTGGTTCTATCGGCTTGAGTTGCCGCTTACCAGTGGTGCTGGGCTTGGCCGCGCAGGCGTTGCTCAATTGCCTAGATCAGGTTTTTGGCCTGTATGTTTCGTATAAGTTTTGCATAAGTTTTGCATAAGCCACAATTTGTGAACCAAAGGACGCCCGATATGACACAGCGCATCAATGAACATGGCCAACCGATTGGGGCCGATGTGCCCAAATGGACGCCGCGTGCGCGCCCCGATCAGTCGCCGCTGACAGGACAGTATGCGGCCGTTGTGCGCCTTGATCCTGCCGCCCACGGCGATGATCTGTTTGCCGCGTTTGCGACCGATCCCAGTGGTGCAATGTGGACGTATATGCCCAATGGCCCGTTCACTGAGCGCGCGGTGTTTGATAGCTTTTTGGCAGGGGCTGCGGTCAGCACGGACCCGCTGTTTTACGCGATCATCAACAAGGCGACGGGCCGCGCCGAAGGTTTTGCAAGCTATCTGCGGATTGATCCCAAGGTGGGATCGATTGAGGTCGGGTTTATTGCGATGTCGCCGTTATTGCAAAAGACCCGTGTTGCGACAGAAGCGATGTATCTGATGATGGCCCACGCGATGGATGATCTGGGGTATCGGCGGTATGAATGGAAATGCGATAATTTGAATGCGCCGTCCAAACGCGCGGCTGGTCGGTATGGGTTCACCGCCGAAGGCGTGTTCCGCCAAGCGACCATGTACAAAGGCCGCAACCGCGACACGGCGTGGTTTTCGATTTTGGATAGTGAGTGGGCGCAGGTTAAAGCAGGGTTTGCGGCGTGGCTGGACCCTGAGAACTTTGATGCGGATGGGGTGCAGAGAGCGGCGCTGGTGACGCGGGTGGCTTAAGAGCGTGAACGGCAGGTCTGAGCCCATTGCGGAAGTGCTAAAATTTTGCTGCGGGCGCTCGCAGCACGACAAATGCCGCAATTGCGCCACTCACAGTGCTGCAGGGCGGCGTTGAAACCGGTCATTTATGCAAGTTGCAGCGAACTTGGGAACACCAATGATCATATCGTGGGCAAAGTGACCGTTCGATTGTTCATTTAAAATATCATTTTCCAGCCCGTAGGAGAAGCTTTGAAGTACCGCTTTACACTGCTGCATCGTCGCTAGACAAATTGCCACTTGTCATTTAGTTTGTTACTTTATAAAATAACAAGTGACCATCATCTCAGAAGGACAACCCAAATGCGCAAACAAGCGGCAGTGCGGCAATCGGATGTTTTGAGCGTTCTGAACGGTCATGACAAACCAATGACAGCTTATGCGATCCTAGATGAAATGAAGCGCGACGAGCCCGACCTTGCGGCCCCGACCGTCTACCGCGCCCTTTCTGCGCTAACGGACCAAGGGCGGGCGCACAAACTCGAATCTATCAAGTCTTTCGTGCCGTGTAGGTGTGATCACCATGCGGCGGTTCCAGTGTTGGCGATCTGTGAGGACTGCGGAGCTGTTGAGGAACATGACGGAACGCCGTTGTTCGCCGGGCTGTCCGCCATCTCTGCCAGATCCAAATTCACGGCGACGCGCCACATCGTTGAAATGCACGGGCTGTGTAACGGATGCACTGCCTGACCTCTTCTCATTTTTATAATCAGGAAATTCCCATGAAACTTTTGTCTCTCCTCGCGCTGTCCACGCTTGCTGCATCACCTGCATTTGCCCAGGAAACGCGGCAATTGGACAGCCACGAACACGGCGTTGGCCAGCTTGATATCGCAATCGACGGATCGCAAGTAGCGATGGAATTACACGCCCCCGGTGCGGATATCGTCGGGTTTGAATACGGCGCTGAAAGTGACGGAGACATCGCATCGGTTGATGCTGCGCTTCTGATTTTGGCACAACCGCTCGACCTTTTCGTAGTTCCTGATGCCGCGAAATGTATCGTTGTCGATGCGCGCGCCGAACTGGAAAGCGAAGATGAGCATGACAATCATGAAGACGGGGACGAAGATCATGATGACCACGAAGGCGAGGATCACGTCGAGGAAGCTGGCCATACAGAATTCCACTCCGAATACCTGTTGGAGTGCGGCGACATTACCGCCCTGAGCGAAATATCCTTCGCTTATTTTACAGCTTTCCCCAACGCGCTTGAGGTTGAGGTTCAGGTGATATCCGATCAAGGCGCGACGGCTTTCGAGGTTGAACGTGACGCACCGATGCTCGACCTTAGCACAGTAAACTAGTCTGGTTGATCCGTGACCAATCTCGCCCCCGTCCTTGAAGTGCCAGTCCTTGAACTGAACGATGTCCGTTACCGCTGGCCGGGGCGGGCGTCGTTTGAATTGCAAGTTCCCCACATGGCACTGGCGCAAGGCGAAACGGTCTTGTTGCTGGGCGAAAGCGGGTCGGGAAAATCAACACTGCTGTCTTTAATCTGCGGCACAGTCGTTGCACAGAGTGGCGTAGTGCGTGTCGCAGGAACGGACATTTCATCACTGTCATCCGGCAAGCGCGACAGGTTTCGCGCCGAGCAGATCGGATTGATTTTCCAGCAATTCAACTTGCTGCCGTTTGCCAGCGTGCAGGACAATATCCTGCTGCCGCTGCGGTTTGCGCCTGATCGCGCCAAGCGGGTGGCATCGCCTGTAGATGAGGCGGACCGTCTGTGTAGTGACCTTGGGTTGCCCCATGATTTGTTGGGTGCACGGTCAGGAACGCTAAGTGTCGGGCAACAACAACGGGTCGCTGCCGCCCGTGCGTTGATCGGCACACCGCCCCTTATCGTCGCGGATGAGCCGACATCGTCCTTAGATGCGGCGACACAAGTGGCATTTCTTGATGTGCTGTTCGCACAGTCCCGCGCACACACAACCACCGTATTGATGGTAAGCCATGACGCGCGACTGGCGGACCAGTTTGATCGCGTGATCCAGATTGCGGACATCGCTAAAACAACGCGAGGGATCGCATGATATTACGTTTGGCCCTCGGATCCCTGCTTGCCCGCGCCCTCACGGTTGCGATGACAGTTCTGGCGATTGCGCTTTCAGTTATGCTTTTTCTGGGTGTTGAAAAGGTACGGACGGGGGCCAAGGCCAGCTTTGCCGACACGATATCAGGCACCGATTTGATTGTCGGGGCGCGGACGGGGTCCGTGCAACTGCTGCTCTATTCCGTGTTCCGCATCGGCAATGCGACAAACAATATGACGTGGGAAAGCTATCAAGACATCGCGGCCCGTGACGCTGTGGATTGGATCGTGCCGATTTCGCTGGGTGACAGTCATCGCCAGTTTCGCGTCATGGGCACAACGAGTGAATTTTTCCAGCGTTACAAATACCGGTCCGGTCAATCGCTTGCTGTGAGTGACGGTGAAGTCATGGACGATTTGTTCGATGCGACCATCGGAGCGGATGTCGCTGAAACGCTTGGCTATAACGTCGGCGATCCGATTGTTGTGGCGCACGGGCTGGCGTCGTTCAGCGAGCACGAAGACCAACCCTTTCGCATTTCTGGCATCTTGGAAAAGACCGGGACGCCTGTTGATCGGACGGTCATAGTAAGCCTTGAGGCGATCGAGGCAATCCACGTGGATTGGCGCAGCGGCGCGCAAATTCCCGGCCAGTCTACCCCTGCCGATGCGATCCGCCAGATGGAGTTACAACCAGCAGCCATCACGGCGGCGCTGGTGGGCGTCAAGGGACGGCTGCAAGTGTTCGGCCTGCAACGCAGCATCAATGATTACGTTGAAGAACCACTGCTCGCCATTCTGCCCGGCGTCGCGTTGCAAGAACTTTGGCAAATTGTCGGCATCGCCGAAACCGCCCTGATCGCCGTGTCCGGCATGGTGATCGTGACAGCGTTAATTGGCATGATGGCGACAATCTTTTCCAGCCTGAATGAAAGGCGCCGCGAAATGGCAATCTTTCGGGCCATGGGCGCGCGTCCGCGTGTGATTTTCGCAATGTTGGTGCTGGAGGCAGCTGTAATGGCGGCGATTGGGGCACTGCTTGGCCTGATCCTGCTGTATCTGGGCCTTTACGTGGCTCAACCGCTGATCGACAGCGCGTTCGGGTTGTGGATTCCCATTGATCCGCCAACGCTGCGTGAGGTCTGGGTTCTGATCACTGTGATCCTCGCTGGCGCGATTGTGAGCATGGTTCCCGCAATCAGGGCTTACCGAATGTCCCTTGCTGATGGTATGATGGTGCGAATTTAGGGCCGTAGGAGTTTTCCAATGACTGTAACACGCCGCAAACTATTGACTCTAGCAGCCGCCAGTGCAGCGCTTCCGCAGGCCGCATTTGCCAATGCGCCAACTGAAATTACATGGGACGATCTGATTCCGCCTGGTGTGCCCTATTCTGAAATTATCGGCGAAGGCGTGATGGACGAACGCAATGACCTTTGGCTTCCTCAGTTTGATGCGAATGCGGCCAAACTGAATCCCGCGCTGGACGGGGCCTACATCAAGATGCCGGGTTTCATTATCCCGATTGATCAGACGACGGCAGGCGTGTCTAGTTTCGTTTTGGTGCCCTATGTAGGGGCGTGCCTTCATACGCCGCCGCCGCCGCCCAATCAATTGGTGTTTGTAAACGCGATCACGCCGTGGCCGTCTGATAATTTATGGGACGCCGTTTGGGTTACCGGACGGATGCAGCATGAATTGCAAACAACGGACGTGGCGGAAACGGGCTACGTTATGGAAGCGGAATTCATGGAGGTCTACGTATGGTGATCTTGCCGCCAAATCGCCGCGCGCTTTTAGCCGGATTAGGGGCGCTGGCCTGTTTGCCGCGCGCAGCACTCGCCGAAGACATCATCGATCTGAATTGGCGCGATCTGGTCTCTGATGGGGAAACATCTATCCCGCCATCAATGCAAGGGTTGTTTGGCCACGATGAAACGGACGGGTTGTTCAGCGAACAACCGCAATCAAATGGCGTGCGCACGGACTGGAACGGGTTGGTCGTCAGCCTGCCGGGGTTCATTGTGCCGATCGATTATTCGGGCACGGGCGTCACCGCATTCATCCTTGTGCCCTATGTCGGCGCCTGCGTTCACGTTCCACCGCCACCTGCAAACCAATTGGTGTTCGTTACAACATCGAAGCCCTACGAAAATTCCGGCTTGTTTGAAGCGGTCACGGTTGTAGGTATGTTTGGAACGGCGTCTATGTCTACACAGCTCGCTGACATTTCCTATGCATTGTCCGCAGACTTCATCGAGCCTTACCGCGCCTGAAAGAGGTTTCAGTCTAGATTTCTCGGTGATCGTTAGGCCTACTTTGAATTAGATTGCAGGTCACTTCGCTCGATAAATTTGCTTCGCGATTTTGGACAATCTCTTATTTTGGCGGCGGTTTCAACTGGTCGACGCAACACTCTACTCTTTTTGGAAAGATTGAGTGAACCCTATGAAGTATCGTTGCCGAGTGTTTTTCACAGATGAGCAAAAATCAGAGATATGGGACCTATGGCAGAGGTGATCCTATCCTTTAAGCTCGGTTTTTCCACTGCTTACGAACGCAGAATAGAAAATGCAGCTGAAGCAATTGTTGTCCATGCTGTTATGCGGCAGTGAGGCCGGCCATCTGCCGCACGGCATTACGACGGTTAAACCGTCAACTTACGGCTTGCGAGACAAAATGATCCCTAAGCTCGACGCCATCAAGAAATCTACCGGACGATATAACGCCGCCTTACCGCTCGTGTCTGAACCCCCTGAGAACGCTGGTTGCGAGAAACGTAACCGCCGCGACGCACACAATGGAGGGGCCTGCAGGCGTATCAAACACATACGCCGCGCGCAGCCCGATAATGGCGGACAGCATCCCGATCAGACCAGCGGCGACGGCCATGCCTTCGGGCGTTCGAGACAAAGGGCGTGCGGCGGCTGCCGGTATTATCAGCATGGCGGCAATAAGCAGGACTCCCACGACTTTGATCGCGACCGCAACCGTAATGGCCAACGCAATCGTCAGCACCAGTTGTTCGCGTTTCGGGTTGATCCCGCTGGCGTAAGCCAGATCTTCGTTCAATGTTGAGGTCAGCAGGGCCGACCAGCGCCAGCCGATCAGCGCGACCACAACTGCAGCACCGCCCCAGATGACCGAAAGGTCCACGCGCGAAACGGCCAGAATATCACCGAAGAGATAAGCCATCAGGTCGATCCGCACGCCTGAGATGAAAGACACGGCGACAAGCCCGAAAGCAAGCGCGGAATGTGCAAGAACACCTAGCAGTGTGTCCATCGCATAGCCCCGACCAGACAACACGTTGACGACCAGCGCCATGAGCAAGGCCACAGTCATGGTGCCCACGAAAATCGACATCGAGAATGCCAACGATAGGGCAACGCCAAGGATCGCGGCGTGCGCCGTGGCGTCCCCGAAATAGGCCATACGTCGCCAGACCACAAAACATCCCAAAGGTGCGGCAGCAAAGGCCACGCCAATTCCCGCCAGAGCGGCACGCACCATAAAATCATCAAGCATTATTCTGCAGCCTCTGAATGGTCGTGATTATGATCACCATGGTCATGGCCGTGATCGTGTTCATGCCGGTAAAGTGCCAGTGCGCCGCCCGTGCCGGACCCAAACAATGCCCTATATTCGGGAGCAGATGCGACCACCGCCGGTGTCCCTTCACAGCAAACATGACCATTAAGGCAGATGACGCGGTCAGAAGCGCTCATCACGACGTGCAATTCGTGACTGATCATCAGAACCGCGCATCCCGTGTTTTGCCGTACAGTTTCAATCTGTTGGTAAAAGGATGCTGAACCGCGTTGGTCAAGCCCCTGTGTAGCTTCGTCCAAGAGCAGCAGATCAGGTTTTCCGATCAAGGCGCGGGCAAGTAAGACCCGCTGGAATTGACCGCCCGAGAGCTTTGAGAGTTGCGCCTTCGCTAAGTCAGGCACGCCGGCTTGCGCCAGCGCATGATCGATGTCTGCAACTGCGACGCCGCGCGGCAATTTCAAGAACCTTGAAACTGTGATTGGCAAAGTTTCGTCAACATGCAACTTTTGCGGGACGTATCCAATTTTCACGCCGCTGCCTCGAACGACGCGGCCTTGGAACGGCTTGACCGCACCTATAATCGCGCGCAGCAGGCTGGTTTTACCTGACCCGTTCGGGCCAACAATTGTGACAATCTCACCGGGTTCGACGCGCAAAGACACACGCGACAACACCGTCCTTGCGCCATAGCGAACGCTCAGGTCTTCAACTTGAACAAGGCTCATGCGTCAGCCTTGTCAACACAAGATGGGCAGACCCCTTCGGCCTCAACGACAGTGCGCTCGATCCGGAAGCCAGTGGCGCGTGCTGCATCGCCTAACGCACCTCGCGCGGGGGAGGATTGGGCCTCGGCGACCGCATCGCACAAGCGGCAGATCATAAATGCTGGTGTGTGGGATTGGCTGGGGTGAACGCAGGCAATGAAGGCGTTCAGACGTTCGATCTTATGGGCCAATCCATTTGCGACAAGAAAATCCAACGCGCGATACGCGACAGGTGGCTGCGACCCAAACCCGTCTTCGCGTAGCCGGTCCAAAATCATATAAGCGCCGAGCGCACGGTGATCTTGCAGCAATATCTCGAGCACCTTGCGCCGCACAGGCGTAAAGCGAAGACCTTCAGCCGCACAACGGGCCTCGGCTGCGGCAAGACCCCCGCTCACACATGTGCGATGATCATGTTGCGCAAACCCCAATGGGCCGGTTGCGACGTTTATCTTGTTCGACTCGCTTGTCATGTTATTACATTTCGTCTAATTGATATGTAATGTTATACAATCACATGGAGACCCCGATGTCCAGAAAACTTCTTACCCTATCCTTGAC
>OJHH01000785.1_pt1 | contig 10702 bp, 8 predicted proteins | sample 1594911 | NCBI WGS metagenome assembly OJHH01 (sample SAMN05416787, study PRJEB24817) | seawater metagenome | isolation source: Sea water | place: Canada:Atlantic | collected 2013-11
TCGGAGATGTGTATAAGAGACAGATTTAAAAGAGCTTCATACTGTGGCTGATGTAAGTGAGAAGTATTTGGCGAAAATCAAACCTAATGCTCCGGTTAGTATTTCGTTTGGAGAAGGAATGGACACACTCACGGGTAGTATAAGCAACATAGGTGCTACTATAAATCCTGCCAATAGAACTTTTGAAATCAAAGTCGGATTTTCTAAGAAAGCTGATTTTTTAAGGCCAAACTTAATGGCTGAGGTAGAGATCAACGACTTCAAAGCTGATTCTGTAATTGTTCTCCCTTCTTCATACATTCTTAGAGATATCAAAGGGGATTCATTTGTTTATCAAGTGGTAAAGGAAAGTGGAAAAACAGTAGCTAAAAAGAACATTTTAGAACCAGGACTTTCTTACAAAGGAAGAACCATGATTCTTTCTGGTTTAACTGGAGCAGAAACTATAGTTACCGATGGCGCTAGAAAGCTTGTGGATGGTCAAGAAATTAGAATAGATTAATTCTAAAACTCATTTTGAAAAATGGATAATAAAGAAACAAAAAAATCTGTAGTTAAGCATTTCGGTCTTTCTAATCTTTCTATAGATAACAAGACTACCGTTTATGTAATTACTACCATCATAGTTCTAGCGGGATATTTAGCTTATAACGGACTGCCTAAGGAAGCGTTTCCAGAAGTGGTAATGCCGGAGATATACATCAACACTCCTTACCCTGGGAACTCTCCTACTGAGATAGAAAAACTTATTTCTTCTCCGCTGGAAAAAGAACTCAACGGAATAACAGGTGTAGATGATATAACGTCTACTTCTGTAGAAGGATTTTCTAGTATAAAAGTTCTTTTTGACTTTAGTGTCACTCCAGATGAGGCTCTGCTAAAAGTAAAAGACAAAGTAGATATAGCTAAATCGGATCCTGACTTTCCTAAGGATTTGCCGGCAGACCCTAATGTTTTTGCTTCTAACATGTCGGAATTCGCTCCGGTGATGAACATTAATCTATCGGGAAATTATTCTGTAGAAGAATTAGAGAAATATGCAGAAAGGCTTGAAGATGAGATAGAAAAAGTATCTGAAGTTAGTAAAGTTGAACTCAGAGGTGTAACTGATAAAGAAGTTAGTATAGAGGTCAACCCTTTGGAGATGAACGCTAGGGAGCTTTCTTTTAATGACATAGCAGCTGCTATTCAACAAGAGAATCTAACTATTAGTGGTGGTGAAATAGTACAAGACAATTTTAGAAGAGCTGTCAAAGTAGAAGGAAGGTTTACTTCCCCTGAAGAAATAGCTAACGTAATAGTAAAGAGAGAGAATCAAGAAGTGGTTTATCTCCATGAAATAGCAGAAGTTAAGTTTAGAGAAAAGGATAAAGAGAGCTACGCCAGAGAATTTAACAAACCTGTGGTAATGCTAGATGTATTCAAACGGTCCGGTGAAAATCTTCTTTCTGCTTCTGATCAGATTCAGGTAATCGTTGAAAATGCTAAAGAGGAATATTTGCCTGAAAATATAAATGTTAGTGTTACCAATGACCAGTCCGATCAGACCAGAACTCAGGTAGATGAACTTGTAAACTCTATTATTTTCGGTGTAATGTTAGTGGTAGGTGTTTTACTCTTTTTCTTAGGATTAAGAAACGCCATATTCGTGGGAATAGCCATTCCTCTGTCTATGCTGCTTTCGTTTTCTATTTTGAATTTCATTGGGTTTACGCTGAATGTAATGGTGCTATTCTCTCTGGTAATGGCATTAGGAATGCTGGTAGATAACGGAATAGTGGTAGTAGAAAATATTTTCCGGCTTATGGATGAAGGTATGAAACCTATTCCCGCAGCTAAGCAGGGTGTAGGAGAAGTAGCCATGCCTATTATAGCATCTACAGCTACCACTTTAGCGGCATTCTTTCCATTGATTTTATGGCCAGGAATAATGGGAGAGTTTATGAAGTATTTACCAATTACCTTAATAATAGTATTGGCTTCATCTCTTTTTGTAGCATTGGTTATAAACCCTGTGTTTACAGCTGCTTTTATGAAAGTAGAAGAGAAAAAACTAAACAAAGGAAAAGCTGCTAGAATAGCGTTAATTCTAGCTGTGTTAGGAATACTTTTCAGTTTTGTGTTGACGTGGTTTGGGACTTTATTATTAGCTGGATCTATCCTAGTTCTTTTGAATGCGTTCTTATTCGAAAGAGGAACTGATTTATTCCAAAACAAACTTCTACCTAGATTAGAAAATAGCTATGAAAAATTCTTAGGATGGGCACTGAAAGGATATAATCCTAGAATCGTATTCTGGGGAACTGGTGGATTGTTAATTATGTCCATAGTGATGATGGCAATTTTCCCTCCTAAAGTACTTTTCTTCCCAGAAAACGAACCTAATTATCTGAACATCTACGCAGAAATGCCGATAGGAACAGATATAGATAAGACGAATGAAATAGCTACTGTTATAGAGGAAAGAGTAGACTCATTGCTACGCGCTAACTACTTAGACCAAAACGGAGAATTAAGCGTAGTAAAATCTGTAATAGGACAAGTAGGAAACGGAACTTCTGACCCAATGGAAGGACCGGCTTTAGGACCTACACCTCATAAGGCTAGAATTAATGTAAGTTTTATTAAAAATGGAGAAAGAGGAGAATATACCTCTGCAGAAATCCAGAATAGAGTCAGAGAAGAATTGGCGGACATTAAAGGAGTGGACATAATAGTAGCCAAGGATCCTGCAGGACCACCTCAGGGCGCACCTATTCAAGTAGAGCTAAGCGGTGAGGATTATTTAGGGTTAGTAGTAGAAGCTAAAAAAGTGAGAGATATTATATCTAACTCTTCTATAGGTGGCTATGAAGAGTTGAAAATAGATGTAAATCTTGATAAGCCGGAACTACTCATTGATTATGACAGAAATAAAGCTAGAAGATTTGACTTGAGTACTGGTCAGATAGGAGATGCATTGAGAACTTCTATTTTCGGAAAGGAGATTTCTACTTTTAAATATCAAGATGAGGATTATCCTATAAACGTAAGGTTCCAGGAAGAATTCAGAACTGATGTTTCTTCAATCTTAGATCAATCTATTACATTCAGAGACCCGACCAATGGTCGGATAAAATCTGTGCCTATTAGTGCGGTGGCCACAGCCAAGGAGAGTTCATCTTTTAACGAGGTTAAGAGAAAGGATTTAGACAGAGTAATAAACATTACTTCTAATGTAGCGGGTGATGGAAATGCCACTGAGATAGTAGAACAAATAAAAGTCCTGCTTAAGGATTATAAAATGCCTGAGGGAATGGCTATACGTTTTACAGGTCAACAGGAAGAACAAGCTAAAGAGATGAACTTTTTATCATCAGCTTTAGGAATAGCAGTGTTCCTGATTTTACTAATTATAGTAGCACAGTTTAATTCTATTTCTACTCCGGTAATTATCTTATTCTCAGTATTGTTTAGCCTTACGGGAGTTTTCTTTGGACTGATGTTATTCCAGATGGAATTCATCATTATGATGACTATGATAGGAATCATTTCGCTGGCCGGTGTGGTGGTGAATAATGCCATAGTGCTCATAGATTATACGAATCTAATAAGGGCCAGGAAGCGAATGGAGTTGGGGTTAGAGCCTACGGATCATTTACCATTCGAGCATATCAGACCAGCTATTATAGAAGGTGGAAAGACAAGGTTACGTCCTGTATTGTTGACAGCTATAACTACAGTCTTAGGGTTGTTTCCATTAGCTATAGGATTAAATATCGACTTCATAGGATTTATGAGCACGTATGACGCTAACATTTATATAGGTGGTGACAACACTATTTTCTGGGGACCTATGAGTTACACCATTATTTTTGGACTTACTTTCGCCACGTTTTTGACACTAATAGTAGTGCCAGTTATGTATCTTTTCTTAGCTAAGAAAAAGTACCATTGGGTGTGGAGAGAGAAAGCACAATAGTCATAGATTTCAAAACAGAATTGAGTTTAGATATACAAAAAATCAGATCAGAGTTTCCCATTCTTCATCAAGAGGTTAATGGGAAACCTCTGGTTTATTTCGATAATGCGGCCTCTTCTCAGAAGCCCATTCAGGTGATAAAAGCCATAGATGATTATTATGGGCGTTACAATGCCAATATCCATCGTGGAGTCCATCAACTGAGCCAAGTGGCTACGGATGCTTATGAAAAAGCGAGAAGGACATCACAGAGTTTTATTAATGCAGAGCATGAGCATGAAGTACTGTTCACTGCTGGTACTACAGATTCTATCAACCTAGTAGCGCAGACTTGGGGAAGACAAAACATCCAAAAAGGAGATGAAATTATCCTTACTCAGCTAGAGCACCATTCGAACATAGTTCCTTGGCAAATGCTGGCCGAAGAAAAAGGAGCTATTATTAAAGTGGTAGATATAAATGATGCTGGAGAATTGGATGTGGAAGGGTATAAAAGTCTGCTTTGCAATGCAACAAAACTTGTAGCTTTCAACCATATTTCTAACGCACTAGGAACAGTAAATCCTGTGAAAGAGATGATTTCTCTAGCACATGCTGCCGGAGCTATTACGCTTATAGATGGAGCTCAATCTGTGCCGCACATGAAAGTAGATGTGCAGGAGTTGGATGCTGATTTTTACACGTTTTCAGCGCATAAGATATGCGGACCTACCGGAGTGGGAATTCTTTATGGAAAAGAAGCACTTTTAGAGAAAATGCCGCCCTGGAGAGGAGGAGGAGAAATGATTAAGACCGTTAGTTTTTCTGGAACTACGTTTAATGAACTTCCATTTAAGTTCGAGGCAGGAACTCCGCACATAGAAGGAGGAATAGTTATGGGCGTGGCTATGGATTACCTGAATGATTTAGGACTGGAAAACATAGCGGCTTATGAAGCCGAGCTTCTAGAATATGGGGTGCAGAAAATGGCTGAGCTAGACTATATAGACTTTATAGGAACTGCCGAAGAAAAAGCTTCTGTGATTTCATTCAACATGAAAGGAGCACATCCTTTTGATGTAGGAACTATATTAGACAAATTAGGAATAGCCGTAAGAACAGGACATCACTGCTGCCAGCCGCTTATGGAGCGTTTAGGGATTCCAGGAACAGTAAGAGCTTCTTTCGCGTTTTACAATACCAAAGAGGAAATAGATTCCATGATTTCAGGACTGGAAAGAGCGCATAGGATGTTTAGTTAGAAAACCGTTTTTAGAACGGTTAAACCTTCTTTGGTTTTACATTATGATATTTAATCATTAACTTTAACTTTATGAGTGTTCATGATATTTCATCTGAAAAACTAGCATTAATCGAGTGGATTTCTCAGCTTAATGATTATGCAGTTATTCAACAAATTCAAAACCTTAAATCGGGGACTTATAATGTACCCTCGTGGCAGAAAGATGAGGTGAAAGAAGAATTCGCTAAGTATGCCAAAGGTGAAACAAAAGGTAAAAACCTTTCGACTATTCTAGATGAGCTCAGAACGAGAAACACATAAGGTGTTAGTTCTTCCTGGTGCAGAAAAAGGATTGAAAAATGCCTATGACTACTATTGGAGTTTGTCACCAGAATTGGCAGAAAAGTTTTTGTTGAGTATTGAAGAAGCTTTTAACACAATAGCGCTATACCCATTGTTATTTCAAATCAAATATTTAGAAACAAGAATCGCTTTTACATCTGTTTTTCCTTATGCAGTTCATTTTCAATTGAATTCTGTTAAGAAAGAAATTATCATTGGTGGTTTTTATCATCAGCACCAAAAGAAGAACAGAACAAATTAAAACCGAGTACTATTCTTAATTGTCTCAATCAAATAGACTTAGAGAGTACGCATAGAATGTTTTCTTAAAAAGAAGGACAGCCAGTCATTCTCCATCTAATGCATGAATATCTATTCCTACCTCTAGGTTTTTTTAAACCGGTATATGAATAGTCTGCTTCCAAAACTCTAACAGTATTCTTTTTTAACTGACGAACCTGATCTTTAGAAAGAGCTATGTTAACCCTATTTCTTTGGTTCTTCATTTCTAAAGACACAGGAGAGTTTTTGGACATTAAATGAGTGGGTAGTGCTAAGATATTTCCTTTTTCCAAAGTAACCATGAAGGATTTCGACCCTTGTGTCACTTCAAACTCTAATCCCAATCGAATACTCTGATCACATTCTAGTTTTAAATAATAGTATTCAGGATTAGCATCAGATTTAGATATTTCTTGAGAGAATCCAGTCACACAGAAAAAGGCCGTAGCTAATAGAGATAGAATAAGTTTCATTTTATAAAGGTTGTTTTAATAACACAAGCAGAATAGAGAATAAGTTGCATTGACTAAAGCAGGAGTTGAAAAGATGACAAGTGTCAGTGGCACCGACTAAGAGAGACTTTAGATGTTAGACGCAAGACTCAAGATATTAGACTCAAGGAGGAGTTGAAAAGCTGACAAGTTGATAAGTGTGTCAGTCGCACTAGCTGCCATTCTTTGACTCTAAACTGAAACTAGTATTAGCATCTCGAATTAATAATTCATCATTAAACATTAATAATTGAACGATTAGCATCTAGCATTAACAATTTATCATTCACCATTTATAATTGAACGATTAGAATCCAGAAAAAACTTACCTTTGCATCAGAAATAGTTCTTATTTCAGAAGAAACGGAAATCTTTTCCGTTCAGAATTTCAATTAATAAGTCGGTTGTATAACTAGATTCAAACGGCCGCAAAACAACAAACAATAACAATATTTTTACAGATAAGATGGGAAGAAACAACAATCCTAGAGGAGCCAAAAAAGCGAAATCTTTTAAGCGCGACCTCAGAAGAGAAATCATGAACTTGATGGCTACACAGCCTCATTCACCCATGAACCACAAACAAATAGCTGGAACCTTGGGCATTAAAGACGCAGGAATGCGCGTGCTTATTTATGAGCTGCTTTTAGAAGCAGTGAGTAAAGGAGAAATGAAACAAATCTCTAGAGGCAAGTTCAAGCTGATAAAACAGAAGAATGATGTAATAGAGGGTAAAATCGAAATTACTCAAACAGGAAGAGGATTCGTAATTCTGGAAGGATACGAAGAAGATATTCCTATAAGAAAAGTAGATACTGGCGGTGCCTTTTGGGGTGATATGGTAGAAATAGCCATTTCTCGCCATAAAGGAAAACTGACAGGAAGAGTCCTAAAGGTTACTAATAGAGCAAGAGAACAATACGTGGGAATTTTAGAATTATCTAAAAACCATGCTTTTGTAGTAGCTACAGACAGAAGAATTCACACAGATTTTTACATTCCTAGAAAGAAGCTAAATGGTGCTATGGATGGAGATAAAGTAGTGGTGAAAATGACTGACTGGAAGAATCCAGATGATTCACCTTTTGGAGAGATAGTTTCTGTACTTGGAAAACCAGGTGAAAATGATACAGAAATGCATTCGATTATGGCAGAATACGAATTGCCATATGAGTTTCCTGCTGAGGTAGAGCTGGCTGCTGAGCAGATTCCTACAGAAATTACTAAAGAAGAAATAGCCAAGCGTAAAGATATGCGTAAAACGGTAACGTTTACCATAGATCCAGACAATGCCAAGGATTTTGATGATGCACTTTCTCTTAAGAAGTTAGAAAACGGAAATTGGGAAGTAGGAGTTCACATAGCAGATGTTTCTCACTACTTAGTTCCAGGGTCTATATTGGATGATGAAGCTATCAACAGAGCCACTTCGGTTTACTTGGTAGATAGAGTAGTTCCGATGCTTCCAGAGGTGTTGTCTAACGGGTTATGCTCATTAAGACCGAATGAAGAAAAGTTATGTTTCTCTGCGGTTTTTGAATTAGATGATAAAGCCAATATCGTAGGAGAATGGTTCGGAAGAACTGTTATCCTTAGTGATAGAAGGTTTACTTATGAAGATGCTCAGGAAATAATAGAAGGAGCTGAGGGTGATTTCAAAGATGAAATCCTTACCCTTGACAGATTGTCTAAACGATTGAGAGCTGAAAGATTTAAAGATGGATCTTTAGACTTCAGTACTGAAGAAGTGAAGTTCAATTTGGATGAAAATGGAAAACCACTTGGTGTTTATACCAAAGTGATGAAAGATGCCAATAAGCTGATAGAAGACTTCATGCTTTTGGCCAACAGAAGAGTAGCCAGATTTATAGCCAAGCCTGAACAAGGAAAAGCGAAGACCTTTGTGTACAGAATTCATGATTTACCGAATGAGCAAAAGCTCGGTGAATTGAAAAACTTTGTGAGTCATTTAGGATATGACCTACCAACTTTAGATCCAGGAGGAAATGCTAAAAGGGAACTGAACAAGCTATTGCAACGCGTAGAAGGCAAGGCAGAAGCAGAATCGGTAAAACAATTGGCTATAAGAACCATGGCTAAGGCAGAATATTCTATAAATAACATAGGTCACTTCGGTCTATCGTTTGAATATTACTCTCACTTTACATCACCTATTAGACGTTACCCTGATGTGATGGTCCATAGACTTTTGGCTATGTATTTAGACGGAAAATCTAGTGCTAGCCCAGGCGAATATGAGAAGTTGTGTAAACACTCTAGTATGCTTGAAAGAAAAGCTTCCGAGGCAGAAAGGTCTTCTATAAAGTACAAGCAAGTTGAGTTTTTAGTAGGAAGAATAGGAGAACACTTTACAGGAACTATTACTGGAGTTACAGGATGGGGAATGTATGTAGAAATCAACGAGAATAAGTGTGAAGGAATGGTGGGATTGAAAAACATCTCACACGATAACTTCCATTTCAATCAAGAGGATTTAGCCATAGTAGGAAACAGATCTGGAGAACGGTATACGCTAGGTGATCAGGTAGAAATAAAAGTAGTAGGAGCTAATCTGGAGAAAAAACAACTAGATTTTGATCTAGTCGTTTAAGAATTGCCACACTTCTTATTAAGCCTCTACCTGAGCTCTGTTTTTAGCCCACTTTAAGAAATCGAAATATTCAAATACATGTTTTTCGAAACTGTCTTTGGATAAGACTTCAAGTTCTGTATGAAGCTCTGAAAACAGTTCTTCGTCAGACTTGTTTTGTCTTTTCTTTAGTTGTTCATTCACAAAATCTAAGAGTACCTTTTCGAATTTGTAAACTCTGTTTCTGGTTTCTAGGTATCTCTTTGTGCTTCTTAATGAATATGGGAGTAAGCTTTTGTTTCCAAGCTCTAAGTGTATGATTAGATAGAAGATTTGAGCCATACAGTGAATATCCTGTGTGTCATCGATGTCTATGTTGTTCAACAACTGATTAATCCATTTTAATGCTGTGTTCATTTCACCTTTCCAAAAGTAGAGTACAGCTATGTTAAAGTAGAAAAACGACCTTCTCACTGCGCTTAGCTTATCTCCATACTTGATTATTCCATCTTCTATCTCTGGAATTAGCTCTATGCCTTTGTCATACTCTTCTTTAATAGTATGAAGGGTAAGTCTAGAGCTCATTTCTAGCACGAATATTCTCATGGCTTGGTTATCCGTAGCATTCTCCATGAGTTCTTTAGGAAGCTCGTTTAGTTTGTTCAAGTATCCTTCTACTTCGGTGAATTTTTCTAGCTGCATGCCTACATACATAAGGTTACTTATGACACTTAGGTATATGTTAGGTTCTTCTTTGAACAGGAGAGGGTTTTCTTCTATCAGCTTCTTACTCTTATCTATGTAAGGGAACGAGCTTTTGTAGTCACCGGCTCCATAATGATAAGCGCTATAAAGATGGTTTAGGAGATATGCATTCTCTGCGGTCATGTCTTCTTCAGCATGAGTTACTACTACCTCATCTATGATGTCTTTAAACTGAGTAAGCTCCTTTTGGCTTCTGGCTTTACCACTTTTAAATAAAGCTTCGAAAATTCTAGATTTTATGTTCCAATAGTTATCGTAAGTAGATAGACTTCTAGAAAGTTTGGCGTCTTTTTCTAAGATATCGCTAAGCTCTTTTTTAGAAATTCCCTGATAATTATCCTTTTCTATCAGTTGCTTCTCCCATTTGCTGATTTCTATGAGTGAAGTAATCTTCTCGTATTTCTCAGCTACTTTCTTAATACTTCGTAGAAGTTTAGCGCTTTGGTCATAGAGTCCTTTTTTATAGAGAATTTCAGCACAGTGAATGTCTCGTTTAATCTGAGCGTCTATGCTACTATTGGCATGGTAGCTATCTAAGCTTTTAAGAATAGCTGTATATAATCTACTCTTGGCTATACTGAACCGCTTGGTGAATGCTTCCTTCTGGAATTTTTTAAGAATCTTTTCTTCGTTGTACTCATCTTGCTTGTCTACAGCGTCAAAAAGGATTTGGTAGTTGTTTTTGTCTCCTATCACATGTCTAGAAGAGAATACTTTGAAGTATCTTTTCTCAGGCTTAGAAAGAGATTTTATTAATCTATGAAGTTGGTCTGAAGCTCGGTTTGACATGATAAAAATGGATTATAATTAATACTGTTAGAAATGTAATAATTAAAACTAGATTTTGAGAATTTAGATATGTAGATTAATTCTCTTTTTTATACAAGTCTGAGGTAAAAAGAAAGTTTAGGACACAAAAAAACCAGCTTAATTTTAAGCTGGTTTTTAATATTTTGGGGTGTTAAATTCTTATCTATCTACTTCACTTTTTCCTTCATCATCATCCTGTCTCTTATACACATCTCCGAGCCCACGAGACCTCTCTACAT
>OJHH01000787.1_pt1 | contig 10683 bp, 13 predicted proteins | sample 1594911 | NCBI WGS metagenome assembly OJHH01 (sample SAMN05416787, study PRJEB24817) | seawater metagenome | isolation source: Sea water | place: Canada:Atlantic | collected 2013-11
CGGGTAGAATGGACGACCGCTCCAACATGGAACGGCCCTCCTGCCCCCTCAAGAGAGGGCGGGTTCGGGTAAAAAGGGCTGCCACGGGTCCGGTGCTTCCATTCTCCGCAAGGCGAAACGAATCACGTCTTGTGGGCCTGGGGCTTTCGGAATCGTGCGCAGAGTCATGCCAGCTTGCGATGGCGTTCGTGCGGCCTTGCTGAAGTTGCAAGACCGACAAGACGCCACGACATTGTCCCAGCCATGGACCGGAACAACACGGCCGCTCGCAAGGCGAACGGTCCCGTTGACAGCGTGTGCGCGAGGCACGACATGGTCGAGGGTGAGCACAGAGATACCGGGCTTGTCGCCACAGTACTGACAACGGTTGGCGTCTCGTGCGAACACGTTTCGCCGGGTGAAGGACGGCCGTGTTCGGTGACGCGCGTAGCGGACCAAGTGAACAACGGCCGGCCAATCCAGCGACACGCTCGGTGAGTGAATCTCGGCGCCAGGGTAGGTCTCAACGACCCGAACCCGACGGTCGAGCAGTAAGCCGACGGCGCGCTCCCACTGGACAATTCCAACGGGCGCGAAGTCGGCGTTCAGCAATAGGACGTCCCTCATTTGGGGTCTCCAATACGCCATAAATGGCGATGAACGTGAGGTCGCACCCGCCCACCATGGACGGACGCAAAGAAGTGATGAGAGTGTCCGGAGTACGGACTTCGTGGGAATCGAGAACTCAGCGCAAACCGCCGGTCTGCAAGGAATGGTGGGACTGACTGGATTCGAACCAGCACACCGTGATTTACAATCAATAAGCCTGCTACATCGGCCCTCTTTTGAAGGCGAAGGGTTGAGCAGGCGATACGCGCTCTACCAATTGAGCTACAGTCCCGAAAGGGGGGCAAGCGGGCGAAAAGGGCGCGCTGGGAGCAGGTTGAACGCCGTTAAACGTCAACCCTCCGCCCACGGAAGTACCGCTAGGCAGCCAAGAACCCAGCACAGACGGCCCGCCTGCGAAAAGGGTGGAACAGACTGGACTTGAACCAGCAACCTCGCGATTACGAATCGAGAAGCCTGCTACATCGGCCCTCCAATGAGGGCGAGTTGTTGAGCAAGCAAACGTGCTCTACCGATTGAGCTACTGTCCCAGAAGGGAGCAAACGGACGAAGGGACGCGCTGGGAGCGGTGCTATGCACCAAAGAGAGTTAGAATCTCTTCCAATTTCAGGATTCAGTTGAACGAAAACCCAGCGCAGACGGCCCGTCTGCAAGAAAGGGTGGAACTGACTGGATTCGAACCAGCATCTCGCGAGTGAAAATCGAAAAGCCTACTTCGTCGGCCCTCTTTTGAGGGCGAAGGGGTGAGCAGGCATTACGTGTTCTACCAATTGAACTACAGTCCCAAAATGGGGTGCAGACGGGCGAAGGGAGCGCTGGGAGTGGTGCCGAAGCACCATTGAGGTTTCGAACCTCGTGCCCCAATGAGGGACATTGAACCATACAAAAACCCTGCGCAGACGGCCCGTCTGCGAAAAGAGGTGGGACAGGCTGGAATCGAACCAGCGACCTCGCGAACCTAATCGATAAGCCTGCTACGTCGGCCCTTCGAGAAGGGCGAAGTGTCGAGCAGGTAACAACCGCGCGCTCTACCAGTTGAGCTACAGTCCCAAAATGCCGCTACCAAGGCTCCATGTGGAGCGATGGGCGGCGAATAAACAACGACGTCCGTGCCAGGGACGTCGACAGCAATGTCATAGAACAGGAATGGAGACCGCTTGCATTCAACACAGTTGTGCGCTCTGCATCCCACAGTGTGGGTTTACAGTGTCACTTTGCATTGGCGGTCCCTAAAACAACGAAGCCCCCGGGGCCTCATTGGCGCCGGGGGCTTCGCTTACGTGTGTGTGGAAATCACAGTGACGTAAGCACCCCAGGCGCGGGGAGTAGGTCGATATCGAAGGTAACGACCGGCTTGTTTTCGGAAATGTCGCCGATTGTTCGGTCCGTATGTCCATGGCTTTCGCCATTTTTGACATCCGCACATGAACCCGCGAACAGCACCGAACCCATCGGGCGCACAGGGGCGCTCGACATGGCGAGATAGCGATGTGAGTTCATGGTAAGCACAGAGGCTCCAGCGGGCTGCACGAATGCGGCAGTTGAATCAGACCCCACACCAATAGGTCTTATATTCGTAGGGTGCAAGTTTTTTCTGTAGTGCATTGTGGATTTGTCTATTGCAGCAGGTTGCCGTGGCTCACAGTGGCACCGGCCGTATGGACTCCAACGATATCCGACCGGAACAGAAGCTGGATGGGTCGAATGATACGATGGAGGTCGCCTTTGCCAAGGGGCGGCCCGAGAGACTTGAGGACGGAGGAGTAGACAGTTCCGCTGTTCTGACGCGGAATGGAGCTCGGCGGGGACGACTGCGTTGCGGACCTCAACCACGTCACCGCTGAGGCTCTACCGAAGGCCTCATCAGGCGCGTGAGAGGCTGCGTGCGACGTTGTGGTATTCTTCGTCCAACCGCAAGGAGACCGTATGACCTGGATGCGTGCACTTCCCCTGACTCTGCTTTTCGTCCCGCTCACTGCCCTGGCCGATGTCGCTCCCGGAGGCGGGTGCCGGTGTGACCTGACAAGTGCCACCCTGGCACCGAGTGTTGTCGTCGTCGCCATTGCGCTCGTGGCGTTCTGTCGACGGTGACCCTGGCCGCAACGCTGTTGGATGGCGTCGGACGGCTGTGTGGGCCGCTCGATGTCGTGCGGCGTGCGTTGTACCGCTCCATGGTCCCCTGGCTGGGGGCGTGGATTCGTGACCGCGACGTACGCATCGGCATTCACGGCGTCAGCGTTGTCTTCGGAGCCTTCGCCTTGGCTCTCGTCGTGCCGCTGTGGTTGTTGGCGCTCGGCCCCCTGATCTTGGGAGTGCCCCACCTGTTGGCCGATGTGCGCTACTTAATCGTGCGCCCCGGACTGCATAAACGCAGTGCCGCACTGCCGATTGGGCTTCTCCTGGTGCTATGCACGGTCCTTGTAGACCTTCGAATCGGGCTGTTCGCGGTGGCCCTTGCCCCACTGCTTGCGACGGGGTCGTGGCGCAACAAGGTGCTCGTCACCGTGCCCTTCCTCGCGTTGTTCGTGGCGGCCATGCTCTGGCTTCGTTCTACGCATGTGGCGTTGGCCCATGTACACAACCTGGTGGCGATAGCGCTGTGGGTGGTGCTCGGTACGGCGCTGCATCCACCGAGCGCAAACAGCCAGTGGCCTCGATGGGTGACGGTGGTTCCCTTCATCGGCGGTGGCCTGGCCATCCTTTTGGGGGCGGCGGACGGATGGATGGGACCTGCACTCGGCCCGTCGATCACCGAGCATATGCAGACCCTCGCTCCGGGCCTCGACGCCACCTGGGCCGTCCGATGGGTCGTGCTGTTTGCCTACGCACAGGCCGTTCACTACGGCCTTTGGCTGCGCATCATGCCGGAGGTCGCTCGCAAGCGCCCCGCCCCGCGCAGCTGGACGGCGAGTCTGACCGCACTGCGAAGAGACTTCGGCGACCCGGTACTGGCGGGGTTTGTGCTGCTGACCGTCGGCATCGCTGTTTGGGGTGTCTTCGACCTGGTGGCCGCTCGTGCCGGGTACTTGCGGCTGGCGCTGTTCCACGGTCCGCTTGAGCTGGCCGTCCTTGGCATCGTGACCGTCGAGGGTCGCAAGGTGCTGCACCCATGACCTGGCCCATCGCGTTCGCGCTCACCCAGGCGCTTGAGATGCCGGTGTACTGGTGGGGCACACGGACATCCGAACTGTCCGTCGGCAAGCGCCTCGCAGCCGGGTTCGGAGCCAGTGCGCTCACACATCCCATCCTGTGGTTCGTGCTGTACCCAGTACTCATTGGTCCGCTTGGCTACTGGCTGTTTTTTGTAGTTGGCGAGGCGCTGGTAGTGGTGATGGAGACTCTGTACCTGCGCGCGTTCGGGGTGAAGCGTCCGGGCCTGCTCGCACTCGCTGCCAACGCGTTCTCGGCTGGAGTGGGCTTGGCCCTAGCATCGCTACTGACCGGCTGACTCGCAGCGGTTGTAGCTGTCCCGACATCCGACAACACGCAGCTCAACCGTTGCCACACCCTCGTCGAGCATCCCAATACGCCGTGCGGCACGCTTCGACAGGTCGATAATGCGGTTGCCAGCGTAGGGTCCGCGGTCGTTGATGACCACGCGCACACTGCGGCCTGTGCTGGAGTGAGTGACCTTCACGACCGTTCCAAAGGGCAGGGTCTTGTGGGCGGCCGTGCGGTGTGACGGGCGGAACGGCTCCCCTGAAGCGGTGGGCCTACCCGCAAAGCCCGGCCCATACCAAGACGCCTGGCCCACGATGACCGGCTTGGCAGCGCAGGCACTGTTGAGCGCGAGGATGAAGATGTAGGGGAGAAGACGACGCACGGGTGCACACTCATGTTTGCAGGACCGACATAGTCCACCGTTGGTTGCGTCGCTTTTCGGTCAGCGATGGCCTGGGCGTAGTCTCGACAGCGGGTCCGCCCCGTTTGGTGTCGGCGCCGACGCGATGGTAGAGTTTTTCCCCGTGGAGAGGTGAGTGTGCCGCGAGTGTTTCTACAGGTCAGTGCCGCTGTGGCGTGTCTTCAGCTCTTGGGCTGCGGTGGACAGAGGCAGGTTGCCGGCCCGCCGGAACCGGAATCCTTGGCTGACGTTGGCCGGTCCATCTATCTGCGTGAGCAGTGTGATTCTTGCCACACGGTGGAGCATGGGGTGCCCGACAGCGACGAGCAGGTCAGCCTGGTGAAGTACGGTGGGCGCTACCCAGCGGGCTGGCACTTCGCGCATCTTCGGGACCCAACCTCGACGGTGCCCGCCAGCACCATGCCGGCCTATCCACAGCTGTTTTCCCAGTCCTTCGCACCCATTACGACAGATGCGATGCGACTAGAAGCAGAAGAGCTTGCGGCGGTGATTCGGGAACAAGCGCTCGTAGACGCGAGCTGGGACCAGGAGGCGGTGGCCGTTGTGGCCTACATCCGCACCTTCACCCCCGACCCTACAACACAACAGGTAGAGGCCACGCCGGTCTTGGTCGCTGGACCTGACCCGTCGAACGCCGTTCAGGTTGCTGACGGCGCGGCCGCGTTCGCGATGAACTGCGCCGTTTGCCATGGCGCAGATTTGACTGGCTTCGTCGGCCCAAACCTGCGCGACGATGTCTGGATTCACGGCGGCGAGCTTGTGCAGATCAAGAGCACCATTGCAACCGGAGTGCCGTCTAGGGGGTGCCCGTCGTGGAAGCACGTTCTGGGAGACGTCAAGATTGACCAGCTCACAGCCTTCATCTACGCAACGTCTCACTCCGACTAGGACGCGCTCATCGGGTGTGTTGTGGGGGTCGAAGAGGCGACGTCGTCGTTGTCTCCCACGTCGTGTCATTGTCCGTATTCGCTCACGTCAGACATGAGCCAGGGCGTCTGATGTCCCTTAGGACACGGGCCTTCTACAGGAGCCCTCATGTCATCGATGCCCTACCGTATGCTTGGAAACACCGGCCTTCAGGTCTCCGTCTTGTCGTATGGCTTCTGGGCCACCTTCGGCGTGAAGGACGGCCTGACCGGAGACGACGGCATTGAGCGGGCGAAGGACTGTCTGCGTGTGGCCCGTAAAGGCGGCATCAACCTGTTCGACAATGCCGAGGTGTATGGAAATCCACGCGGTGCTGCTGAGGCGGTGATGGGCGAGGCGATTGCGCAGCTGACCGAGGAAGGCCCGGAGTTGTGGCGTCGGTCCGACTACTTGGTGACCACCAAGGTCTTTTGGGGTGGCGACGGTGTCAACGAAGCGGGGCTGTCCCGAAAGCACGTTCGTGAGGGCCTAGATGCGAGCCTTGAACGCTTGCAGATGGACTACGTCGACCTGGTCTTCTGCCATCGTCCGGACCCCCACACGCCCACTGAGACCGTTGTTCGTGCCATGAGTGAGGCGGTTCGGTCGGGTGCTGCGCATGGCTGGGGCACGAGTGAGTGGTCGGCACAGCAGATTACCGAAGCGTTCTGGCTGGCGCGCACTCTGGGCCTCGAACCGCCACAGTTTGAGCAGCCCCAGTACAATATGTTCCACCGAGACCGTGTGGAGCAGGAGTACCACCCGCTGTACAACGCCCCCTACAACATCGGAACGACCGTGTGGAGTCCGCTGATGTCGGGGGTGCTGACTGGGAAATACAACGACGAGGTCCCAGAAGGCTCCCGCCTGACCCAGCCTGGCTACGAGTGGCTTCAGAAGATGCTGCAGGGGCATCGGGAGAGCGGTGTCATCGACAAGGTGCGCCAACTGACCACGTTTGCGACGTCGGAGCTTGAGTGCACCATGGCCGAGCTGGCTCTGGCTTGGGTGTTGGGCAATGCCAACGTCACCACCATCTTGTTGGGTGCGACGAAGGTCAGTCAGCTTGAGGAGAACCTACGCGCCGTAGATGTGGCCCGTCGTATGACGCCTGAACACCGCGAGGCCATCGAGGCCATCATTGGCAACAAGCCCTCCGCCTACCAAGGGTGGGGCGGTGCGGGCATGCGTTCGCTGGACACGCTGTAGGCTTGTGGGCCGCCACAAACAGGCTCTCAGGCTTTGCTTGGGGCTGATCAGGGTGTAGACTTCTCGCCAAACATCGGGGAGTCATCATGCGCCTACTTACTACAATTCTCGCGTGTAGCCTCGCGACGAGCGCCATGGCCGGTGACGCTCTGCTGCGCCACCAGGGACGCATGCTCGACTCGGTCGGGGATCCGCTCGGCGGGGCCCATTCCATCCGGGTGAGCCTGTACGATGACGCGAGCGCCACCACTTTGTTGTGGCAAAAGACCTACGCCATCCCGAACGTGGACGAGGGCTACTACGCGGTCGACGTGACCGGGCTGTCCGCGGACAACTTGACCGACCTAGACGATGTCATTGGTGCCGATGCCTTGTACCTGGGTGTCGCGGTCGATGGCACGACCGACCTACTGCCGCGACAGCGCGTGGCCAGCTCAGCGTTTGGTATGACCGGAAGTCGGGGGCCGGTTCGAGGCTCATGGACCTTCGAAGAGGGCTCTGGAGCGACCACGACCGACCAGAGCGGTGAGCGCAACACCATGACTGGCTCGGGAGCAGGCTACGGCTGGATTACCCAGGGTCACACAGGGAATGGGGTCCAGTTCACGGGGACCGGCGGCGGGTTCCAGACTGCGTCTGACAATAGTCTGGAGATACGGGATGACCTGACGCTTGAAGCATGGGTCTACCGGCTGGGCGGCGACAGCAGCCCCATGGCTGTGGTCGGCAAGGAGAATTCCTACCTGATGGGCATCAACAGTGGTCAGCTCCAGGCGGCCATCTGGACCGACTCCCGCTCGACCTGGGAGTGGCAGGGCGGCGGATTTGTGCCGTTGAACCAATGGACTCATGTGTCTGTGACCTACGACGGCTTTGCCATCCGCACATTCGTGAACCAAGAACTGACGTCTATGGTGCCGTACGCGCATGGCACGATTGCTGCCAACAGCAACCCGGTGAGCATTGGACAGCGCCTCGATGCGCCGACCGAGTCCTTCAATGGCCGAATCGACGATGTGAGGGTTGCTGCCGCGGCACAGGTTCGGCAAGGGCCGAGCATGTCCGGCATGGTGGGGATGTTCGCCGGGACTAGCTGCCCGGCAGGATGGGTCAAGGCCGATGGTAGCTCAATGGATGCCGCAACATTCCCGGGCCTGTATGGCGCCGTTGGCAATACCTACGGTGGCAGCGGCACCACCTTCAGTGTGCCTGACCTGCGCGGTGAGTTCTTACGAGCTGCTGATGACGGTCGTGGCGTCGACTCCGGGCGCAGCGTCGGCAGTGCCCAAGCGCAGGACTGGAAGACGTTCTCGGTCGCAGGTTTCCAGAGCGGTGGCTACACCCACGGCGATGTATTGATCCCGAAGACCGGGTACAACACGACCTACCCGTTCGGCGGAAAGTGGGAAGGACCGGGCAACCGGCTGCGCTTCCAGTGGGACACGACCTCGGAGATTCGGCCACGCAACGTCGCTCTCTTGAGTTGCATCAAGTACTAGTTCGACGGGTGTGAAGACGTCGCTGCTCTCCGCAGTCCGCGCCGGGCACCGATGCCCGGCGTTGCCTTCTTACGGCGCGGCGGAGGGCTCGGTCAGGAGCTCAACGAGCAACGCGGTGGTTACGTCGGACAAGGCGTGAACGCCCGCTAGATCAAAGTCTTCCGGGGACCGGTCGTCTGTGCTGCCGGTGTCCATGACCAAGGAGCGCACACCAGGCGTTGGGAAGTTGATGGTGCGCCATCGCAAGCGAGGCGAACGCCGCCAAGTCACGTCGGAGGCCTGGGTGGCCGCATCCAGCTGTTGTCTCCAGTCCTCGCTGCGAAATTGGCCGAACTGCAGCCCGTTGGTGGAGAGCAAGCTCGTGTCCATTACCGAGATGATGCGAGTGGTATTGCGTGCTTGGGCGTCCGTGACGTAGGCCAATGTTGCCAGATCCTCCATGGTGACGACCAACGTAAGAGAGCGTCTTTCGGTTAGAACAGGCAGATTCTGAACCGCGCAGACGGTCGTGGCGAGACTGCTGGCTCCGGCGCTGGGGGCAGACAGGCCAGGGGGCTGTGCTGCGTTGTACCAAGATGCGTGGGTCAGCAGAACCACGCGCTCGTCAGCGTGTGGACCCGAGCCTGGCTGTTCGGCGAACACGTCGAAAAGCTGGGTCGATGTCCCTTGTAGCGCCATGTTTCCGGACATGACGCGGTCCAGATGAATGGGCGGTGGTGCGGACTCCGTGAGCACTGAAGCCGCCGAGTGTCCCTCGGACTCCATCCAGCCAGCGAAGATGCTGCGGGACACGAACACGACAGGAATGGTGCCCTCGATTGTCCATTCTCGCCCAAAATGTTTAGGGAATGCTTCGTATGGGACGGTGGGGCCAGGAAGCACTACGACCAGGGCTGCGGCTCCGGCTTGCTCCAGTTGTTGGCGTAGGAGCGGAAGGTCTGGAGTGGTCGCGTTCGGGGCTTGGTCCTCTGGCCCCGATACGACAACCGCGCGTCCCCGAACGACGTCTGGGCGTATGGAACCGAGGCCCACGACCGTGATGCCTCCGGTGAATGCGCCGGTGGGTCGCGTTGGTGCGACCCGCCAGTCGCGTCCTGGTTGTAGTGAGGAGCCGTCGGAGAGCGTGCTGCCATCTGCCCATTCCCATGCTGAGCCAACGGCGAACTGCTCGTTCACCACAGTCACATTCGGCCCCAACTTCCGCTCCACAATCCCGTGGACGAGGTCGCGTAGCTCCCGTTCGCTGCGGTTGTCGTCCGAGTCGTCAGCAAGGGGCTCCGCTCGCTTCAATAGGCCCAGGATGGAGGCAACACAGTCGTCTTGCTGAGAGGCCTGAGCCGGAGTGACCGCAAGGAGAATTGCGGCAAGCCCTGCAGAGCGAAGTGAGCGGATTGGGGTTGTCATGATGGCCAGGACGTATCGTGTGAGCGGTGTTCCATCTGCCATACTGCCCACCATGCGACTCGTCTCACACCTCACTGCGCTGTCACTGGTTGTCGCCTGTGCCTGCGCCCGAGACCCCTCCCATGTGTTGATCCCAACGCCTCGTCGGACCTAGACGCGGTCCGAGAGTGGACCGGCCATGCCCGTGTGGTGTTGTTGGGCCACTCATGGGGTGGACCGCTGATTCTGGACTACCTCTCGCGTCATCCAGAGAACGTCGCTGGCGCCATTGTTGTGGGGTCGGGTGCGGTGGTCAGCGAGGCCTACCAGCACGTGTCGCACAGGCCTCTGCCCGAAGACATGCCGCCAATACCGGAGGATGTGGACCCGTCCTGCGCCAGCTGGTGGCCGGCTATGCTGCACTACTACCCGGACCCCGACCTGTTCGAACCCGAGCACCTCGCCGGCACCTGTCATGATGACATCTCCCGGATGGTCTGGCAGAACGTCCGGGACGACGATGTTGCCCCACGTTTGGCAGAGGTTGATGCCCCGATTCTCGTCTGGTACGGCGGATACGACCCGCTCGCTGTGCTCCGACCGAATCTGCTCGGTGCCCTTCGCAACGCCGACATCACCGATGTGTTCGTCGAAGACTGCGGTCACCGGCCCATGTTCCAGTGCCCAGACGTCTTGTACCGGGACATCGAGCCGTGGATGAACGATGTTGTGTCGCGCTGAGCGGCTGTGTCAGGCGACGACCTGCGGATGGTTTAGGGTATATCGCTGCATACGGAGCTTCTGATGGACTCACTATTGGATGTATTGCTGGGCTGGGGCCGACTAGGTGGCGTTGTGTTGCTGCTCGTTGCGGCTGCGCTCTTTGGTCTGTGCTTGTTTGATTACAGTACTACTGGAAGCTACTTTATCGTTGTGCCTGGCTTGGCGATTGCCCTGTTGGTGCCGGCCTTGATGCTTCTGGTGATGGGAAACCCAGAAAACCGGCATTTTACCTTGAATACTGAGGAGTCTCAAGGGCCGAGTCTCAGCGTGCCCGAGCTGATGGCAGACATGGCCTCACGTACGCGACCGTTTTGGGTCTGCACACATTGCAAGATGATCACGGGACCTGGAGTCTGCCTGAAATGCGACCAATCGAGCACGGTCTACACGGTCATGGATGACGAGGACCTGCGGATGGTTCTTGTGGCGCTTGAC
>OJHH01000798.1_pt1 | contig 10638 bp, 8 predicted proteins | sample 1594911 | NCBI WGS metagenome assembly OJHH01 (sample SAMN05416787, study PRJEB24817) | seawater metagenome | isolation source: Sea water | place: Canada:Atlantic | collected 2013-11
GGCATTGCCGCCCGGGTGTCCTACATTCCCCCCGGCGGCGGCGCTTTCCTCGAGTATGTCGAGGGCAAAACGCTGCCCGCCGTTGCCATGTTACAACAGCGCGGGGACGACGCCTGAGGGCGCACCTGCACCAGAACCCATCGAGGATAGACCTATGGCACTTATCAGTATGCGTCAGTTGCTGGATCACGCCGCAGAGTTTGGCTATGGCGTGCCGGCGTTCAATGTGAACAACCTGGAGCAGACCCGCGCCATCATGGAAGCGGCCGATGCCACCAACTCGCCGGTCATCATGCAGGCCAGTGCGGGTGCGCGCAAATACGCCGGCGCACCGTTTCTGCGCCACCTGATCCAGGCCGCCATCGAAGAGTTCCCGCACATTCCCGTGGTCATGCATCAGGACCACGGTGTATCACCCGCCGTGTGCCAGCGCTCCATTCAGCTGGGCTTCAGTTCGGTGATGATGGACGGCTCCCTCGGCACGGACGGCAAGACACCCATGGATTACGACTACAACGTGGACGTAACGCGCCGCGTGGTGGACATGGCACACGCCTGTGGTGTGTCGGTGGAGGGCGAACTCGGCTGCCTGGGCTCGCTGGAGACCGGCGAGGCGGGGGAGGAAGACGGTGTCGGTGCTGCGGGCAAGCTGAGCCATGAGCAGATGCTCACCGACCCCGAAGAAGCGGCGGCCTTCGTGGCCGCCACGGGGGTGGATGCCCTGGCCATTGCCTGTGGCACCAGCCACGGGGCATACAAGTTCAGCCGTCCGCCCACCGGCGATATTCTCGCTATCGACAGGATTAAGGAGATCAATGCCCGCATTCCCAATACCCACCTGGTGATGCACGGTTCCTCCTCAGTACCGCAGGAGTGGCTGGCGATCATCAACGAGTTTGGCGGCAACATCCCGGAAACCTACGGCGTACCGGTAGAGCAGATACAGGAAGGTATCCGCCATGGCGTGCGCAAGGTGAATATCGATACCGACCTGCGCCTGGCCTCCACTGGTGCCGTGCGCCGTTTCCTGGCGGAGCACCCCGCCGAATTCGACCCGCGCAGGTTCCTGGCCGTGACCACCACGGCGATGAAGGACATCTGTGTGGCGCGTTACGAAGCCTTCGGCACCTCCGGCCATGCCGACAAGATCAAGGTGCGCTCGCTGATTGCCATGCAGGAAGCCTACGACGCGGGCCAGCTGGGCTCGTAGACGCTGTCGCCTCCGGCCGCGTAGTGGCTCCCGGCGCTGCAAGCCTGCAGGCACTGCGCAACGCGCTGCCCCGTTTCGGCGGGGCCTGCGACCTTCCCGGCCTGGATGAGTACCTCGCGTACTACGGTCTCGACTTCAGCACACCGTCCGCGGCTTACCGCCACCGCGTGGGCCGGGTCGCCTCCGGTCGCTACGAACTCGCCGCTCAGTGCTGGGAACAACCTGACGCCCGGCACACCCTGCTGCTGGTGCACGGCTTTCTGGACCATGTGGGCCTGTATAGCCACCTCATAGGTCATGCCCTGCAGCGCCAGTGCAACGTCATTGCTTTCGACCTGCCGGGGCACGGCCTCTCCACCGGTGAGCCGGCGGCCATTGGCGAGTTCAGCGAATATGCCGATGCGATTCAGGCGGTGCTCGATACCGTCGACGTGTCGCCGCTGCCCTTGCAGGCAATGGCCCAAAGCACGGGTGGTGCGGCCCTGGTCGCCTACGCGCGACAGTGCGCGGTATGGCCTTTTACCGGCACCGTTCTCCTCGCGCCGCTGTTGCGCCCCGCGGGCTGGCTGCGTGTGCGCGCCGCGCATACGTTGGTTCACCGTTTTGTGGACACGGTGCCCCGCGGTTTTGCGCAGAACTCCTCGGACGCGGAGTTTCTCGCCTTCGTGCGTGCCGATCCCCTGCAGTCCCGGCGTATTCATGTGAGCTGGGTCGGTGCGTTGCGCCGCTGGCTGGCGGATTTGCCTATTGCCGACCTCGGAGTGGGGCCGGCGCTGCTGGTACAGGGCGACGCCGACGGTACGGTGGACTGGCGCTTCAATCTGCCGCGCTATGGTCAGCTGTTTCCGGGGCTGCGGATTGAGTTGCTGCACGGTGCGGGGCATCAGTTGGCGAATGAGTCCGAGGTGTTGCGAGAGCGGTATTTGCGTCAGGTGGATCGGTATTTGGGGTGGGGTTGTTGAATTCTCTGGTGCCCTGAAGTCGGCTCTGGGGCTGTTGGCGCTCTCAAGGGCACGCCGTGAACCCTTCCATGGGGGCTTGATGAAAACATCCCTGTTTTCAACAGCCCTTGAGAGCACCAACAGCCCCAGAGCCTGGCTTGTGTGGTTCGCGGAGTTCTGTGCTTCCTGCCAGTGATTGGCGTAGGAGAACAAGTTGGTTGACGCAGATGATCCGGTAGCCTCGGTGTCTTTGCCGGTTTCTCTCTGCACAAGGTCTGACAATCCCGGAGTTTCTACAGAAGTCAGGTGGTCGAGGTGGGGGACGACCGGGCCGGACTGTATGAAACAGGGATGTTTCATTCAAGCCCCCATGGAGGGGTTCACGGCGTGTCCGGCCCGGTCGTCCCCCACCTCGACCGCCGCGCTACGAAGCGATTCAGCCGGTAACGCAATACCACCTCACCCCCCCGCCAGGTTGAGAAACTTCTGCACCCCGTCAAAAAACATCTGCACTGAGATGATCACCAGAATCATTCCCATCAAGCGCTCCATCGCCAGCAACCCACGGGCGCCGAGCGCTTTCAGCAGCAGCGGTGCCATCATCAGCAACGCGGCGCACACGCCCCAGGCACCCACCACCGCAATGGTCCAGTCCACCATCCGGTCGGGGTCCTTGTGCACCAGCAGCATCGTAATCGCCAGCGCCGAAGGTCCCGCCACCATGGGTATGGCCAGGGGTACGATAAAGGGCTCGCCATCCGGCGTGTCGCCCATGAGGCCGTAGGGGGAGGGAAAAATCATGCGCAGCGCTATCAGGAACAGAATGATCGCACCGGCGATGCTGATCGACTCCTGTCGCAGGTTCAATACGTTGAGCATGGCGGAGCCGGCGTACAGGAACAGCAGCAATACCACCAGGGCAATCACCAGCTCCCGGAAAATTACCCATTGCCGGCGCCGTGGTTCCACATCCTTCAGCACCGACAGGAAGATGGGCACGTTACCCAGCGGGTCCATGACGAATGCCAGAGTGACAAAAGCAGAAATGGTATCCATGTTAACTCCGAGGCTGCAGCGCGCAGTGTAACCCGCAAGGGTGGCAGGGCAGTAGGGCCGTGGCCAGGGGCGGCAGGGGTGCGTGGGCACGGTGCGTTGGGTCGACGCCAAGGGTTGACGCGTCCAAGGCGGGCCGATGCTATGCTTGGGCAAAAGGCTCGCCGGAGGGTTGAGGTATGCAGCGGCTTATTGAGAAGTTCTTGTGCGCGATTGTGGGCCTCGCCGCCGTTGCGGTGCTCAGTGCCTGCGCGGCTCAGCCGCCGGTGGAACGCGCCCTGGTGGTGGCAAGCAGCGAGCTGCTCTCGGGGAGCCGACTGGGTGTGGCGGCGGATGCGCGCGCGCCGTCTGCAGACCTTACGGCCGTGAATGCCGACATGCGCGATTTCCTCCGTCAGCATGTGCCCGCGGGGCTGGGACCCACGCGGACCATCGAGTTGATTCTGCAGGCGATTCTGGATGATGGCCTGCAATTGCGCTACGACAATTTTCGTACCCTGACGGCTGAGGAGGCGTTCGACAGCCGGGAAGGGAACTGCATGTCATTCACGAACCTGTTTGTGGCCCTGGCGCGCGAGGCAGGTATCAAGGTGCATTATCAGGAGGTGGAGATACCGCCGTCGTGGACGGCGGAGGGCGACACCTGGCGCTACAATCTGCACATCAATGCGCTGGTGAAACTGCCGGGTGCGGAGCAGGTGGTGGACTTCAATCTGGGCGACTATGACCCCGCACTGCACCGGCGTGTGTTGACTGACGAAGAGGCGCAGGTGCGCTATCACAACAACATGGGTGTGCACTGGATGACCGCGGGTGAGCACGAGCGTGCGTTCCTGCAGTTCCGCGAGGCGCTCCTGCTGCGGCCACGCACGGCGCATGTCTGGACTAACCTCGGCACGCTGTATCGTCGCGGGGGTGATCTGGTGGCAGCTGAATCGAGCTACCTGCATGCGGTGGAACTTGCCGATGATGCGGCGGCCAACAGCAACCTTGCGCGCCTGTACGCGGAGCTGGGTGAGCAGGTGCTGAGTGACTGGTATCGCGGTCGTGTGCAATTGTTCCGCCAGCAAAATCCTTACTATCTTCTGCACCTGGCGCGGGAAGCCTATGCGACGGCGGATTATTCGGCGGCGGATAGGTTGTTACGGCGTGCGATTCGCAAACAGCCGGAGGAGCACGAGTTCTATCGCTGGCTCGGCCTCAACGATCTACAGCAGGGGGATACGCGCGCCGCCGCGGCGCACTTCGCCCAGGCACTGGCGCACGCCGACGCCGAGTCGGGGGCACGCTACCGGCACAAGCTGGATTTACTCGCCGGCCATTGAGCGGCCCTGGTTCGCGCAGCGTTGCGCCGGGCCCTCAATTGCGCCGTGCCCTCTGGTAAACTTCGCGTTCTGACGTTGACCGGGGCGGGGAGCTGCATGAGTGTATTGCGATTGAGTGAGAGCGGCGTTGCGGCAGCGCGCCGTGCGGCGGTGCTCGTGTGAGCGGCCAGCCACAGCAGCGCCTGCAGGCGGCCCTGGAGGCGTTGCGTGCGGGGCGGGCGGGTGAAGCGGAGGCGCTGCTCGACGAGCTCACCCGGGCCGGCAACGCGGCGGCCTCCACCTGGCTGGCACTGGCTTTTGCGCGCGTGAATCTGGACCGGGCGGAAGAGGCACTGCTGGCCGTGGACCGTGCCTTGCAGCTGGAGCCGCGCAACATCCGCGCGCTGTTGTTCAAGGCAGACCACCTGGATCGGCTGGGGCGCGATCGCACGGCCCTGGGGTTCTATCAGGGCGCGCTGCGCGTGGCGTCGAGCATGGCGCAGATACCGGAAGATGTGCGGCGCGGGCTGGCGCGTGCCGAAGAGGTGTGCGACCGCTGGGCCGCGCACTACGAGAATTACCTGCTGGAAAACCTGGAGGAGGCGGGGTTCAACCGCGCCGAGTTTCCACGTTTCGCGGAATCGCTCGATATTGCCTGTGGCAAAGTGCCGGTGCAGTTGCAGCAACCCACCCGTTACTACTTCCCGGGCCTGCCACAGCGCACGTTTTACCCTCGGGAGGCGTTTCCCTGGGCGGCGGCGTTGGAGGCACAAACCGCGCAGATCCGCGCCGAGCTGCTCGCTGTCATGGCGGACGGTGCGCACTTCCAGCCTTACCTGGAGTCGGACCCGGACCAGCCGCAGCTGAATACCAGCCGCAACCTCGACGCCATGGACTGGAGCGCCTGCTATCTGTGGCGCGAGGGTGTGCGTGTGGAGGCGCTGGCGGAGCGCTGTCCGGTGACCTTCGCCGCGCTGGAGCAGGTGCCGTTGTGTCGGGTGCCCGGGCAGATGCCTTCGGCGCTGTTTTCCCGCCTGGCACCGGGGGCGCGTATCGAGCCCCACCACGGCGCGGTCAACACCCGGTTGATCTGTCACTTGCCCCTGGTGGTGCCGCCCCAGTGCGGCGAGTTGCGCGTGGGCAATGATCGGCGCAGCTGGCGCGAAGGGGAGTTGCTGGTGTTTGACGACACCATGGAGCACGAGGCATGGAACGACAGCCGGGAGGAGCGGGTGGTACTGCTGTTCGACATCTGGCGGCCGGAGCTGGGTGAGGCGGAGCGCCACTGGGTGGCGACCATGCTGCAGGCCGTCAAGGCCTACGAAGCCACATGAGTGCTCAGGGGCCGGCCGCACACGCGGGCGCCTGGGATACCTACTGGCGGGGTACCCGGGAGCATGCTGCTCACCGCGAGGGCGGGCCACAGGAGCCCGTACTCGAGGCATTCTGGGCGACATTCTTCGCCGCGCAACTGGGCGCGCGCGCAACGCCATCGTTACTTGATCTCGCCTGTGGTCATGGCGCCGTGACCGGCCATGCCCTGAAGGTGTCTCCGGCACTGCTGCCGCACTGCAGCGATTACTCGTTCAATGCCTTGCAGGGCCTGCAGCAGCGCTACCCCAGCGCACGCTGCATTGCTGCCGACGCCGGCAATACCCCGTTTGCTGATGGTGCTTTCGACCTCGTGGTCAGCCAGTTCGGCGTTGAGTATGCGGGCCCCGAAGCGCTGTTCGAGGCCGCCCGGCTGGTCGCCCCCGGTGGCACGCTGGGGCTGTTGCTGCACCTGGCGGGCGGGGCCATTTACCGGGAGTGCGAGCACAATCGCGATACCGTGCGCGCCCTGCGTGAGCTGGATATCCTGAGCCTGGCGCGTGCCGCGTTTGACGCCGGATTTGCGTTGAATGCGGGTACCGGCAGCCCCGAGGCTTTCAAAGCCGCGGAGCGGGCCTTCACACCGGCCGTCAGGGGCCTGGAACAGTTGCTGCAAAGCCGCGGTGCGCAGTCTGCCGGGGGGCTTTTACAACAGCTGTATCAGGACATTGCGCACATGTACCGGCGCATGTCTGCCTATGCACCGGATGATATTCGCAGCTGGCTAGACGGCATGGATCTGGAGCTTACCGCCTACAGCGGCAGAATGCAGTCGATGCTGGACGCCGCATTCAGTCAGCAGGCCATTGACGCCGCAATGCAACGACTGGCTGCCGACGGATTTTCCCTGCGGGATTTGTCCCGGCTGCGGGTGTCCGCCGAGGCGCAGCCTGCCGCCTGGGCGCTGGTCATGCAACGCGGCTAGAAAACCCGTTCAGCGGTTCTAGATGGAGGGCGTGCCGCTTAGCCGCCGGCGGGGCCGGCGCTCTGCGCACTGTTGTTCTGGATGCTGTTGGTGGCATCGCGGCTGTCCTGTGATTCCTGCTTCCACTGGGCGTCTGTTTTGCAGACGCGTGTGCCCAGGCGTGTGCCGGTCTTGATGATATTGCGGCAGGTCATGTTTTCGTTGCTGGCCACGGCCTGGGCGGGCGTTGCGCTGTTGGCTCCGGCCGTTTGTGATGTGCCGGTGCTGGAGCACGCTGCCAACATCGTTAAGGTGGCGCCGAGGGCACAAAGCGTGAATGAGCGATTCATGTTGATCTCCTGAAAAGTCAGTACAGTCTCTACTGCGTTGTGTTGAAGGTCAATCCATCGAAAAAAAACCCGGCCTGGGGCCGGGTCTGGTCTTGCACCGTTGGGCGACCGTTGCCGGCCGCCCGCAGGAAGTCGTTTAGAAGCTGACGCTGACGCCTACGAACATGTAGCGACCGAGTGCGTCGTACATGCCGGGGAAGACGTTACCGTTACCGTTGATGGACGGCCCGGCAGCGTTGCCCGCAACCGGCGGCTCTTTGTCAGTGATGTTGTTGATGCCGAGGCGCAGAGAGGCGTTCTCGGTGACATCCCAGGAACCGGCCAGGTCAAGGTAGTTGACGGAAGGCAGGTCCAGGTTACCGTTCAGGTCGGTCACTGAGCTGATGTGGCGCCAGTAAGCACTTACCGCTACATCCCAAGGGGTCATCCAGGTCGCGCGCAGGTTGTTGCGGAAGTCAGGTGTGGGGTAACCACACTCGCCGCCCCAGTTACCTTTGCAGTCAACAACCGGTGCACCTTCAAGCTCCTGCTGGTCCCAGGTGTCGATGATGGACATGGTGTTGTTGAACGACAGGCTGCCCATATCACCGATGGTCACATCGTAGTCAACGATCACGTCCCAACCGGTCACTTCCTCAATGGCGAGGTTGTCCAGCAGGGCCACGATCTGGCCACTGGAACCGACTTCGGAGCCAATCCACAGGTCACCGCGCGCGGCGTTACGCTTCACGTTTTCGCAGAGCGCGTCGTTGCCATCCAGACACTGGTTGAGGATGAACTCGGGGCCGAGGTTGTTGATGCCCTTCTCGATTTCGATCGAGTAGTAGTCAACGCTCAGCACCAGGCCGTCAACGAACTCTGGCGACCAGATGAAGCCCACGGAGTAAGTGTCGGACTCTTCCGGTGCCAGTTCGGTGTTACCGCCCTGGAGGTAGTTGTACTGGCCCGCGAAGGAGTTGAGGATGTTGCCGTACTGGGCAGCAGTCACCCCGGTGCGGGCGCAATCTTCAAAGCTGCGCTCGGGGGTGGCGCCACCACAGGGGTCCACGTCCATGTCGAACAGGTTCAGGCCCTGGGGCAGGAACAGTTCGCGGATGTTGGCAGCACGTACGGCGCGCTGGAAGCTGGCACGCAGCTTCACGTCCTGGTTGATTGCCCAGCCGCCGCGCACACCGTAGGTGTCAGTGGTCACGCCGGTAGAGTAATCAGAGTAGCGGTAACCCAGGTCCAGGGTGATTTCCTCGGCGAAGGCTGCGCCTTCCACCAGCGGAACACTGGCTTCCATGAAATATTCAGTGACGTCATATTCACCGTTAACCGCGTTGGTGGCGCCACCCTGGCCGAGGCGGAAGCCTTCGTCGGGGTTGAAGTCCAGCGTTTCCTTGCGGTACTCGGTACCGATGACCACTTCCACGCCGTTGTTGGCGGAAGGCAGCTTGAGGCCGTAGTCGCCCAGGCTACCTGCAACGAACGCGTTGAACACTTTCTGCGTGGTGGTGCCGCGAGCAAACAGCGGCAGTGTCAGGTATTCTGCAGCTGCGGGGTCAACCGCACCAGTTTCCCAGATGTTCCAGGGCACACAGTTCGTATCGCTGCCGTCAACCACAGACTGACAGGTGATGTTGCCGTCTTCGTCCAGTACCGCATCCAGAGCGTTGCGGATCTTGGCATTGGACAGGTCGTTGTTGTAGGTGTTTTCCATGCTGACTTCTGAGTAGAGGCCAGACACGTCATAACGCCAGGTGTCGTTGATGTCGCCACGGAAGCCGAGCACACCGCGGAAAGAGGTGTGACGCAGGTCCTGGTTACGCGGGCCGCCTTCAACGTTCCGACGCAGAACAACCACATCCTGCGTGTCACCCGGGCCGAGGCCGTTGGCGCCGCAGATCACGCCAACCTGCTGATCGGACAGGAACGGGTTGTCACAGGAGATCGGCACGTTCAGGCCGAACGCGCCAGAGGGCGCGATCTGCGCGTTGCTCTGGTTGTCCATGAACATCAGTTCGGTGTAGGTCTCTACATGCTCGTTGATCTGGTAGCGACCGAAAGCACCGGCGGTGTAACGCTCGTCGGGGCGCTGGTAGTAGTTCAGCGGGCCGTAGTTGTACACCTCGCTGGGCTGTACCAGTTCGTTGCCAGAAACACGATAGGGATCGGCGGTGCCAACGATAAAGGTACCTGCGGCGCTGGTGCCGGAACCGAAACAGCCGGTTGCATCGTTGTTCAGGGCGCAGGCGCTGTAATCGCGCGCGCTCTGCAGCACGGCGTCGATTTCACGGTACGTGGCGTAAGCCGTTACGTTGCCGCGGCCGTTGTCGAAGTTGCCACCCATGACCAGCGACCAGTTCTGGATTTCGCCGTCGGTGTTGCTGCCGTCAGGGAAGGGGAAGCCCGCATCGCCGACGATCTGCTGGAGGCCGCCGTTGTCGTTGTCGTGCTGGTACTGGCTGAACTGGTAGTCGAACTGCACGCCTTCGAAGTCGTCAACCATCACGAAGTTGACAACACCCGCGACCGCGTCAGAACCGTAGGTAGCGGAGGCACCACCGGTCAGCACTTCAACACGCTGGATCAGGGCTGCCGGGATCTGGTTGATGTCGGCGCCGGTACCGCCCTGCAGCGGTGAGCCCGCGGGCAGGCGACGGCCGTTGACCAGTACCAGGGTACGCTCGTCACCCAGGTTGCGCAGGTTCAGGGTAGCGGTACCCGTTGCGCCGTTCGAGGTGGATGAGTTCTGGTTGGAGTAAACCTGAGGCAGGTTCTTCATCAGGTCTTCAACACGGGTGGTGCCCTGGAACTTGAATTCCTCGGCATCTACCTGAGTAACCGGGCTGGCGGAAACCAGGTTGGCCCGCTGAATACGGGAACCGGTAACAACCACTTCTTCCAGCATCAGCTGGTCGTTCTGGGCGTTGGCCACAGTCGGCATTACCGCCGCTGCGCTCATGCCCAGAGCAGCGGAAACTGCCATGGTCAGACGATTTTTCCTCAACATATCAATACCCCTGTACTTGACTGTAAGCATGCTAATCCGGTGGCCAATGCCACTGGAGACGAACATTAAACGAATTCAGCGGCCGGTTCCTCAGAGTTCCATGTCACTTTTGTGACTTATTCACGAAAAACGCCGGGAACTCGGCAAATTACCAGAAATGACCTGACAACATGGCAGCAGGTCGCTGATATCCCGATAGTTTTAGCGCCCCGGCGCGAGTGCCGCGCAGCGCAGGTTGTGGTCGCTCAGCGCACCCGGCTGACGCCGACGGTCTTGTCGGTGGAGGTGACAGTCATTTGGTAGAAGCCGAAAAAATTTTTGTCGATAACTACCGCGGTGTCCTCGCCACGGTGCATGTAGCGCCCGGGCAGGCGCTGGCGCCAGACCTGGCCGTTATCGAGGTAGAACAGGGTCTCGCCAGACCAGCCGTCGAAAGGCTGTTTGATGTGCGACTCGATGCGGATGGACTCCTCCGCAGCGATAACTTCCGGGTTGGTGCGTAATCTGTCT
>OJHH01000800.1_pt1 | contig 10628 bp, 11 predicted proteins | sample 1594911 | NCBI WGS metagenome assembly OJHH01 (sample SAMN05416787, study PRJEB24817) | seawater metagenome | isolation source: Sea water | place: Canada:Atlantic | collected 2013-11
GAATAGACCGCAGTGGAACGGGACAAAAGCGTGTCGTGGTGGCGTGTGATCATACGCGGACCCTACGCAAAGGGATGATGGGTTAAAACCCATCCTACACATGTCAGTACCCGCGGCACTCGTAGGATGGGTTTTAACCCATCTGCGCTGGTACAAACACGCGCGACGGATGTAGCTCACCACTCCGGTAATTCCCGACAGCGACGGCGACGCCATCATGGCTCGCCCAGACTTCTTGGTCATAATCCAAACCACTGGCAATCACGGGTGCCGCATTGCCGTTGCGCAGCTTCACAAGGCTCGACGCCGGACAGCTGACCTTTTCCAGATCAACCAACCCAAGCTCCAACGGCTGAATAAACGCATCCAATTCAGGCGTCTTGGCCAATTCCTGAACGCGGTCCAACGTGATCCCATCGATGGCATCAAACGGTCCCGACCACGTGCGGCGCAGTTTCAGCACATGACCATAGCACCCAAGTGCCGCACCCAAATCGCGCGCGATTGAGCGCACATAGCCACCTTTCCCACATGTCATCTCGAGCACGACATGATCCGCGTCAGGGCGATCAACCAACAGCAATTCCTCGACCCAAAGGTCACGAGCAGCCAGATCCATCTCTTCGCCGTCGCGGGCCTTTTTGTAGGCGCGCACACCGTCAACTTTGACGGCGGAAAACTGTGGGGGAACCTGCCGGATGTCACCGACAAATGGGCTGAGCGCCTCTTTGATCTGATCATCGGTCGGGCGGGTATCCGACGTGGATATCACTTCACCCTCGGCATCATCAGTATTCGTGGCCAGACCCAAACGAACGGTAAACGTGTAACACTTCAACGCATCTGTAATGTAGGGAACCGTCTTAGTGGCCTCGCCCAGCGCAATCGCCAACACGCCTGTGGCTTCGGGATCAAGCGTACCCGCATGGCCCGCCTTCTTAGCGTCAAGCGCCCAGCGAACCTTGTTAACGACAGCAGTCGATGTGATGCCCGCAGGCTTATCCACGATCACCCAGCCAGAAATGTCGCGTCCCTTGCGTCTGCGTCCCATGTGTCACCCTATTTGTATATCAGATTGGCCTGCTAGCGGGCCTAGGTCTGTGCGTCAACTACTCGACGACCCCAACAATGGGGCCAAGGCGGAAACCCGGATCGGATCGACCAAGGCTCGGCGCATGCAACCGCGACACCTTGCCATCGAAATACAGCGCATTCGGCACGCGCAAAACATCGCGAAAAAACACACCAAACGCGTGGAAATTCACAACATCATTTGAAATGACAAACATCGCGATGGACCCATCAGCGCTGGTGCCGACACCATTGCGAATATACTTGGATGTACCATCAGGCAAAAATCGAGGGTGCAACGCGCCGTCAATCACCAGCATCGGACCGGACTGCGTGGCGTCACGGCAAACCGGTGCCTCATCCACAAACCGCAGCGTCTCATACACCTGCGCATCCGTGTCATTCACACAAAACACACCGTTCGGCAGCAACCCAAAATTACCGGGTCCCGCATTCGGGACAACGCGCATAGCCTGCACACCGTCTTGCACGAAATACCCAACAGGAGCGCGGTCGTCATGGTACATGCCAGCGTTCATCGCAAACGCCAGTCGAGCGTCACCTAATGTATCATCAATATTGCGAAAGTTGCCTAGGATATGACCGTCGCCGTCACGCAAGAACAGGCGCAAGTCCTCGACCGCAGCGTCGACACTGCAAACAGTATACCTGTTGCCCGCACTGTCTATATCTTCGCAGGTGACTGCGGCAGCTGAACTGGCCCAAAACAGGGCCAAAACAGCCCAGCGGATCAATCGTCCAAATCCTGCTTTACATGACCCTCGGCCAGCAAGGCGGCAGTGGCGTCCATCTGATCAAACGTGCCGTCGATCTCGAACCGCAGCTCAGGAGCGTGCTTCATCGAGCCACCCTTGACGACCAAATGACGGATCTCATAGCGGTTGCGACGCACAGCCGACAACGCCTCTTCCTTTTGGTTGCCGCCAAGCGGCAGGATAAAGACGGTGGCAATGCGCAGATCAGGCGACATGCGCACCTCGCCCACGGTAATCATGAACTTTGACAGCTCTGGGTCATGGACCTCGCCGCGTTGCAGGATCGACGATAAGTCACGGCGGATCATCTCACCGACCTTGAGCATACGTTGTGTGGGCGCGCGCCCGTCGCGTGATGTATTTTTAGCCATGAGGTGCATGTAAGCGGTTCAGGGGATTTTGCCAAGCATGGGTTTTCAAAAATGGGCCACCTTTGAATTGGCGGCAATTTGGCCGCTTGCCGAAACCGTTGACCACATTATAATCCTTAAAACAGCCGAGGGTACCTGATGAAAATTGCGATTTGTGGCTGTGGAATAGGCGGCCTTGCGGCAGCGATTTTTGCGCGCCAAGCTGGCTTTGACGTGACACTTTTTGATCAGTTTTTGTCGCCAGAACCTGTCGGGTCAGGGTTGGTCATTCAACCTGTTGGTTTGCGCGTCTTGGAACAGTTGGGTGCGGCAGATGGCGCGTTGGCAAAAGGCGCCAAGGGGTTTTACATGATTGGCCGTGAAGCCAAAAGCCAACGCACGGTTCTCGACGTGTCCTATGGCCCGAAAGGCGGCGCAAACTTTGGTTTAGGCATTCATCGCGCCAGCTTGTTTGGTGCATTAATGGACGTCGCAAAAGCGGACGGGATCGCAGTCACCGGGCAGCACCGGGTGATTTCCACGCACACAAATGACCAAGGACGGTTTTTATCCTTTGACAATGGGGCCTCTGCTGGGCCGTTTGACTTAGTCATCGACACAATGGGAACAGGTTCACCGCTCAGTAGTTTGATAGCAAAACCATTACCTTACGGCGCGATTTGGGGCACCGTAGATTGGCCTGACACCTGCGCCCTACAGTATGATTGCTTGCAACAACGGTATCGGCGCGCATCACATATGATCGGGATTTTGCCGATCGGGACACTCCCCAATGCAACAAAACGCAAGGCCGCGATGTTCTGGTCATTGCCGCGCGGCCAAATCGAAACCTGGCGTAATAGGCCAATTGACCAGTGGCGCGCTCAGGCAATCGATCTTTGGCCAGCGTTAGCGCCATTTGCAGATCAAATTACACATCACGATCAAATGACATCTGCAGTCTATACGCACGGCAGCTTACAGAAACCTTACGGCGATCGGATCGTCCATATTGGCGATGCCGCGCACCGTGCCAGCCCGCAGTTGGGGCAAGGCGCGAATATGGCGTTACTCGATGCAGCCGCATTGCTGAAATGCCTCGCGATATTGCCACTGGACCAAGCACTGCCAAAATACGCAAAATCCCGCCGACTACATACAAACACATATCAAACAATGAGCTGGGCGTTCACACCAATGTATCAGTCAAACAGCCGCATATTGCCAATTCTACGCGACTACGTTTTGGGACCGCTTAGCAAAGTCCCGCCCGTGCCCGCGATATTAACTAGCCTCGTCAAAGGAACAATGATCAACCCAATGCGTGGCCTGCCACCGCGTTAGGCCCGCAGACGTTAACGACGGCGTGACACACATCCAGCAAACTATAGCGGGACCCCCCGCCTCGCTTTTTCCTCAATACTCACCTATTCCCCCGCTTCGCCAAACCGCCTATACCGCTGCAAAATCATAGGCAGGAGAGCCACCAATGACCAACACACCTCTGCCTGATCCGCATATGAAAATTGTTTTAGTGACCCCTGAAATCCCGTGGAATACTGGGGCGATTGGGCGGACCTGCGTGGCGCTAAATCTGGAACTGATCCTGATCAAACCCTACGGGTTTTCGCTTGACGAAAAATCAGTACGACGGGCCGGAACCGACTACTGGAAGCATGTTCATCTCAGCGAATACGACACTTGGCAAAGCTTTCTAGACATACGAAAACCACCGCGCGAAAGCCTGCACTTCTTTGAGGAAAACGGTGAACAAAGCTTTTACGCGCCCGATTATCAAAACGATGATTATCTTATATTCGGCTGTGAATCCAAAGGTCTCCCGCTTGCGATTTTGGACGGCTTAGAAGACCGCATATTTAATTTGCCGATGCGTAATCCACTTGTTCGGTCACTTAATTTGGCAAACGTAGCCACAGCCGTTGTTTATCAAGCTATGCGCACGCAACTGGGTGGTTGAAGACTGCGCTTAGCGACCACCTCGCTTTTTCCTAAATACTCACCTATTCCCCCGCTTCGCCAAACCGCCTATACCGCTGCCAAAGCACAGACAGGAGACACCCCATGACCAACACACCCGGTATCGTGATCACTGGCGGCTCTGGCCGGATGGGGCAGATGTTGATCAATCAGGTCACGGCGTCTGATCGCTGCAACCTTGTTGGCGTGTTGGAACGCACGGGTCACCCTTGGGTGGGGCGCGATGTGGGTGAAGCAATGGGCGGGGCCGCAATCGGGGTCACCGTCACCGACGACGCGCTCGAAGTCTTCGCAAAAGCCCAAGCCATCATCGACTTCACCGCACCTGCGGCCACCGTCGCTTTTGCTGGGCTCGCTGCCCAAGCACGCGCCGTGCATGTGATCGGCACCACCGGACTGTCTGACGACGACCTGCAGGCGATCAACGCCGCCGCGCGCCACGCGGTTATCGTGCGGGCGGGGAACATGTCGCTGGGCGTGAACCTGCTTGTGAAACTGACCGAAAAAGTCGCCGCAGCACTCGACGCAGATTTCGATATCGAAGTGATCGAGGCGCATCACAACCAAAAAGTAGACGCGCCGTCAGGGACAGCCCTGATGCTGGGACAAGCAGCCGCAGCCGGTCGCGGAGTTGCCCTTGTTGATGTGCGCGACAGCGGACGCGACGGCATAACAGGCGCGCGCAAACGCGGCGATATCGGGTTCACCGCAATCCGTGGCGGCGACATTGTGGGCGATCATGACGTGCTATTTGCGGCGATGGGCGAACAGATCACACTGCGACACCGGGCCACCGACAGGGCCGTATTTGCACGCGGCGCGCTCAAGGCCGCACTCTGGGGCCAAGACAAAACCCCCGGTGAATACGACATGATGGATGTGCTTGGTCTTTAGGCAAAACCCCGCGACGGTATAAAACGGCGCTAGGATTCAGCCCGTTGGGCCGCCAACGTCCGCCGGATCGTCAAACTAAGAAACACCAACGCCACGACCGTCGCAATTGTTGGGCCGACGCTTCCTGCTGAAATCAGAACTCCGGCCGAAATCACAAACGTAACCGCCACAGCACTTGCGCCAATCACCCGTGTCTTGACGAAAATCATCATCAAACCGCCAACCACCTGCACCGCACCAAAGGCAACAAGCAGCGAATTTGTGAAACCATATTGACCAAAGAACATCACGTCCTGCGGCATCAACATAATCTTGGTGACACCCGACGAAACCGCCAAAAACACCAGAACGGCCACTATAACGACCTGCGGTACTTTCATCTTTGCTCTCCAATTTAGTTTCTCGATGCAATCTTCTTTAGTCTATATTACTAACTGGCTTGGCCGGAGCGTGTAAAGTGACACCAAAGACACCGAACCGCCCGCCGCTCAAATACGTATGGAGGCTTAAACGATGGATGAGGTGGTTTTCTTCACCAACCAACAAGAGTTCACCGATTGGCTGGAAAACCATGCTGACGCTAGCGAACTTTGGGTGGGCTATTTCCGCAAAAGCACGGGGCGCGCAAGCCTGACGTGGTCGTCGTCAGTCGATGTCGCGCTTTGCTTTGGCTGGATCGACGGCATCCGAAAAACCATCGACGATCAGAGCTATAAAATCCGTTTTACCCCGCGTAAAATTAACAGCGTCTGGAGCGCTGTGAACGTCAACAAGGTCCAAGACCTCATCCCGCTTGGCCTGATGAAACCAGCGGGGCTGCACGTCTATCACAACCGCTCCGACACAAAAGGCTATACCTCCGACGACCGAAACGTGCCGCTTTCCAGCGAATTCGAGGCGCAAATCAAGGCAAACCAACCAGCGTGGCAATTCCTAACCAACTTAGCCCCATCCTACAGACGAGATTCAATCTGGTGGGTCATGAGCGCCAAGAAACAAGAAACCCAACTAAAAAGACTTGGCATTTTGATTGCGTCATCCGAGGCTGGGCTGAAAATTCCAACCTTGCGCAAGAAAATTTAGATTTTACCAAGCGCGAAAAGGCCTCAGCTGTATTGCGCGCAAAAGCCCAATCTGCGTGTGACATGCGAATGGGCTCAATGTCCGCTTCGAGCCCAGATGTATAATGCTGCAAGCGATACGAACGACTGCTTCGGAGATGATATGACTAAGCGCTCTTCCAAAGCTGAGGCATTTCAGGGCGTGATGTTTTGCTTGACTTAGGCCTTCTACCCCGATCTTTTGAATTATTAAGCCATTTGTTGGCTGGTCAAAAACTTGGGAGTGGACAATGAGCGAAGCGGCGAAAGAACAAGCACGGAAACACGGGTTGATTGCAAGGGTATTTCACTGGGGATTTATTGTCGTTTTTGTGTATGCGCTTCTAAAACAGTTAGATGCCATTGAGCAGCTTCAAGACCCAGATCTACTTAGGTTTGAAATGGTTTTTGCCATGGGATTTTTAGCCCTCCTCGCCGTTCGATTCACCTATATGCGCATCACAATGCCGACGGCGTTGCCAGCGAGCACTTCGCCAAGACTAAAGGTTATGGCGCGTGCCGGACATCTTGCGATGTACCTTTCTTTGGCCACTATGGCGATCTCTGGGCTTGCAATCGGTGCAATCTATTCATCAGGTAGTCCTGAAGGGGCAGGAATGAGAATCGCCATGTTCTTCCATGAGAATGCTATTTTGGTCGCTTACCTGAGTATCGGGCTCCACATAGCAGCAGCTGTATTCCATCGACTGAAAGGTGACGGAATTTGGAGTTCAATGGTTCCAATTTGGAAGGAAACCCAAAACTGATCGACAGTGCTACTATTTGCCTCTTAAACCAAAGGGGAACTTGTAACACCCAAAGCGAAAGCTAACAAAGTCCGTACAGCGGACATTATCTTGAAGCCCCGCCAAAATTAACCCCCTCTACGCATTCCCCACCGCGCGTCGCTTTAACCCACCAAAATTCGGCAAAACGGCATATGCGAAACTTATGCGGATCATATGCAAAACATACCGCAGATTTCCCAAGCTGGGTTGGCGTTAACCCCGAGATTCGGCAGGGCTAGCCAACGCGCACAAATTGGCGTTGCGCCACTACTCTTCCCAAATGGGCAAATCTGCTGTATGGCCCGAAAATCTTGAAACGATTGGCGCCCGCATTCCAGCGTCCAAGCAAGATACCGGAATGAGGGGGAATACGCCCCCTACGCAAAATAAGGGCTGCGGCCCAAAGGAAAACATACATGTTTAACCACGTGAAAAAATCTATGCAGTGGGGCGAAGAGACGCTTTCGCTCGAATCCGGCAAAGTCGCCCGTCAAGCAGACGGTTCCGTGATTGCCACGCTGGGTGAAACCAGCGTTATGGCGAACGTGACATTTGCACGTAAGCAAAAGCCTGGTCAGGATTTCTTCCCCCTGACAGTGCACTACCAAGAAAAATATTACGCTGCCGGTAAAGTACCAGGTGGCTTTTTCAAGCGCGAAGCACGTCCTACTGAAAAAGAGACGCTGACATCCCGCCTGATTGACCGTCCAATTCGCCCATTGTTCGTCCCTGGCTTTAAGAACGAAGTCCTTGTTATGTGTACTGTTTTGTCACACGACTTGGTCAACGATCCAGACATGGTCGCAATGATTGCGGCTTCTGCTGCGCTGACAATTTCCGGCGCGCCGTTCCGTGGCCCAATCGCTGCTTGCCGCGTTGGTTTCGTTGAGGGTGAATACATCCTGAACCCAGAAATCGACGACATGCACAACCTGCGCCTCCAGCCAGAGCAGCGTCTTGACCTTGTTGTAGCCGGCACAAAAGACGCCGTCATGATGGTTGAATCCGAAGCATACGAGCTTTCTGAAGAAGAAATGCTTGGCGCTGTGAAATTCGCCCACGACAGCATCCAGCCAGTCATCGACCTGATCATTGATCTTGCCGAAGATTGCGCAAAAGAGCCGTTTGACTTCCAGCCTGTTGATTTCTCTGAACTGTCCGCTGCTGTAAAAGCCGTTGGCGAAGACCAGATGCGTGCCGCTTATGCGATCACAGACAAGCAAGAGCGTACTGGTGCAGTAAACGCAGTGAAGGACGCAATTGTTGCGGCTTTGACTGAAGACCAGCAAGCTGACAAAAACCTTAGCCCAGCGCTTAAGGGTCTTGAGTCCGCAGTTCTTCGTGGCGACGTTGTGAAAAACGGCAAGCGCATCGATGGCCGCGCATTGGACACTATCCGTCCGATCGTTTCCGAGACTGGCATCCTGCCACGTACGCACGGTTCTGCATTGTTCACACGCGGTGAAACTCAGGGCCTTGTTGTTACGACACTCGGCACCGGCGACGACGAGCAGATGATCGACGCGCTGACTGGTATGTATAAGTCTAACTTCATGCTGCACTATAACTTCCCTCCGTATTCGGTTGGTGAAGTTGGTCGTGTATCTGGCCCAGGTCGTCGTGAAATCGGCCACGGTAAGCTGGCATGGCGTGCGCTTCAGGCTGTATTGCCTGCTGCAACCGACTTCCCATACACAATCCGCTTGGTATCAGAGATCACTGAATCTAACGGGTCGTCTTCAATGGCCTCCGTTTGTGGTGGCTCCTTGTCCATGATGGACGCAGGCGTTCCGCTCAAATCAGCGGTTGCTGGTGTGGCTATGGGCCTCGTGATGGAAGACGACGGCGAATACGCCATTTTGTCCGACATCTTGGGTGACGAAGATCACCTTGGCGACATGGACTTTAAGGTTGCAGGTACTGCTGCCGGGATCACATCCTTGCAGATGGACATTAAGATCGCGGGTATCACCCAAGATATTATGGCCAAGGCGCTTGACCAAGCCAAAGCTGGCCGTCTGCACATCCTTGAGGAAATGGGCAAAGCACTGACTGGTGCCAACGATCTGGGCGTGCACGCACCAAAGATCGAAACCATGCAGATCCCAACTGACAAGATCCGTGAAGTTATCGGTTCTGGTGGTAAAGTGATCCGTGAAATCGTTGAAGTGTCCGGCGCGAAAGTCGACATCAACGACGAAGGTATCATCAAGCTGGCATCCAACGACGCCGCCGCCATTAAGATCGCATACGACATGATCTATTCCATCGTAGCCGAGCCAGAAGAAGGCAAAGTCTACAAAGGTACAGTTGTGAAGCTGGTTGATTTCGGCGCATTCGTGAACTTCTTTGGTAAGCGCGATGGTTTGGTCCACGTGTCCCAGATTGAGAACAAGCGTCTGAACCACCCATCTGACGTTCTCAAAGAAGGTCAGGAAGTTTGGGTTAAGCTGCTGGGCTTTGATGACCGTGGCAAGGTACGCCTGTCCATGAAAGTCGTCGATCAGGCAACTGGTCTTGAAGCAAAAGAAGAAGCCGCAGAGTAATTTGCGCGACTTTTGAAATTAGTAAGGCCCCAGTGGAAACGCTGGGGCCTTTTTTACTATTTGGGGCAAATTTTAGCGCAAAGCATCCAATAGCTTCTGCATCAGACTCGGATCTTCAACCAACATCAACCCTTCCGCTTCGATTGTATCAGCAAGCCGCCTGCCCGCGTTCCGTCCTGCTTGTTGCCCTGCTTTGGCACCCAGCTGTGCACCAGCCAACATAAGATCTGGCGTGGCATCTATCATTGCCTGCCCTGCAGGCGTCCGATAAAAACTCGCAATTTCATGCAATTCGTCGGCTGAAAATTTATCCAGATAAATTTCACCCGTCTGCGCCTGCATCGAGGTTGTAAATTCCCCGATAAACTCTGCAATAAACAGCTCCATGAAGCGGTCAGGGTCGGGCAATTCGATCCCAATTGCTCTGAGATCATTTTGGACTGCGCTGGTAATCATTGGCGCTTGCGCCTTTATGGCACCTTCAAAAAGCGTTTGCGTCACGATTTGGCTCACGATGTAATCAGCGTCTGCTTGTGGGTCGGCGAACGCAGGTCCACCTATAAAAATCACGGCTAGTAAAGAATTTCGCAGCATTGGGCGCTCCTAAATTTGATTGTATGAATGATCCTAGCACAATCTTAGCGGGTGAAAGCGCAAAAGGCCCCCGCGATTGCAGGGGCCTTTTGTTTGTCGGTAGGGATTTAGTCTTTGAGACTGGTTTTGCGCAGGTACGGCAGAACTTTTTCGAAATCACCGAACTTCGCGCGGGCATCGTCGTCGGACAATGTTGCCGGGATGATCACGTCATCGCCGACATTCCAGTTTGCGGGTGTTGCCACGCCGCGCGATGTTGATGTCTGCAATCCGTCCAAGGCACGCAGGACTTCGGCAAAATTCCGGCCCACAGTCATCGGGTAGGTCATCGACAGTTTCAGCTTTTTATCTGGACCAACGATAAACACCGCCCGCACGGTGGCTGAATCCGCAGGCGTACGCCCATCGGGCAAATACGCTTCGGCTGGCAACATATCGAATGCTTTGGCGACAGTCAGGTCACTGTCTGCGATGATCGGAAAGCCTGCTTTAGCACCGCCCACTTGTTCAA
>OJHH01000802.1_pt1 | contig 10618 bp, 7 predicted proteins | sample 1594911 | NCBI WGS metagenome assembly OJHH01 (sample SAMN05416787, study PRJEB24817) | seawater metagenome | isolation source: Sea water | place: Canada:Atlantic | collected 2013-11
GGGTTAGCGTAAAGGAAATTCCGAATTTGACCGGACTGATCCCGAGCCCGCGTTTCAGCACCGGATTGGCCGCGTTGAATGCGGCGACGGCTGCCTTGCGGTCAGTATACTTGGCATCTGACAACAACCGTTCGGTCATCTCGTGCAAAATGAAGTCGGTGATTTCCATCCCGTAAGGCGTGGTGTTTGGTTTGACTTGGTTTGCAACATCTTTGGTTGTTGGGGTGCCATCAATGGGGGCGTAATAGTTCGCTTGCCGCACGGCCACTGGGTCAAGATCCAAGTCAGCCGCGATGTGGTCCATCACCCGTTCAATACCCAACACGCCTTGGGGGCCACCAAAGCCGCGATACGCGGTGGCGCTTTGGGTGTTGGTTTTCAAACGGTGCGATGTGATCCGTGCTGTTGGCAGCAGGTACGCATTATCGGCGTGCAGCATGGCCCGATCAGCGACGGGGATCGACAGATCAAGCGCCCAACCGCAGCGGGTCAGCTGCATGAAGTCAACGCCGGTTAGTCGACCGTCATCGTCAAATCCGATGTCATAGGAGATGCGGAAATCGTGCCGTTTCCCTGTGATCATCATATCGTCGTCGCGGTCATAGCGCATTTTGCAAGGCTGGCCCGTGGCGCGCGCCGCAACCGCACAGCCGACGGCCAGCGCGTTGCCTTGGCTTTCTTTGCCGCCAAAACCACCGCCCATACGGCGGACCTCGCAACGGACTGCGTGCATGGGAACGCCCAATGCTTCGGCGACTTTATGTTGGATTTCGGTTGGGTGTTGGGTCGATGAATGCACGATCATGTCGCCGCCTTCTTGCGGCAATGCGAGGGCTGCTTGACCTTCGAGGTAGAAATGCTCTTGGCCGCCCATCTCAATCGTGCCGGACAGGCGGTGCGGTGCGGCTTTTAAGGCCGCGTCGACGTCGCCCTTTGACCAAATGCGCGGGCCGTCTTCAAAGCGGCTGTCTGCTGCGAGGGCCTCGTCGATTGTCAGGATTGGCGTGATTTCATCGACGTCGATATTGCCCAGACGCGCTGCTTTGCGGGCTGCGAGGTGGCTGGTGGCCACGACCATAAACAGCGGTTGGCCGAGGTAATGGATTGTTCCTGTCGACAGCAATGGTTCGTCATGCGCCGACGGTGAGACGTCATTGGCAAACGGAAGATCGTCCGCAGTGAACACCGAAACCACGCCGTCGGCCGCCCGCACCGCATCCAAATTCATGGATGTGATTGTGCCCGCCGCGCAGTTGGCCATGCCAAACGCAAGGTGGAGTGTGTTCGCGGGCGACGGGATATCGTCGATGTAGCGCGCGGTGCCAGTGACATGCAGGGCGCCCGTATCATGGGGCAGGGATTTTCCAACGCTCATGGTTGTACCTCCAGAACGCTGACGGGATTTCCCGCGAGGTCCGCAAAATAGCGGAGCAGCATATTTTGCGCGATTTGCATCCGGTAATCAGCAGAGGCCCGCATGTCGGACATCGGCGTGTAGTCATCTGCGAAAAGCGGCAGTGCGGCTTTTACTGTTGCGTCGGACCACGGTTGGCCAACCAATGCGGCTTCGACGCGGCTGGCGCGTTGCGGGGTGCCTGCCATGCCGCCAAATGCGATTATTGCTGCGGTCACTTTGCCATCCGTCACGGTGATGTTGAACGCGCCGCAAACAGCGGAGATATCTTGGTCAAACCGTTTGGACAGCTTGTAGACCCGCAGGTTGGGCGCGGATTTAGGGATTGTGACCCCTGTGACCAGTTCGCCCGCTGCGCGGTCTTGTTTGCCATAAGCGACGAAGAAATCTTGTAGCGGGGTATCGCGTGTCACGTCGCCGTGGCGCAAATGCAGTGTCGCCCCAAGTGCGATCAACGCTGGCGGATTATCCCCGATAGGCGAGCCATTGGCGATGTTTCCGCCGATGGTCGCCGCAGAGCGGACTTGTTCAGATCCGTAGCGGCGCACCATTTCGGCGTAAGACGGGTGGTGGTCGCGCAGCACGGTATGCACATCAACCATGGTCACACCTGCGCCAAAGGTGATTGTATCGTCGGTCATGGTGATCTGCTGCAAGTCGCGGCAGCGGTTGAGGAACACAACGTTGTCTAAGGCGCGAAGCTGTTTTGTGACCCAAAGCCCAACATCCGTCGCCCCTGCGATCACGGTCGCATCGGGGTTGGCGGCATACCAAGCGGCGAGTACATCAAGGGTATCTGGCGCAAAGGGCGCGGGGCTATCCGGTAACGCTGGTTCTTTCATCCAAACGGGGACGGGCATGACTGCTGCGGCCTGCGCCCCGCGAATGATTGGCGCATATCCGGTGCAGCGGCACAGGTTGCCTGCCAGCACATTGTCGTGGTCGGTGCGCCCATCTGCGTGCCCTGCGGCCATCGATGCGATGAACCCCGGTGTGCAGAAACCGCACTGCGATCCGTGGTGATCGACCATGGCCTGTTGGACAGGATGCAGCGTGCCGTCTGGGGCGCTGATGCCCTCGACAGTCCGCACTGCTTTACCGTGGAGTTGCGGCATGAACAGGATACAGGCGTTGAGCGCGCGCTTGGTATCCTTGTCCGTTACAACGACGGAACAAGCCCCGCAGTCGCCTTCATTGCAGCCTTCTTTGGTGCCCGTGAGACCGCGTTCAACCCGAAGCCAATCCAGCAGGGTTTGCGTGGCAGGTGTATCCACCTCCACGGTTTCCCCATTGAGAAGAAACGTCACTTTCATAGTGTAGACCTGCCGCGGTACCAAATGTTTGTCGGGTGCTTGGCGATCAGTCGATGCGACGTAGACTGATGGCCCCCAAGGTGTCGGGCTATGAAAGCGCCACGCATCCTATAAATCAAGTGTTTTCGCAAAAAATGCCTGATAATGCCGAATATGTAGGCGTAAGTAGCTGATTTTAACGTGGATTAGGCAGTGGTCATATTCAGCGGATTCGCGGTTTTCTGGACTGAATGCTGATCATGCGATGCGATTGGCGGGCGCATATCCGCCCATTATGATTTTGGAACGTAGTCCAAAGGCATCATAAGTTGGTCGCGTGTATCGAGCTGTTTTTCAAACACGATGCGTTGCCATTCCATCCAGCCTTGGACCTCTAGCAGTGGCGCTGGTTCGATAAAACATGTGCGCACCCGCCCGACTTTTTCGGACCGCATCAGCCCACAGGATTCGAGCACTGAAAGGTGTCGCATGAATGTTGGCAAGGCCATCGCGTGTGGTGCGTGCAGCGCTGAAACGGTTGCAGGCGCACGCGCCAATGCCTCGATCACGGCCCTGCGTGTTGGATCCGACATGGCCGAAAAGCAGGCGTTTAGCTGGGATGTCATTTCGCGCATACTAAGCGTTATGGGTAACCGTCGAATGGTCGTCAATCCGTCAAAGATGCTTGCTCCTGCGCACAAGGCAGGTAGGTTGGGCCATGGCCAATAATCCCCGATTCATCCATCTGCGTGTACACACCGAATATTCCCTGTTGCAGGGCGCTGTTCATGTCAAAAAGCTGCCTGAAATGGCGGCGAAAATGGGCATGCCTGCTGTCGCGGTGACGGATGTGAACAACATGTTCTGCGCGCTGGAATTTTCCGAGACCGCCGCCAAGCATGGCATTCAGCCCATCGTCGGGTGTCAGGTTGATCTGGGCTATACGACGCCTGATCCCGGCAAACGCCCCGAAGATCCCGCGCCCATTGTGCTGCTCGCGCAGTCCGAGGCCGGATATATGAACCTGATGAAGCTGAACTCTTGTCTGTATCTGGATCAGGGTGGCCAGCTGCCGCAGGTCACGTTGGATGATTTGGTTACGCATTCAGAGGGGCTGATTTGCCTGTCGGGTGGACCTGATGGTCCTGTTGGTCGGTTGCTGCGTCAAGGGCAGCGTCCCAAGGCCGAGGCGTTGATGGACGGTTTGGCGGCGGCGTTTCCTGATCGCCTATATGTAGAGATGCAGCGCCATCCTGACGGCGGTGGGTTGCCCGAGGCCGAGAAATTGTCCGAGCGCGGCTTCATTGAGATGGCCTATGCCAAGGGCCTGCCTTTGGTCGCCACCAACGATGTGTATTTCCCGAAGATGGGATTGTACGAGGCGCATGATGCGCTGATTTGCATTTCCGAGGGGGCTTATGTTGATCAACAAGAGCCCCGCCGCCGGTTGACGCCGCAACACTACTTTAAGTCCCCGCAGGAAATGATCGCGCTGTTTGCCGATTTGCCAGAGGCGATTGAAAATACGGTTGAGATTGCCAAGAGGTGCGGGTTCAAGACGTACAAGCGCGATCCGATTTTGCCCAAGTTTGCTGATGACGAGATTGTCGAATTGCGCAGGCAGGCCAATGAAGGTTTGCAGCACCGTCTGGCCGTAATCCCGCATGCTGTGACGCTGGACGAATATCAGGCGCGGTTGGATTTCGAGCTGGATATTATTGAAGGCATGGGCTTCCCCGGGTATTTCCTGATCGTTGCCGATTTCATCAAATACGCGAAAGACGAGCGTATTCCTGTGGGGCCAGGTCGTGGGTCTGGTGCGGGGTCGCTGGTGGCTTATGCGCTGCTGATCACCGATCTTGATCCGCTGCGATATTCGCTGTTGTTCGAGCGGTTCTTGAACCCTGAGCGTGTGTCGATGCCCGATTTCGATATCGATTTTTGCATGGATCGCCGTGAAGAGGTGATCCGCTATGTGCAAGACAAATATGGCCGCGACAGGGTGGGTCAGATCATCACGTTTGGTGCGCTGTTGTCGAAGGCCGCTGTGCGCGATGTCGGTCGTGTTTTGCAGATGCCTTATGGGCAGGTCGACCGTCTTTCCAAGATGATCCCTGTTGAGGGCGTTAAGCCTGTCAGCATCGAAAAGGCGTTGGCGGACGAGCCGCGTTTGCGTGAAGAGGCCAAGAACGAAGAGGTCGTGGACCGCCTGCTGACATATGCTCAACAGGTTGAAGGATTGCTGCGCAACGCATCCACCCACGCCGCCGGTGTTGTGATTAGTGACCGGCCCTTGGACGAGCTGGTGCCGCTGTATCAAGACCCCCGTTCCGACATGCCGGCAACCCAGTTTAACATGAAATGGGTCGAACAGGCGGGATTGGTCAAGTTTGACTTTTTGGGTCTGAAAACCCTGACCGTGATCCAGAATGCGGTTGATCTGATTGTCAAATCAGGACGACCTTTGCATGTGGATGCTGCTGGCAATACGCTGTTTGATCCGCCAGCCGCCTTGCACAACGATATTGGCACGATCCCGTTGGATGATGAGGCGTCGTATAAGCTTTATGCCAGCGCCAAAACCATCGCCGTGTTTCAGGTGGAATCCAGCGGTATGATGGATGCGCTAAAACGCATGAAGCCGAACTGTATCGAGGATATCGTGGCTCTTGTCGCGCTGTACCGTCCCGGTCCGATGGAAAACATTCCGACCTATTGCGAGGTCAAGAATGGCCTGAAAGAAATCGAGTCTGTTCATCCGTCGATTGACCATCTGTTGTCGGAAACCCAAGGCATTATTGTTTACCAAGAACAGGTTATGCAGATCGCGCAGGTCATGGCTGGCTATAGCCTTGGTGGGGCTGATCTGTTGCGCCGTGCGATGGGTAAAAAGATCGCCGAGGAAATGGCTAAGGAGCGTCCTAAGTTCGAAAAAGGCGCGATGGAAAACGGCGTTAATAAGAAAAAGGCGTCGGAGGTTTTTGACCTTTTAGAGAAGTTCGCGAACTACGGATTTAACAAATCACACGCGGCGGCCTATGCGGTTGTTAGCTATCAAACCGCGTGGCTGAAGGCGAACCATCCGGTTGAATTTATGGCTGGTGTGATGAACTGCGATATTCACCTGACCGATAAGCTGGGCACATATTTTCAAGAGGTGAAAAAGGGACTGGGGATCGCGTATACCCCGCCTTGTGTGAACCGCTCGCAGGCCACGTTTGATGTGAAAGATCAGAAATTGGTCTATGCGCTGGGCGCGTTGAAAAACGTCGGTGTCGAGGCGATGAAGCTGATCGTTGATGGCCGCGCGGACCGCGAATTCGTGAACCTGTTCGATTTCGCCCGCCGCGTGGATATTAAGCGCGTCGGTAAGCGTCCGTTGGAAATGCTGGCGCGCGCTGGTGCGTTTGACGTGCTGGACCCGAACCGCCGCCGCGTGTTGCTGTCGCTTGATGCGCTGGTGAATTATTCCGCTGCGATCCATGATCAGAAGTCATCTAATCAGGTGTCCCTGTTTGGTGAGGCAGGTGATGATTTGCCGGAACCGCGCCTTGCTGGTGGCGACGATTTCTTGCCTGCCGAAAAACTGGCCGAGGAGTTTAAGGCGATCGGGTTTTACCTGTCTGGGCATCCGCTGGATGACTATATGGCCGCATTAAAACGCAAGCAGGTGCTGACGCTGGACGAGGTGATTGCACGGGCCGAACGTGGGGCCTGTGTCGTGAAAATGGCGGGTACCGTGAGCGGGCGGCAAGAGCGAAAATCTGCGCGCGGCAATCGATTTGCTTTTGCCCAATTATCGGACCCGACGGGGCAATACGAGGTCACGTTATTTTCGGATACGCTTGAGGCTGCGCGCGATCATTTGGAAACGGGCAGTCAAGTTGTGCTAACCTGCGAGGCGACGATGGAGGCCGATCAGCTAAAGCTGTTGGGTCGCTCAGTTGCGCCAATTGATACGGCTGTTGCAGATGCTGGGTCATCGGGTTTGCGCGTATTCTTGGATGCACCTGACGCGATTTTATCGGTTCAGACGATCTTGGAAAATGCCGCCCGCGACAAGGTCCGTGGTGGCCGTGGTCCGGTGTATTTCTGCCTGATGGATCCTGCGCTGCCCGGCGAGGTCGAAATTGACTTGGGTCAAGATTACCCCGTCAATCCGCAGATCAAGGGCGCGCTGCGATCCCTTGAAGGGGTCATGGAAGTCGAAGAGGTCTGACTTAATAATGCGGTGGGCGTTGATCGGCCAGCGGAACTGATCCGCCTGCATCCATTTCGCGCCCTGCTTCACGTTCCATCAGCATTGCCAAACGACGTGTCGCCGTGGCCAATTCGATTTCCTGACGGGTCACAATGTCGGATAGGTCGTCGACCGTGCGCGTCAAATGGGCGATTTGTTCTTCAAGATGGGTAATATCTGTCATGTGCGTCACATACCTGTCTGCCATGCCCCCCGCAACTGCGCATTGCCCCGCAAGCCCCACCTTGTTAAAGGCGGGGATAAGTTCCTGACCAGACACGAGGCGATGATGGCCAAAGTTAAAAAGCAACCCCGTCCTAAGGCGCAAACGCCCAAGGGTTTCCGTGATTATTTCGGCGCAGAGGTGGTGCAGCGCACGGCCATGCTTTCCAAGATTGCCGAAGTTTATCATCGCTATGGGTTTGACGCGCTTGAAAGCCCTGCTGTGGAAACGGTCGAGGCGCTGGGCAAGTTTTTGCCAGATGTTGATCGCCCAAATGAAGGCGTGTTCGCGTGGGAAGAAGACGCCGATTGGTTGGCCTTGCGCTATGACCTGACCGCGCCGCTTGCCCGCGTTTATGCGCAGCACCGCAATGATTTGCCGAACCCGTATCGCCGCTATGCGATGGGTCCTGTTTGGCGCAATGAGAAACCCGGCCCCGGCAGGTTCCGTCAGTTTTATCAGTGTGATGCTGATACGGTTGGCACGTCGAGCGTTGCTGCCGATGCCGAGATCTGCGCGATGTTGGCGGATACATTGGAGGCCGTGGGCATTGAGCGCGGCGACTATGTTGTGCGCGTCAATAACCGCAAGGTTCTGAACGGTGTGATGGAAGTCGCAGGCGTGCTCGACCCGTCTGATCCTGATAAGTTTGCGGCTGAGCGTGGCATCGTTTTGCGCGCCATTGATAAGCTGGACCGCCTAGGTATGGGCGGTGTCCGTGACCTATTGGGCGAAGGCCGAAAAGACGGCAGTGGCGACTTTACCAAGGGCGCTGGGCTGTCGGATGAACAAGCACAGATCGTCATGGGTTTCATGGAAGCCAAGCGCGATAGCGGCCCTGCGACTGTGGCCCGTTTGATGGAGCTGGTTCAGGGATCTGAGACTGGTGTGACTGGTGTGAACGAGTTGGAAACCATGGCGACGTTGCTTGATGCCCAAGGCTACGCATCCGATCGGATCGAGATTGATCCGTCAGTGGTGCGCGGACTTGGCTATTATACTGGTCCTGTGTTCGAGGCTGAGCTGACGTTTGAAGTGACTGATGAAAAGGGGCGTCCGCGTAACTTTGGCTCTGTGGCTGGTGGCGGTCGTTATGACGATCTCGTTAAGCGGTTTACCGGACAAGAGGTCCCTGCGACGGGTGTGTCTATCGGTGTTGACCGTCTGTTGGCCGCGCTGCATGCCAAGGGCCGTTTGGATACCAAGGCCGTTGGTCCTGTGATCGTGACCGTGATGGACCGCGATCAGATGGCGTATTACCAGACGTTGGTCGCTGAACTGCGCAATGCCGGCATTCGTGCCGAGGTGTATTTGGGCAACCCCAAGAATTTCGGCAATCAGCTGAAGTATGCGGATAACCGCGATAGTCCTGTGGCGATTATTGCTGGATCGGACGAGATGGCGAACGGTGTCGTGCAGATCAAGGATTTGATCCTTGGGGCGCAGATTGCCCAGAACGCCACGGTTGAGGAATGGAAAGATCGCCCAAGCCAGTATGAAGTGCCACGCGCTGAACTGGTCGCAAAAGTCCGCGAGATTTTGGCAGGGCAGGGCGTATGACACGCGCTGTTGCGGCCGAGGCTGCGCGTCTGACGGCGCTATTTGAGGGCCAAGGTGCCCGTCATGTGGATGCGGATATTCTGCTGTCTGCGGAGACGTTGTTGGATTTGTACGGCGAAGATATTCGGGGTCGTGCTTATCTGACGACTGATCCGTTTGGCGGTGAAATGGTGCTGCGTCCTGATTTCACTGTGCCAGTTGTGCAGATGCATATGAACAGTGAAGCCGATCCTGCGCGCTATACTTATGCGGGCCGTGTATTTCGTAAACAAGAAAATGATCCGAGCCGTCCGCGCGAAGCGATGCAGGTCGGGTTTGAGGTATTTGACGGGTCCGATCCGGCGGGGGCTGATGCGACGGTTTTTGCGGCTGTTGCAGATGCATTGGCTGGATTTCCCGTGCGTGCGGCGACCGGTGATATCGGGATTTTGATGGCGGCGGTGGCTGGGTTGAAAACGTCGGACACGCGTAAGGCTGCGTTGATGCGTCACCTGTGGCGGCCGCGTAAATTTCGTGCATTGCTTGATCGGTTTGGCGGGCGCGTGCCTGCGGCCCCAAGTCGTGTGGCGTTGTTGTCCACCGCTGACCCGCTGGCTGATGCTGCCCCGACAATTGGCCTACGGTCCCGCGACGAGGTGCAGACGCGCATTGATGCGTTGCGTGCAGATGCTGCGACAGCGCCGATAAGCGGCGACGAAATGGCCTTGATCGACGCGATTTTAGGGCTGGATGATAGCTGTCCGCATGTGCTGTCCAATTTGCGAGATATCGCCGTAGACCTGCCTGCGATTGATGGCGCGGTAAGTGCGTTTGCGGCGCGGTTGGATGCGCTGTCGGATAAGGGCGTGGATGTGGATGCACTGGCGTTTGAAGGCAGTTATGGCCGCACGTCGTTGGAATATTACGATGGATTTGTGTTTGGATTTTACGCCGCCGCTGACCACCAGATGCCACCAGTGGCGACCGGTGGACGGTATGATGCGCTGACTGCGCGGCTCGGTGCGGGACGCGCTGTGCCTGCCGTCGGCGGTGTTGTGCGCCCCGATTTGCTTGTCACACTGCGGGGGAATGTTTGATGCTAAAGCTTGGTGTGCCGTCTAAAGGCCGGTTAATGGACAAGACGTTTGCATGGTTCGGTGATCGCGGCGTGAGCCTGCGTAAATCCGGATCTGACCGCGAATATGCGGGAGCTGTTGACGGGATAGACGGTGTTGAACTGGTGCTACTGTCGGCGGGTGAAATTCCGCGTGAATTGGCGGCGGGTCGCATTCATTTGGGCGTGACTGGATCGGATTTGATCCGTGAAAAACTGGCTGCTTGGGAAACCCGTGTGCATACAATTGCGCCGATGGGTTTTGGCGGGGCTGATCTGATTATTGCAGTGCCGCAGGCTTGGGTCGATGTGGAAACGCTTGATGATTTGGATGCCGCCGCCGCCGCGTTTCGCGCCGCGCACGGGTTTCGGATGCGGATTGCCACGAAGTACCACCGGCTGGTTCGCGAGTTTTTGCGTGACAACGGCGTGGCGGATTATCAGCTGATTGATAGTCAAGGCGCGACTGAGGGCACCGTCAAGAACGAGACGGCAGAAGCCATTGCCGACATTACGTCGACAGGTGAAACGCTGCGTGCCAACGGGCTGAAGATTTTGGGCGATGGGTTGATCCATGCATCGCAAGCGACGCTGTTTCGTGGCCGCCGCGATGGCTGGACTGATGCGCAGCGCGTGACCCTGAAAGAACTGGAATCGCTGCTCGGCGTTTGACCTGATGGGCTCGCCGCTGGCGTGATTACATGTCTTGCTAACGGACGCCGATTGCCGCGAGGGCTTTGCTAAGTTCGGGCGGGAGTGCTTCTTCGGTCTGCGCGCCATCTGGCAGATCGGCGGG
>OJHH01000805.1_pt1 | contig 10601 bp, 9 predicted proteins | sample 1594911 | NCBI WGS metagenome assembly OJHH01 (sample SAMN05416787, study PRJEB24817) | seawater metagenome | isolation source: Sea water | place: Canada:Atlantic | collected 2013-11
ATGACGCGTCGTTGAGGGCCAGTTTGTCGATGCTGTCGCGCAGGTCTTCGAACTGGCTGCTGTCGACGGGGAACAGGCCACAAAATACGACGGGTTGCGCAGGCTTAAAGCCCGGCAGTGCGGTTTCGCAGCCCTTCTTTTCCGATGTGATCGTGTCGCCAACGCGGGTGTCACGGACTTGTTTGATCGACGCCGTGATAAAGCCGATTTCGCCGGGTCCAAGCGTGTCGACGTTTTCCATCTGCGGCCGGAACACGCCGATTTTGTCGATCTGGTGCACGGTGTCATTGGACATAAACCGCAGGCGGTCGTTGCGTTTCATTTGCCCGTCGATGATCCGCACGAGGACAATCACGCCAAGGTAACTGTCGTACCATGAGTCGACTAGCATCGCCTTAAGCGGCGCGTTGATATCGCCGATTGGCGCGGGCAAACGGTGCACGATGGCTTCTAGGGTTTCTTTGATCCCAACGCCGGATTTGGCGGACACGCGCATCGCGTCAGACGCATCAATGCCGATCACGTCTTCGATCTGGGCGGCGACCGCATCACAGTCGGTCGCGGGCAGGTCGATTTTGTTCAACACGGGCACGATCTCGTGGTCCGCATCAAGGGCGTGATAAACGTTTGCAAGCGTCTGCGCCTCGACGCCTTGGGTGCTATCGACAACCAACAACGATCCTTCAACGGCGCGCATGGAACGCGACACTTCATAGGCGAAATCGACGTGACCGGGGGTGTCGATCAAGTTGAGCACATATGTCTCACCGTCTTGCGCCACGTAATCGATGCGTACGGTGTTGGCCTTGATCGTGATGCCGCGCTCGCGCTCGATATCCATGCTATCAAGCATCTGCGCCTTCATGTCCCGTTCGGCGACTGTGTTTGTCTCTTGGATCAAACGGTCAGCGAGGGTGGATTTACCGTGGTCAATATGGGCCACGATCGAGAAATTGCGGATGTTTTTCAGGTCGGTCATTGGGGTCAAAACGCCTATAGAATTGGGTTGATTGTCAATGGCGCGTGATCGCGGGATTTGCAAGGGGTGGCGGAACCTGCGGGTCGACAGCGCTGTCCAGTTTTCGGCGACACCGATGCGCCCAGTCTGCAGTTATGTAGGGTCAGTGTGCGCCCACAGTAGATTGAAAATCCTTGGGTCGCTGCATAGATGGCTTGTATCGGGGCGATGATGCCCTGCCAGAAGGGATGAAGCCCGTGACCAAAATTGACCACCCAGCATACCCGACACAGCATGGTTATATGACCGAAAACATCCAGCGCGCCTATATTGAGGCCGCGGTGTCCAAGGAATTGTTGCCCACAGACGCGCACCGGATGGCCGATGTTGTGACGCTTACGGCGTCAAGCGACGTCGATAAGCCGATCCAGTTTTGGCAATTGTATTCTGTTCTTGGTCAAGACCCGATCGTCCGTCTTATCCAAAGGTTTTACGAGCGCGTTTTCGCGGATGAGCCTTGGTTTACGGAAGTATTTGCGCGTGTCGGCGGGATTGGTCACCATATCAACACCCAAGCGGCGATGTGGATCGATGTCATGGGCGGCGGTCCCTACTATCATGGTGGCGAGTTTCGCTTGAATTTTCACCATACCCACAATGCCATGGAGCTAATGAACGACAAAGGCGCGCAGCGTTGGTCAAAGCTGATGTTAGATACGCTTGATGCGTCGGGCGACCTGATGACAGATGATCCGCGCGTTCGGGTGTCTATCAACACGTTCCTGTCGCATTTCATGAAAAAATACGCCGAGGATTTTGCTTTTGAAAACCGCAGTTTCTTTGGCGCAACAAATCCGGCCTTAAAACGTAAAATAAACTTCATGCGCATGACCACAGCCGAAATTTCAGCCCTTACCGAGGCTGAAATTTCAGACACATTGGCAGGTCTTGGGGTCGACGTGTCGCAGTATCATGGCAAAGCCGATCTTATTGAAAAGGCCATGATGATCTAAAGTGTGCCTGCGTGTTGTGCGCAGGCACACTTCCGCACCCCGCACGCAATTGAATTGCATCCCGCGCCCTCCCCTTGCATAATCGTCCTAACAGCAGTCTAGGGCTGACACGCGGGAACCGCGGCGCTTTGGCACAAATTACGGGTGATATGATGCGCAGATTGGTTTTACTTGGGGCTTTGGTGTTTTTGGCAGCTTGCGGTGGTGGCCGTGTGTCTGGCGATGTTGGCGAAGCCTGTATAGCTGCCGACCGCAACGCCGCATCAACCCAGTTATGTTCGTGCGTCCAACAAGCCGCCAGCCTGACATTAAATGCATCCGATCAGCGCCGCGCCGCCACGTTCTTTGAGGACCCGCAATTGGCGCAGGACGCCCGTCAGTCGCGCAATTCCAGCAGCTCACGGTTCTGGAAACGCTATAAGGACTTTAGCGCGAAGTCCAAGCAGATGTGCGGCTAACCCCCCGCAGCACCCGCGTCTTTGCAAATCTCAAGAACCGCCATTTGCATCATTGCGTGGAGCGGCCTGCCCCCCTAAAACCTTATTTATGATGAATGATATTCCCGATCTTGCCCGTCGTGTGGCCGCTGGTGAACGCCGCGCCTTGGCCCGCGCCATTACGCTGGTCGAAAGTGGCCGTGCTGATCACCGCGTTGATGCGATGGCCTTGCTTGATGTGCTGGCCACGGGTGGCAAACAAGCCATCCGCATCGGCCTTTCTGGCACCCCCGGCGTTGGCAAATCCACCTTTATCGAGGGCTTTGGTCTGATGTTAACTGCGGCGGGTCACCGTGTTGCGGTGCTGGCTGTTGATCCGTCATCTGCCCGTTCTGGTGGGTCGATATTGGGCGATAAAACCCGTATGGATTTGCTGGCCCGCGATCCAAACGCGTTCATCCGCCCATCCCCAAGCCAAACCCAGCTTGGCGGCGTTGCGCGGCGCACCCGCGAGGCCGTCGCGCTATGCGAGGCTGCTGGCTATGACATTGTACTGATCGAAACCGTCGGCGTTGGCCAATCAGAGACGGTCGTCGCCCAGATGTCAGATTTGTTCTTGCTGCTGCTCGCCCCTGCGGGCGGCGACGAATTGCAGGGCGTCAAACGCGGCATCATGGAAATCGCCGATATGGTTTTGGTCAATAAGGCCGATGGCGATCTGAAACCGCAAGCGATGCGCACCTGTGCTGATTACGCTGGTGCGTTGCGATTGCTGCGCAAACGGTCACAAGATCCCGAAGGCTTTCCCAAGGCGATGATTGTATCCGCACTGGAAACAATAGGCATTGCCGACGCATGGGACGAAATGCAGGCCCTGATCAACTGGCGTCGTGAAACAGATGTTTGGGGACGGTCTCGGGCTGCTCAGGCACGGTATTGGTTCGCTGAAGAAGTCCGCCTGCAATTACTTGCGCGCATCGCAAGCGATCCTGATCTTGATGCACGCATGACCATTTTGGAAAAAGAGGTCGTCGCTGGCCGCATGTCACCCGCCGCTGCCGCCGCTGAAGTTGTCGCGCAAACATGACCGGCACAGGCGATCTGGTTTACAGTGGCGACCACTTGCGCGCCACATTGTTCAATGGCGTGTCGGACCGTTTGGCGATCACATTTAGCTTTCGCGAAAAGGGCCGCACTGCTTTTGCGCCTGTGTCCCCAGTCAAACAGATGATCGCCCAAGGGTTTGCCCAATTGGCGATCACATCATGCGCCAATGATTGGTTCATCAACCCCGATACGGTGGGCATCGAGGCCGTGCTTCAAAAGCTAGCTCCACACTACAAAGCCGTGCATATGCTGGGGTTTTCGATGGGTGGCTACGGTGCTTTCCGCTTTGCGCGCGCCGCAAATGCGACCTATGTCACCGCGATTTCGCCGCAGTTTTCGATCCATCCTGACGTGGTGCCGATTGATAAACGCTACCGCGCAGATGCAGGTGGGTTTGAGCGCGATTTAAGCGATCTGACCCGCGTCCCGCGCCCCAATTTGCAGGGCATCATCATCACCGACCCGTTCCGCCCGCTGGATCTGATGCATGCCAATATGATCACCGAAGTTTTCCCACGCGTCGCCATTGCGCGCCTGCCGTTTGGCGGACATCCAGCGACCTCGTTAATTGCCCGTGCCAGCAACCCCGGTGTCATTCAGCACACGGCACTCAAGTCGCCACCCACGGCTGCGCCGATTATCGCGGCACACCGCGCCGCGCGACGTGGCGACGCAGTTTATCAAAAGGCATTGGCTGCCAAACTACTGACCCGCTAGTGCAGCATTAACCGCTGCTTTTTGGCCTGCAAAAACGCACGGTCCGCCGCGTTCCCTGTTAGATTGATCGCGATTTGGAAACAATCTCTGGCGGCTTTGCGCTGACCATCTCGTGCCAGAAAATCCGCCTTGGCCGCGTGAAAATGGCTGTAGTCCGCAAGCGGCTCTGCCAATGCATCCAATAATTGCAGCCCTGCCTTGGCGGTATCTGCATAAGACACTGCAACCGCGTGGTTCAGCTGCACAACGGGTGTCGGCTGCACGCGGCACAGCAGGTTATATAGCATCGCGATTTGCGGCCAATCGGTGGCGTCCCAAGTCGCCGCCTGCCCGTGCAACGCGCTGATCGCGGCTTGCAGCTGATAGGGTCCAATTTGCCCACGCGTCAGGGTCGCTTGTAAAATCTGATCGGCCTGCGAAATTTGGGCATGGTGCCAGAGGCTGCGGTCTTGGGTCTCTAGCGGGATCATGGCGCCACCCGCATCCAGTCGCGCCGGCGCACGCGCATCATTGGCCAACATCAATGCCAGCAGCCCAGCGGGTTCCGCCATGTCAGGCATCAAATCATAAAGGATATGCCCCAAGCGGATCGCCTCGGAGCTTAGGTCACAGCGCAGCAGCGTATCGCCCGATGACGCCAAATAGCCTTCGTTAAAGATCAGGTAGATGACCTGCATGACCGCATCGGCACGGTCCGGTAAATCGGCAGGATCAGGGACACGGTACGGGATGCCTGCGGCCTTAATTTTAACCCGCGCGCGCGAAAGGCGCTGTGCCATTGTCGCAGGCTTATCCAGATAAGCGTGCGCGATTTCCTCGGCCGTAAGCCCGCCCAATGTGCGCAAGGTCAACGCAATCTGGGTTTTCGCATCTAGGCTAGGGTGGCAACAGGTGAACAGCATCTCAAGCCGTTTGTCGGGGATGGTCACGCATGCCTCCTCTGGGTCGGATTGTTGATGTGATATGAAATAGGCAATTTCGGGGGATTTGCGGGCCAAAGTTTGATCGCGGCGCACACGGTCAAGCGCGCGCCTGCGGGCCGTTGTGATCAGCCACGCATCAGGGGCGTCAGGGATTTTGGGATCCCATGCGATCATTGCGGCGACAACGGCGTCTTGCAACGCGTCCTCGGCCAGCGCAAAATCTCCGAATTGTTTGACCAAAGCGGCCAGAATGCGCCCCCAATGCATGCGCACCACAGTTGTGATCGCGGCGTGGCTTGGGGGCGCCATGATCAGTTATCCCAGACCATCACAGGGCGGACTTCGATCCGGCCATAAGCTGACGTAGGGATCATGGCCGCGTATTTCATCGCTTCGTCCAAATCAGCGCAATCAAGCAGGTAATAGCCGCCCAGCTGTTCCTTGGTTTCCGCAAACGGACCGTCGGTGGTGTGCATCTTGCCGTCCCGCATGGACACTGTTGTCGCGGTTTGGGTCGACTGCAGCGCATCGCCATGCAGCATCTTGCCGTCTTCCATCACCTTGGCAGTAAAGTCTTGATAGCCCTTCATAAATGGGCCCCAATCGTCTGATCCTGGCTGCGGTCCGGTTCCTTCGGTCGTATAAATGAGGCACATATATTGCATGGTGTTATCCTTGTTGAGGCAAAGAGGCTTTGTGCCTCCCGTCATACCAACCAGACGCGCGGCACGGCGCGAAATCGACATCTCAGTTGAGAAAAGCGTGATTTTTGATATAATGGAACCGTAAATCAGGGGAAGTAACATGAAACTGGGCACATTTTCTATCAGCCTTACGGTCAAAAATCTCGAAGCATCGCGGCTGTTTTATGAAAAACTCGGGTTCGAGACGTTTGGTGGGAATGCCGATCACAACTATCTGATTCTCAAGAACGGCGATCATCTCATCGGGATATTTCAGGGCATGTTTGATGACAACATGCTGACGTTTAACCCCGGTTGGGATCAAAACGCTGGTGAAGTGGACCCGTTCACGGATGTGCGCGATATACATAGTGAACTGGTCGCCAAAGGATTGGAGCCAACACAAGTTAGTTTGCCCGAAGATCGCGGTATCGGCAGCTTTGTTGTTGTGGACCCCGACGGCAATCCTGTATTGATCGACCAGCACCGGTAATTGCGCCTGTTTGGCATGGTTGCGGGTTGACGCGGGCTGGGAATCCTCCTATCTCGCGCAGACCGAATTCATGGCTCTGCACGTCAGGGTCTTAGCTAATTAATTGGGGCGTATGTGGCCGATCCACAGTTTGCCCCTTAAGACGAAGGAAATGCCCATGTCCCGCCGTTGCGAATTGACTGGAAAAGGCCCAATGTCTGGCAACAATGTCAGCCACGCTAAAAACCGTACCCGCCGTCGGTTCCTGCCAAACCTGCAGGATGTGACATTGATGTCCGAATCGCTGGGCCGGTCTTTCCGCCTTAAGATCTCGAATGCTGCATTGCGCACTGTTGATCACCGTGGTGGTCTGGACGCATTCTTTGCAAAGTCCAAAGACGTTGAGCTGTCACCAGCCGCGTTGAAGATCAAAAAAGAAATCACCAAGGCGACAGCGGCGTAAGCCACTTTCGGTTTGAAGTTTTGAAGGCCCGACCGTGCAAGCGGTCGGGCTTTTTCGTTTGATGATTGGCATGCTGATATAACGCATGTCAGCTTCGCGCACATCTGACCAATTCCTACTTTTCCGCGCATAGCTACGCTCTCATGAGAGTGGCAGATACCTTTTCACAACTGTATGGTTTTGTACGCTAATATTGGCTGTCCCAAAAACACGCTTTTTGTGACGGTCCAATTACTCAATAGGCGGCCCGCCATTTTGACGCTCCATCTAGGCGTCAGATTTCCAAAAAACACATGCGCGCGACAATACGCCACCGCCAATCTCGCCACTGCAGACACATCCCCTTAAACATCCATTTCCCGAGCCATCTATGACTTTCATACGGTCGGGTCGCCCTGAGAACGCACAAAATCTACACACCTTTAAATTGAATTAATTCAAAGAATATCCGCTTAAGTAGAATCTTTGATGACATTCGGATGTCGGAGAGATACTTTAAGGGAGTACGAGTTTTCATTTTTAGGAGCAATTTTATGCCAACAGCGACTTACACAGCGACCAGTGGTACAGGGCAAATCCATATATATTCAGGTGGCCTGAACAACACGACCAACCACACGCAAAATCTAGATTTCAATAATATGAATGTTTTTTCACATGGTCATCATGCACGTGCAGGTGGTGGCAATGACGTCTTTAATTTCACCAACATTCACCGCGTTGACGCGACCGTCGTTGGACGGCTCGAGGACTTCAACCCAAGCAGCGACGAAATTCAGATCAATGGGGTTCCTATCGATCTTGGCAATCCGCCGAGCAACGTCCGTATTGTAGAATTTAACGGCAACCATAACGACCCAAATCCTGTACCACAGCAATGGATTTTGATTGATACAGGGCAAGGGCATATTTTCTACGCCTTGTCAGGTGCGCGGGTCGATATGGACGGCAACGGCGGAGCAAATACCGGCGATCAGGAAGGTCATTTCATTTTATCGGGCCAAGTCCCTGACTTTTCCACCCTCCTTGACGTCGCCTTTGTTGACCCACAGGACTACGTTCCAGCAGGCTTAACACCGGATGGCGGCGATATTATCCAAGATGATGACAAAAACGCCGCTGATGTCCTCGCCAACATAGATGGAACTAACAATGGTGACCTCATCTCGGGCGGGCTAAACGACGATAAAATCTATGCGCGCGGCGGGCATGACACTGCTTGGGGCGGATCAGGCGACGATTACGTTAACGGCGGAACCGGTAACGACGTTCTTTATGGTGCTATCGGCGACGACAAAGTCATCGGTGGTTCCGGAAACGATAGGGCCTACGGCGGGCTCGGCAATGATAAAGTCTATGGCTCGAGCGGGAACGATAAAATTTGGGGCGACAAAGGCAGTGACCGACTTTTCGGCCAGCAAGGCAATGATTCAATTTATGGAGGCAATGACCACGACAAGATTTATGGAGGCAATGGGAATGACTTTGCGAACGGCGGAAAAGGCAACGATTTGATCAATGGCGGGTCTGGTGATGATCATGTGCGAGGGAACCAAGGGGCTGATACATTCGAGTTCAAAACAGGTGACCTCATAGATTGGGATTCATTGTCAGGAACGACGGCCGAGAAAAGTCTTCAGCTAGACATAATTGAAGATTTCGTTCTTGGCGTTGATACTATTGAGTTTGATAATTATGCCAACGTCGATAGCCGATCTGATCTAGCAGCTTGGAAAACAACCATCGATGGAAATCTCTACATGACGGTTAAAATCCGCGACACGAATGAACGGATTCTCGTGGATGTTCCTGACGACACTTCGTGGGGCGATTTCTTTAGCTCTGCACACTTCTCCGAAAACTTCGACGTCATCTAAAGTATCGGCTGCCGGGTGCAATCGTGCCCCGCAGCCGTGCTGGCCTGTCGCGCGAAAGCTCAATGAATGACCTCGAATGACGCAGGGATACGCCCCCCCCTCCCGGCACTGCGGGCATTGGCATGGACTACAAATAGGAGCCGCTTATGAAAATCCGCCCAATGCGTGTCGATGACATCCCCGCCGTTCATGAAATGATCTTGGCCTTGGGCGCGTATCACGGCGATCTGGATGCCGCCGTGACGCCCGAAACCATATTGCGTGACGGGATTGGTCCGCACCCGTGGATCAGGTTCTTGGTCGCTGAGGATGCGGATGGTTTGCAGGGGTATGCTGCCCTGTTGCCGCTTGCCAAGATTGCCGATGGGATCCGTGGGGTCGACATCAATCATATGTATGTGGCTGAAGGTTTGCGCAGGCAAGGAATCGGGCGCAAACTAATCGATGCCGCGACCGATGTGGCCCGCACGCTGGGATGCGCCTATTTGTTCATTGGCACCGCCCCTGACAACATTGCCGCCCAAGAGGCGTATCTCGCCTGTGGGTTCGCGCGTTGGACAGACGGTGGTCCGCGCTTTCGTCTACCTATCGCATAAGAAAGATGGGTTAAAACCCATCCTACGGCCGCCGCCAGCGTAGGATGGGTCTTGACCCATCGCCCCTTTGCGCAGACCAAGAGCCACCATGACAGCCCTGCCAATTGATCCCATTTTACCCGATCTGATGGATGCCCTGCGCACCCATGGCCGTGCTGTTCTGCAAGCCCCGCCAGGTGCCGGTAAAACCACCCGCGTCCCGCTTGCCATGCTTGACGTCAATCTGACCACGGGCCGCATTCTGATGCTGGAACCCCGCCGCCTAGCCGCTCGCGCTGCAGCAGAACGCCTCGCGGAAACCCTTTCAGAACCCACAGGCAAAACCATCGGCTACCGGATGCGCGGCGAAACCTCTGTCAGTAAATCCACCCGCGTCGAAGTCGTGACCGAAGGCATCCTGACCCGCATGATCCAATCGGACCCTGATCTGACAGGCATCGGTGCGATCATCTTTGATGAATTCCATGAGCGATCTCTAAACGCCGACCTCGGCCTCGCCCTTAGCTGGGAAATCCGCAACATTCTGCGCCCTGACCTGATCATCCTCGTCATGTCCGCCACATTGGACGCAGGCCCCGTCGCACAGATGCTCGACGACGCCCCAGTACTCACGTCCCAAGGCCGCGCCTATCCGGTCACCACACATCACCTGCCCCGCGCGTTGCCTAAAGGCACGCGCGTTGAGCATGCCACCGCCGACCTGATCGTGCAGGCCACTGCGGAAACAACGGGCAGCATATTGGTGTTCCTCCCCGGAGAAGGCGAAATCCGCCGGACCGAGGCCGCATTGGCCAACCGCCTGCCCGCCGACTGCGTGATCCGCCCGCTTTACGGTGCCTTGCCGTTTGCCGCACAGCGCGCCGCGATTGCACCCGTGAAAGAAGGCCGCAAGATCGTGCTGTCCACATCGATCGCGGAAACATCCCTGACCATCGCTGACATCCGTGTCGTCGTTGACGCAGGCCGCGCACGGCGCGCGCGGTTCGATCCGTCGTCGGGCATGTCACGCCTTGTCACCGAACGGGTCAGCCGCGCAGAGGCCACACAGCGCGCAGGTCGTGCAGGCCGCGTCGCCGCTGGCCACTGCTATCCGCTTTGGACCAAGGGCGAGGACGGCGCATTGCCCGCCTTCCCCCCAGCCGAGATCGAGGCCGCCGATCTGGCCCCGCTTGCGCTTGAACTTGCGCAATGGGGCAGCGATGATTTGTCGTTCCTGACACCCCCACCTGCGGGCACGCTCTCCGAGGCACGCCGCCTGCTGGTATCGCTTGGCGCACTTACCTCAACGGGCCAAATCACGCCCCACGGTCGCGCCATTGCCGCCCTGCCGCTGCACCCTCGTCTTGCGCATATGC
>OJHH01000806.1_pt1 | contig 10594 bp, 5 predicted proteins | sample 1594911 | NCBI WGS metagenome assembly OJHH01 (sample SAMN05416787, study PRJEB24817) | seawater metagenome | isolation source: Sea water | place: Canada:Atlantic | collected 2013-11
GTGCAGACATCATATACGGATGTACAGACTCTACAGCATTGAATTACGATGCTTCTGCTACTGCAAATGACGGATCATGTGAGTACGATGTTGAAGAAGAGTGTGATTGTGATTGGACATCTGATGAATTCATTTGCGTGGCTTTTGATGATCAAATAATTACTGTCCATGAGTGTGAGCTAGAATGTGGATTCTGGGGAGAAGACTTCTTTGACGAGGAGGTGGAAATAGTAGATTGTGATTGGAATGGTGGATTCGATTCCATCGAAGACGAGATAGCAGAAGTACTTGAAGACTTTTACGGAGGAGGTCAGTTCAATCAAGACAATTTCCAAGATCTAGCCGATATACTTCTTGATTTGTTTGTTTATCCTAATCCTTTAGAAGATGGAGACGGACTAGGACTGGTAATTAATTCGAACTCCGGAGCCAACGCTTCAATTATGGTCGTAAATAGTATAGGTCAAACGGTGTACTCTCAAAAAGAAGTGTTAAACAAAGGAAAGAACACCTTTGAATTAAATGTATCAGAGCTTGAGTCGGGGTTATACTTTGCTATAGTGTCAGCTGATAACGGAGTTTCTGCAACAGAGAAGTTTATTAAAAATTAATTTTAAAACTAAGTATAAAATGTGGGAGTCTAATTCAAGATTCCCACATTTATTTTAGAACTATTGGGTGCTTCAGTATGACAAACATCTCATTTCAAGCTGTTTAAAAAAAGACAGAAAAGCTCAAAATGAGTTATACAAAGAATGCTATAATTTTATGATGGCCATTTGTTGGAGATACGCGGAAAACAAGGAAGAAGCCATAGAGTTTAGTAACCATGGCTTTGTAAAAGTCTTGCTTAATTTAAAAAAGTATAAAAAGAAAGTTCCTTTTGAGCTTTGGGTAAGAAGAGTAGTCATTAACGAAGTAATAGACCAACTTAGAAAAAAGAAGAAATACCGAGAAAAAGTAGAGTTAAGAGAAGAAAGCGCCATGCCGTTCGTTGAGGAATCGCCTAAATTAAGTGAAAACCAAACCGAAAGAATAGAGTGGATTAAGTTGAAATCTAGAGAGCTACCAAAGGTTACAGGAAAAGTGTTTAACTTATATGCTTTTGATGGGTATAAGCATCAAGAAATAGCAAAGATGCTAAATATAACAGAAGGAACTAGTCAGTGGCATTATTCAGTGGCTAAACAAAAATTAAGAGAGTGGTCTCATAAAAAAGAGGCATAGAGGAGTGAATTTCGAAGATTTACATAGCGATTTAGAACAGTTTCCTGAAGAATTAAATTATTCAGAAGAAATGTGGGATGGAGCACTTTCAGCGATTGAAGCGCATGAGGCTGCCGTACAAAAGAGAAGACTGTATGTAGGTGTAAGCTCTGCTGCTGTTTTTCTTCTTTTAATATTTGTACTTCCTGTTGGTCTTGATTCGATTTCTTCAGAGTACAAACCAAGAGAACAAGAGTTACTTGATTATTCTTGGGAAGAAAATTTAGAGAGTCAATCATCTTTAAAGTTTGAGAATATTTCGGAGATCAATAGGATCAGTAATAAAAATGATAATGTTGAAGAATCTGCTGAATCCCTGCTGAACTTTAACTCAGAACCAATTACACCAATAATTGAGAAAAAAGATCAGTCGTACAGTGAAAAGGAACTAGCGAGAGTAGATAAAGGAACCAACAGTAGGTCCTTAGTCGATTCCAAAAGGAATTACCTAACTAATGATAAAATAGAAGAGGGTGCTCAGCCTGTAAAGGCTAGTAAAGTTGAAGTGGAGAAAAACTTAACAGAAAACGGACTTTTTGTAACTAAGGAAAGGACGGATGTTTCACCAGAAGTTAGTTTAGAAATATCTGAATCTTCTAATCTTAGAATGAGGTCTGCTTTATTGCAACGCAGGTATAAGAGAAATTCTAGTTTAAAAAGTAAAGAAGTTAGAACAGGAAAGGCCTTATTTACGGTCTATAAAGAATTTTTAGGCCTAAAATTAGGGGTGAATCCATGGAATGATTATGGAACTATTTCGTCTGTTGGAAATTACAATCCGTCTGTAGGCTTATTTTACGAAAATATTATTATCCCAAATGTTTCATGGAGTGCCGGAATTGAATATTTCAGTCTTTCATCATTTGACTTGGCTATAAGCTCCTCAGAAACTAGTTACAACTATTCGGCTGAATCTAAAGTGACTACAGTTCATACGAATAAGGCTCACTTTTTTGCTGCACCTGTGAATGCAAGTGTAAGGCCGTTCCCGAGATTACAAGTAAAAGGTGGATTAGCTCCAGGGGTTCTTCTAGAAACTGAAAACACTAAAGAAGAATATTTCAATACTCATAGTTCAGAGGAGTTATTGAATTCAGATGAAGCTAGAGGGTACAGAACATCTTTTAGAACATTTCAGTTGGCCGGAACTATAAGCGCTAATTATTGGTTCTCTAAAAGAAATAGTCTTCAATTGACCCTGCATAAAGGATTTACTGACTTCAGTAAGAACGAGGTTTATAATAATACAAATGAAGACACTACTTCGAGAATAGAAATCAGCTTAAATAGAATCATCAGATAATGAGAGGCATAGTATACATATTAGTTTTCTCTCTTATTGGATATTCGTGTTCTGTGAATGAATTGCCTGAAGATTTAGTAGATACCGAAGTTGTTTTTTATGCGGAAGGCTCAGCAGGAAATGAAGTGTTTTTTTTAGAGGCGGGACCGGGAGATATTGTTGTGGAGGCTGATGCCAGCCTAATAGAAGGAGAACTCTCACTCTTTAGTGTTGAATTTTTTAATGCAGAGTGTGAGGAATGTGATGAAGAAGTATTTATAGAAATTTCGGGGAGTGGCTTGTACTCAGAAGGTTTGACAGTCTCAGAAATGCTCCCGTTGGGGATCTATGATGTTGAGAGCGAGGGCTATGAGCATATCGTATATAATAGCTTTGAATTGAATTTTCCTTCAGATGATTTTGAGGTTCTGGATCTACAGGGTTTCGGTGTTTTCAACGAAAATGGAGTGTATGATTTAGGCCCTGGTTTTTATGAGTTTGATATGGAGTTGGATGATGTCGATTGTCAAGGATCAGTAAATGGTGGATTTTTTATAGGAGATGAAGGAGAAATATGTTTAAATCTGGTACATTTTATTGAAATAGAGGATGAAATCTATCTTGATTTTTCCGATTTTTTAGGCGAGCTATTATTTATCAATGTCAATGATGCGGAGTTTATTCAGATTGAAGAGGATTTGATTTCTTTGGAAGAATTATTGGAATTCACCGGAGATGAAGAACTTGAAACTTTGTCTGTTTTTCCAACAGATATTTCGGACTGTTTTTCCAATCCACTGACCTATATCTTTGAAGCGGGTTTCTCTTTCTGTGAAATTGAATTAGAAGTAGAGCCTGTGATGGAAAGTATAGAGAGAACCCCTTTGACAGTGGCCATTAGTTATTCTGATGGTGAGGGGAATGAGTATACTTCTTCTGATGTTTTCACAGAAGATTTCTTTGAGTTGATAGATTTGGAGTCCTATGGTGTAGACCCGCTTGGTAGAGAATCCTATAGAGCTCAGGTAGAGTTTTCGGCTTCTTTGGTAAACACAGAAGATGAGTCGGATATTTTAATGCTGAATATAAATGAGGCATTTATCCCAATTGTTGTAGAATAACTAATTCGCAAGTTTTCACAGTCCTAATACTTATATTCGCGCCTGATGGAGCGTAAAGAAGCCGATATCCGGAAATCATTATCATGGAGAAAAATGTTACTTCCCTTAGTTTTAGGGTTGAGCGCGGCTACTTACCTGCTATTTAGTAGTCTAGGTGAGGAGCGGTTCTTTAAAGTTAACGATGACAGTGGTACTCATGTTTGGGTAGATTCAAATAGTAATGGAGCGGTAGATTCTACTCTTCCTGAGGAATTTGTACTGGATTCTAATGGTGATTATGCGTTTGACTCTGTACAGAACATGATTCTAGATATAGACTGGAATTCTACAGTGTTCTTCTTTCTCTTTTTAGCTCTCTGTACAGTTGTTCTCAGAGATCTGGGATATATGTATAGAATTAGAGTGCTTACAGATAAGTACTTTTCATGGAAAGAGTCTTTTCAGGTGATTATGCTTTGGGAGTTCTCTTCAGCCCTTACACCTAGCGTAGTTGGGGGTAGTGGAGTAGCCGTATTTATAATGAATAGGGAAGGTCTTTCTTTAGGGAAAAGCACCGCTACTATGTTTGTAACAGCACTTATGGATGAATTGTTTTATATAATAATGGTGCCTTTGGTGCTGTTGTTAGCAGGATCTACTGATTTGTTTCCAGAGAAAGTGTTTGAATATGGCGGAGCATATATCAAAAATATGTTTTGGTTTGGTTATGGATTTCTTTGTTTGCTGACCCTAGTTATTACGCTTTCTCTATTCTTCTTCCCTTTGAGATTTAAGAAAATTTTAATCCAAATATTTTCGGTTCGATTCTTAAGAAGATGGATAAGACATGTGGTTCAATTGGGTAATGATGTTATTGTAAGCTCTGCTGAATTGAAAAAGAAAAAGTTCAATTTCTGGTTCAAAGCATTTGGTTCAACATTAGTAAGTTGGACGGCTAGATTTTTTACTTTGAATTTTGTGATAATGGCATTTATGGGAAACATCGACCAATTGTTTGTTTACGGTCGCCAGCTCATTATGTGGGTATACTTGTTGGTTTCTCCCACGCCAGGGTCGGCTGGAATAGCTGAAATAGCCTTGGCTGGTTTCTTTGGAGAAATCGTTATAAGTGCTCAGTACGTAGCATTGGTAGCTATTATTTGGAGACTCCTTACTTATTTCCCATACTTGTTCATAGGAGCAGCTGTATTGCCAAAGTGGCTTTCTAGAACTTCTTTAAAACAAGCTAAACTAAAAAGTCTTTAAATTGTTATCCTTTAATCGTCTTTCGCGTTGCAATAATTCTCGCCTCTTTCAGTTATACACCCACAACTAATAGTAATTACATTTGTACATATGCGGTTTTCACTAGTGCTTTTCATTATCTCATTTTGTTCGGGTCTTTTAATAGGTCAGTCACAACCTGTGGAAACTAACGATGATAGTACGCCTAAATACAGTAATGAATTTTTAAATATAGGAGTCGGAGCTCGAGCTTTAGGAATGTCTAATTCCTTTATAGCTTCAAGTGATGATGTGTATTCTGGTTATTGGAACCCAGCTGGATTGGTAGACATAGAAGGGAAGTTTGAAGGAGCTATTATGCACTCTGAATACTTCGCAGGAATAGCTAAGTATGACTATTTAGGATTAGCTAAACCAATAGATGAAAAGTCGAGCATAGGATTCTCTGTTATAAGATTTGGAGTAGATGATATACCTAACACTACGCAGCTCATAGATTCAGAAGGAAATATAGATTATGATCGAGTAACTACTTTTTCTGCTGCGGACTATGGATTCATTTTTAGTTATGCTCGGAAGCTAAAAAAGACTGGGCTGACATTCGGAACCAATGCTAAGATAATTTATAGAAGAATCGGAGATTTTTCCAATGCCTTTGGTTTTGGATTGGATGCAGCTCTTAATTACGATGTTAAGAAATACCGATTTTCAGTGGTCGGTAGAGATATAACTACTACAGTAAATTCGTGGAACACTGATTTAGGTGAAGAAGTAGAAGAAATATTTAGATTAACTGGGAATGATATACCAGGAAAATCTTTAGAAATTACTTTACCAAGAATTATTCTTGCTGCTAAAAGAGCTACAAACATTTCTAAGAATTTGAATTTAGTTACAGAGCTGGATTTAAACATTACTACTGACGGAAGAAGAAATACGATTATTAAAACTGATGCCATTAGTATGGATCCCACTTTTGGTTTTGATTTCGGGTATAAGGATAAACTGTTTTTGAGAGGCGGAATAGGAAATATTCAGGAAAGGACCACGCTGGTACCCATAAATTTGTCGTTAGAGGAAGTTGATACAGAAGTAGAAACCACTTCTCAGTGGACATTTCAGCCAAATTTTGGATTGGGTATAAAACTTAAAAACATTTCTTTGGATTATGCTCTGACTGATATCGGAAATGCTTCTGATGCACTTTACTCCAATGTTTTTTCAATTAAGTTAAACCTGTAGTTTATACAGGAAAACAGTTGAGGTTTTTGATTTTCTTTCTATTTTTGGGGGAAATAGATAAAACCTTATGAAAATTATAAAACTCTCTCTTGTTTTAACCTGCCTTTTTGCTTTAATAAATTATTCTGGATTTGCTTCATCCGGTAATTGTACATTGGATAATGTTACATATCAAGTTGGATCATGTGATGATGGAGATCCTGATTTAGCCTTGTTTTTTGCTGTTACCGGTGGATGTTCTGTAACTAGTGTTTGTATACTCGAAGGAGGTGTAGACGTTGGGTGTGCTGATATTACTGATTTGGACATAACGGATGGTGAGGGTGTAAACTTTAACGCTTTTGTTTCAAATACCTTTTATGAATTTACTATCACATTAAGTGATGGCTCTGAATGGGGCGGTTACTCTTATACCAATGGAAATTGTACAGAAACAATTTGTGATTGTGTAGGAACTGAGCTTTCAATGGGAGTTCTTTCTTGGTTAGGAGATGGATTTGAAGATACAGCTGCTTCGACTGATCTTTGGGAAGGTCAGTTTTTAGTAAATTTTGATTGTGCCGATTGGGGTTATGATTGTGGTGATATAACTGGAGCTCCAGACCAAGATCCGTACAACGTCTGTGGAGGAGGAGTCCCACCCAATAACGGATGTATTCAGGATATTTGTTTTCCTACCAATTTGACATTTACTCAAGGGAACTGTGCAGATAATGATGGTGATTTAATATTGACACCTACTATCGAAATGTTATTCCAAATTGATGGAGTGTGTGAAGTAGATGAATTATGTTTTTCAATTAATGGAGGAATTGATTTTACCTGTTTAGATCTACCTTCTTTAGGTCAGTTGGTTTATGATGATGGAGGCCTTAATTTGATAAACACTACACCAGATGTTGAATATTTAATGTACTTCACTACTGGTGGCTTTGAGTCAGTAGTTTATTCATTTTTTAATGGAAACTGTGATACTGTTATCGAAGGTTGCACAAATGAGTTCGCTTCAAATTATAATCCTAATGCTGATGTAAATGATGGGTCATGTGTTTATGATGAAACTGTTTGTGATTGTGCAGGTACAGAACTCTCACTTGGAGTTTTGACTTGGATAGGAGATGGATTTGAAGATACTGCTCTTTCTACTGATCTTTGGGAAGGTCAATTTTTAGTTGATTTTGATTGTGCTGATTGGGGGTATGATTGTGGAGATATAGCCGGTTCTCCTGATCAGGATCCGTATGATGTTTGTTTAGGGGGCTTGCCTCCGAATAATGGATGTTTTACTGGAGCTTGTAATCCTACTATTGTAAATATATTTCAGGATTGTACTGATCCTGAAAGTGTACCAGACATAGTTATTGAATTTGGATATGAAATTGGATGTACAAAAGATGAACTATGCTTTTCTGTGAACGGTGGACTTGTAGAGTGTGAGGATATATCGTGGGTACCAGACGGTAACTTATTTGCTTTCCCTGCAGAGTTTGTGAATGCAACATATGAATTTCAATTCACTACTTCTGATGGTAGTCTTTCTGCTCCTTTTTCAATAGATATTACTGATTGTGCAAACGAGATCGTAGGCTGTATGAATGAGTATGCTGTGAATTTTAACTCAAATGCTACTATTGATGATCCTGCATCATGTTTTTATGATGAAACTATTTGTGATTGTTCTGGAACAGAGCACACGATCGGTGTGATGGCTTGGTTAGGAGATACGTTTGCCGATGATGGTTCATACGAATGGGATGCCCAGGCGGTGTTCTTTAACTGTGATGAATGGGGGAATGATTGTGGAGATATAGAAGGAGCTCCTGCCACTGATACATACGGAGTGTGTTCTGGTGGATTACCTCCAAATAATGGATGTATTGATGATGGAATCGAATGCCTACCATTATCTATGAATCTAGCTCAAATAGAATGTGCAGATAATAATGGAGATGATGTTTTAACGCCAACTATTGAAATTTTCTTCAATGTGGAAGGAGAATGTGATGTTGAAGATATTTGTTTCTCTGTAAATGGAGGAGCTTTCAATTGTATCACTTTGGGTGAGTTTGGAACATTTGTAGGAGATGGAGAAGGAATTAACCTGATCAATACTACTCCAAATTCAGAATATGTGTTTTATTTCACTACGGCAGATGGAGTGTCCGGATTCCAAACATTTTCTAACGGCACCTGTGACGGGGTGGTTATCGGATGTATGAATGAATATGCAAATAACTATAATCCGAATGCTCAAAGTGATGATGGATCTTGTATCTATTCTGAGACTATATGTGACTGTGCTGGTTTAGAGCATACAATAGGTATTCTATCATGGCTAGGAGATGATTACGCTGACATAGGAGGAACAGAAATTTTCTGGGACGGGTTGCCAGGTGATTTCAATTGTGCTACTTGGGGATTTGATTGTGGAGATATAGAAGATGCTCCTGACGTAGATCCGTTTGGAGTTTGTTTAGGAAACTTACCTCCTAGTAACGGATGTACTGATATTGTTGATTGTACTCCGTATGAAATGGAATTAGAAGAAGATTGTGCATATGATGATGGGACTGCTACTTTTTATCCTAGAATTTTAGTAACTGCATTCTTTGATGGAGATTGTCTAGTAGATGAGGTTTGTGTAGTTTCTGGTGGAACTGAAACGTGTTTTGTGTTAGCTGATTCAGACATATTCCTAGAATCTGGAGAGGGAGTTTTCCTTCCTGTAGATGGAGGAGCTACTTATACAGTTACAGCATATACAGCTGATGGAAGCATCAGTGGAAATATATTTATAGGTGATTGTATCAATGCCACATTTGGCTGTACTAACCCATATGCTTCTAATTATGATGCAGAAGCTGATCAAGAAGATGGAACATGTACTTATAATGAAAACATCTGTGACTGTGCAGGAACTACACATACTATAGGAGTACTTACTTGGATTGGAGATGGATTTGAAGATATAGGTGGAACTGACTTCACTTGGGATGGACAAGCCGTTAACTTCAACTGTGCCGTTTGGGGATTCGATTGTGGAGATATTGATGGAGTTGAAGGAGATCCTTATGGCGTGTGTTCAGGTGGAATTCCACCTAATAATGGATGTGGAATAGATGAAGTATTTGGATGTACTGATATGGCGGCATTAAATTATAACCCAGCTGCCACTACAGATGATAATACGTGTATTTATCCAATGGATGTCTTTGGATGTACAGATGCTGATGCCTCTAACTATAATCCTTTAGCTACTGTGGATAACGGAACATGTGAGTATTTAATATTTGGATGTACTGACCCCGAAGCTAATAATTACAACCCATTAGCTACCAATAATAATGGTTCTTGTATCTATACAGATATTCTAGGTTGTACAGATCCTAATGCGAATAATTACAACTCATTTGCTAATGTAGAAGATGGCTCATGTGTATATGGTTGTGCCCTTCCAGAAGTACAGATTTTAACTGTGTGTGAAGATGGTGAAGATGATGGTTTCTTCTTAGAGTTAAATGTGTCAGATCTAGGAGGAGAAGCTCCTTATAATGTAGCTAACAATTCTAACGGACAGTCGCTTATATTGAATCAGACAGGGTCATTTACTTTCGGGCCTTTTGATAATGGTTCATCCGTAGTAATGACTATTACCTCTTTAGGTTCAGCTGATTGTTCATTCATAAGCGCTGTTTATTCTGCTAGTTGTGCAGGTGATGTGGTTTTAGGATGTACTGATGAAGATGCTATGAATTATAACCCTTTAGCTAATATGAATGATGGATCATGTATTTTCGGCTGTGTCTATCCGGTGTTGGTTTATTCTACAGTTTGTGAGGATAATGAAGAGGACGTTTTCTATGTAGAAATAGCAGTTTCTGATCTTGGAAATGGAGCACCTTATGATATATCGAACAATGTAAATGATGAAACATTCTCATTGAACTTTATGGGAACCATTTCATTAGGACCATACAACAATGGTGATCAAGTTCTGTATACTTTACAATCTGCTCCTTTAGAAGGATGCCTATTGACAAGTCCCGTATTAACCGATGATTGTTCTCCTCAGCTTATTGAAGGATGTACTGATCCTTTAGCTGTTAATTATAACGCTGATGCTGATATTGAAGATGGTTCGTGTGATTATGATTTCTCTATCTGTGATTGCGTAGGAAATGTTTATTCTCCATCTGTCCTTTCACAACTTGGAGATGGAATTCCGAATAACTCGGTAGTAAACTTTAATTGTGAAGAGTGGGGATACGATTGTGGAGATATAGCAGGTTCACCTGATACAGATCCTAATAATGTTTGTAATGGAGATTTACCTCCTTTATTCGGTTGTCCTGATAATGTAGAGGAATTAGGCGTTGCAACGCTTAACATATTCCCTAACCCTACTAATGGAAAACTACAATTTACCTTAAACGGTTTCTCTTCTAGAACAACTATAGAT
>OJHH01000807.1_pt1 | contig 10574 bp, 12 predicted proteins | sample 1594911 | NCBI WGS metagenome assembly OJHH01 (sample SAMN05416787, study PRJEB24817) | seawater metagenome | isolation source: Sea water | place: Canada:Atlantic | collected 2013-11
CATCTACTTCATCCATCGCTTGAACAACACGGCATAAGCCGTTGTTCTGCCATGTATTATACGCCGCCATTTCAATGACATATGCGGGCGTAACGATCACTTCGGACCGTGCCAATCAATGGGGCAAACTTCGGCAGATTTCCCACCAAAGTCCCAAACACGCCCGTAATCACGCACCTTAGACCGCAGGCCTTTTGCTGCAATAATATCAGGGCCCATCCAATATTTGGAATTGCTGATCATGACCGGATGATCCTTGGACTTGCCTTCGATCATCTCGATCTCGCCTTGGATTTTACGGCCAATCATGATGCTGCGCTTGTTACCATCGCGCACGATATCAACCTTTTCACGCTCGGCACCGATGATCTCGGACACGAGGAACGTAAACAGGCCAGTGGTCCCGCCAGCAGCACCGCTTAAAATCTTAAGCAGACCGTTATACGCCTTTTGCGTGGACCGTTCATCAACATAGGCCGCAACGCGCCAATTGCCTTCGCCCATACGGCCCGGAATATCGACCAACAGACCGATGTTCAGACCAGACAAATCTTCGCCCTCAAAATGGCCCTCATCAATGGCAATTGCCATCCACGCGTGACAATGGCCTTCTGTCGGAGGGTGCGCGCCAAGCGACACAACGCACGGACAAAACAGGTCGCACGAACAGTTCAAAAACAGCTCGCCTTTGATCGCCCAATCGGTTGGGTTCATCTTGCGGCGCAGCGGGTGGCTTTCCATGCGCGCGTCAATCCGCTGCGAAACTGGCAGCTGATCGGCGGGTGCGCGTGTCTCTTTATCGGCCATGTGATAGTCCCTTCCTTTTACAGTGATGCAACAGCCACGATCAGGCCCGCTGCAATCAGCAGCACGCCCATCGGTTTCGTCACTTTATGCCCAATCTGGGGCAGTTTTTCCAAAATCATAAACAGTGTGGCGAGGCCCATCCAAGCAAGGCTCATCACGCCGCCAACAAACCCCAAGGCCATAAAGCCCCAGCAGCAGCCAACGCAAAACGCACCAAGGCCAAGCCCCATGCGCAGCCCGCCAGTGAACCCTGTTTTCCAATTGCCGACGAAATACATCATCGGGCTGTGACAAACTCCGTGGCACACATCTTTGACCCGTGAAAACTGGAACAGCCCCACAAGGATCAACAACGCGGACGCGAACCAACCGCTTGCGGCAATGCCCAATCCGTCGATAAATCCACCGGCCAGCAGCCCGACCTGCACCAATGTGATCAATGCGCCAAATCCAGCCCAAACGATGAAATAGCCCAATAGAACACCAAACCACCCTGCCCGCGAGCCATCCGCACTGCGCATTAGGTCCTCGTAACTGGTCAGCGTCGGCACCATCGTCGGCAACATCATCGCAGCCATCATAATCGCCCACATCGGAAACAACGCGCCGAATGTCACCATCGGCATCATGTTCATGCCCACAGGGCGGCCAATTAAATCGACCCCAGACATCCGTGCCGCCATAAACAGCATGACCCACGCCACAATGATCGCGGCGAAAAACACCAACCATGCAACCGTACGGACAGAAAAAGTAGATCTAATGGTCATCATTGCGCACGACCTCCCAGCGTTTGCGACTCAGGCTCTTGCTAATCATATGTCAGACGTTTAATTGTCTGACAAATGAAAATTGATCCCAACAGCCCCGCCGACCTGTCCGCGCAAATTGCAAAAGCGATCCGTGACGCCATTATGTCCGGTGATTTACTGGTGGATGAGCGGCTTCCGTCCGAGGCAGAACTGTCCGAACAATTTAATGTGTCACGCCCGACAGTGCGCGAGGCGCTCAAGCGTCTAGGTGCGCAATCGCTGATCCGAACGCAACGCGGCGCGACTGGTGGGGCGTTTGTGAACCGTCTGCGGTTCGAGGATGCCTACGGCCAGCAGATCACCACATCGACGCTGCTTTTGTCGATGAATGACGTGAGCTTTGGTACCGCCTGCGAGGCGCGCTATGCGCTGGAACGGTCTTGCGCGGCGTTGGCATCCGAGCGACGCACAGCCGACCATCTGGCAACAATGCGCGCCGAAACGCACCGCCAATCGCAACCTAGTCTAACTGACGAAGCATTCTGTGCCTCGGACGTGGCATTTCACCGCGCACTTGTTGACGCGGCTGGCAATCCGGTGATCTCGTACCAGCTCGCGGGCGCAGTCGAGGCCATGCAGCCCTTGATGAACATGATTACCTTCAGCGCGCGGTCGCGCGAAACAATTGTCGGGTTCCATAGCCAGATTACTGACGCGCTTGAACAACGCGACGGCGCGGCTGTTGACCTGCACCTTTCGGCACTTGCTGATTACACCAACACGCTCGCACAAAGCGTCATTGATGCGCGGCAAGCTGCAAAAACCAATAGTTGACCTGTCGAAAACCGGCATATGCAAAACATATGTAAAACTTATACGAAACTTACACGCCTTTTGGCAGTTCCCCTTGCACCGACGCGCCCTGCGGCCTATCTGTAAGGTGTCCTTCGGGACTATGAACATAAACGCGCTTGTAATAAGCGGATCGGACCCGGGGGCGGTACCCGGCGACTCCACCAACTATCTGCTCATTTGGCAGCTGTGGGGTCGAAATAGGATCGACGAACGTCTAAAGAGGTTAGCTTTGTTTCGGTGAGTTACCACCGTTATCGGTACGAAATTGTATAGTTGCAAATGACAACCATGCTCCGGCTATGGCGGTGGCTGCGTAAGCAGTCTTCGTTGCCGAAACTTAAGTCCTTAGGCCTAGCAGCTTAAGGCGGGGTTCGCAGGTACCTGGCAACAGAAACCTGCACTTTTCCCCTTCTCAGAATTGTCTTGCTTGGTTTGGGTGTTTTACGGCACCATGCCCTATGCTTAGAACACTAATCAAAGCCACGGTAATCGCCATTATTCCAAATCTATCAATGGCTTGCGATACGGCCCTCATCCTCACGATTGATGTGTCCAATTCAGTTGATCCGGGTGAATACAGGCTGCAAGTCGATGGATTGGCAGCGGCCTTGCGCGACCCAGAAATTGCTGAATCTATGGTCCGGCAAAACGCGGCCATCGCTGTGGTTCAATGGTCGGGTCACGACCGCCAAGAGTTGACGCTGCCTTGGACGCGCATCCGCACCAGCCTTGACGCAGCCCGCCTTGCAGACGCATCCCAACTGATGCCAAGAGCGTTTGTTTTGTCTGACACAGCCCCCGCAGAGGCCATTCTGTTCGCCCTGCCCCTATTCGCGCAAGTCCCTGATTGTAAAAACAAAGTTATCGACATTTCTGGCGACGGAACGCCCAATTCGGGCTCAAGCACACGCGATGCGCGCAACTTGGCAGAACAAATGGGCGTCACCATCAACGGCATTGCAATTGAAAGCATGGGATTGGCGATCAGCAACTTTTACAAAGGCGCAGTGATTACGCGCAACGGCTTTGTCATCACTGCGCGCACACACCGCGAATATCCCGACGCGATACGGCGCAAAATTCTGCGCGAGCTTAGCATGGTGCTGGGTTGACCCAACCAAGACGGCCGCCTATCAAGTCAATAAGGGGTCCCGCGACCACCCCATGAGGCCACGGCCAAAGGATCGCATCCGCTGAAAACTCTCAGAAAGGATGCCACATGACCGGCCCCAATATGATCACGCCACAAAATTTGATGCGCCAAATCGGCTTGCCCGATGGCCCCATAATTGTCGACGTCCGCATTGCAGAAGATATTGCCCCCGAAGACCGCGCTGTGCCGACTACAATCTTTCACGATTTCTACGATTTCAAGGGGTTACTAGACCGCCTTTCGGGACGAAAAGCCATTATCATCTGTCACAAAGGTTTAAAACTAAGCCAAGGTATAGCCGCTTTGATCCGTGCAGGCGGTGGTACAGCAGAGGTTTTAGCTGGCGGATTTGTCGGATGGAATGAGGCTGGGCTTCCAACCTTACCTATCGAGTTAATCGCACAAAGCGGCCGCTGGGTGACCCGACAAAAACCAAAGATTGACCGGATCGCTTGCCCTTGGCTAATCAAACGTTTTATCGACCGCGATGCGGAATTTATGTTCGTGCCACGCGCCGATGTGGCCGCCGTCGCAGATCGATTTGATGCGATTTCCTTTGATACGCCTGACGCTCCATACGGTCACAATGGCGAAAACTGTAGCTTTGATGCGCTACTGGATGCCTTTGGGCTGCGCACAGAGGCGCTAAACCGTATGTCCGATGTTATTCGCGCAGCAGATACAAACAACCACAACAACGACCCGCAAGCTGCTGGTTTACTTGCAATTTCTGTTGGTCTTTCAAAAATACACCGCGACGATAATGCCATGCTTGATGCTGGTCTTACGCTTTATGATGCCCTTTACCGTTGGGCCCGCGATGGATTTACCGAAGGCCACGCAGAATGATCGTATCCACGTCTGAAATGGCCCGTGTCTTTGGGCGCATTGGCCTGTTGTCATTTGGCGGCCCCGCTGCCCAAATAGCACTTATGCACCGTGAACTCGTCGAAGAACGCACGTGGTTGACCGAGGCGCAATTCTTGCGCGCCCTCTCGTTCTGCATGCTATTGCCTGGGCCAGAAGCGATGCAGCTAGCGACCTATGCCGGCTGGAAACAACGCGGGATCATCGGCGGCTTAATCGGCGGTGGCTTGTTCGTCATCCCGGGTGCAATTTTAATCGCGATTTTCGCACTGATTTATGGGGCCTACGGGTCATTGCCGTGGATTCAAGCGGTTTTCCTTGGGGTCAAAGCAACTGTCGTCATCATCGTCATTGAGGCCTTGATCAAAGTGTCCAAGCGGGCGCTGATATCATCCAAGCACCTCATTATCGCGGCACTGGCGTTTGTGGCTCTTTTCGCATTCGCGGTGCCATTTCCAATCGTCATTGCAGTTGCGGCTATCTTTGGCGCGTGGGGCAGTCACGCGATCAACACCGCACCGACCACCCCGCTACCTTGGCGTCAAAGCATGACCATCGTCGTGATTGGTGCCACGCTGTGGGCGATCCCAATCGGGATTGTCGCAGCGCTTGACCTGCCGCTGTTACGTGACATCGGGTTATTTTTCTCGACCCTCGCAGTGGTGACATTCGGCGGCGCATACGCCGTATTGGCCTATATGACCCAAGAGGTCGTCACCGGGTTCGGTTGGCTGACCACACCACAAATGATGGACGCACTTGGTTTGGCTGAAACCACGCCGGGCCCGTTAATCCTCGTGACGCAATTCGTGGGCATGATGGCGGGATACCTGCAGGGTGGGATCTGGACAGCTATTCTAGCGGGGTTGCTGACACTTTGGGTGACCTTTGTGCCTTGTTTCATATGGATTTTCGCTGGCGCGCCCTTGATTGATTGGCTCGATGGCAGGCCACGGCTTACCAGTGCATTATCGGGGATCACTGCGGCGGTGGTTGGGGTCATCGCCAACCTGTCACTTTGGTTCGCGCTGCACGTGTTTTTCGGCACCGTCACGCCAATCTCTGCCGGCCCTCTTCAGCTAATCGCGCCGGACATAACAACATTGCAATTCACCCCCGTCGCAATCGCCGGACTCGCTGCTTTTTTGCTCTTGAGGCGGCATTGGGGGCTGCCGTTGGTCCTACTCATTTGCGCGATTGTTGGACTTTTGTGCGCGGGGCTCGGACTGCCCCTTTAATCCCGCTTCGAATCTTATAAGGTGGGGGCGTAGATAGCGGAGAATAATGCTGTGGCTGGTACGATTGACTACGGAAACTTGATGCATCGCGCGATGCGCAGCTTGATCCAAGAGGTGCTGATTGGCATCGCAAAAGATGGGCTGCCCGGCGATCACCATTTCTTTATCACCTTTGACACAATGCATGCCGACGTCGAAATCGCTGACTGGTTGTCTGATCGGTATCCAGGCGAAATGACGGTCGTTATTCAACATTGGTTCGACAATCTGAATGTGACCGGCGAAGGGTTCACGATCACGCTCAACTTTGGCGACAATCCAGAGACTCTTTATATTCCCTATGACGCTATCCAAACCTTTGTTGACCCGTCGGTCGAGTTTGGCCTTCGGTTCGAGGCGCCGGAAGACACGGCTGACACAGCCGAAGCCCCGATGGACGTAATGGCCGAAGATGAGCCAGCGGAAGAGCGGCAAGATGCCGAAGTCGTCAGCCTCGATCAATTTCGCAAGTAAACGCTGGGCCATTGCCCTTTGGCGTGGACCTCAATAGACGGCATACAATTGCATACGAAGGGTAATCCCATGACAAATACACGCACAGAATCCGACAGCTTTGGCCCGCTAGAGGTCCCTTCCGACCGGTATTGGGGCGCGCAAACACAGCGTAGCTTGATCAATTTTCCCATTGGTTGGGAAAAGCAGCCAGTCGCGATCGTGCGTGGTTTGGGTGTCATCAAACAAGCCTGCGCCATAGCCAACAAGGAACGCGGTAAGCTTGATGCAACGCTCGCAGACGCGATAATCGCCGCCGCAAATGAAGTTGTAACAGGCAAACTTGATGATCATTTCCCGCTGGTCGTATGGCAAACAGGGTCAGGCACCCAGTCCAACATGAACGCCAACGAAGTGATTTCAAACCGTGCGATTGAGATTCTCGGCGGTACGATTGGGTCAAAAGATCCGGTTCACCCCAACGATCATTGCAACATGGGCCAGTCGTCGAACGACACGTTCCCGACGGCCATGCATATCGCTGTGGCCACAACCGCCCACGACGTGTTAATTCCCGGTTTGGAAAAATTGCACGCCGCCCTTGCGGTCAAACAAGACGAATTCAAAGACATCATTAAGATTGGCCGCACCCATACTATGGATGCAACACCACTGACATTGGGCCAAGAATTTTCTGGCTACGTTCACCAAGTCGCCATGGGTATCCGCCGTGTCAAAGCAGCCCTGCCCGCCATTTACGAGCTTGCCCAAGGCGGTACTGCCGTTGGCACAGGCATGAACACTCCCAAAGGTTGGGGCGAGACAGTCGCGGCCCACATGGCCGACATCACCGGCTTGCCGTTTGTGACCGCACCCAACAAATTCGAAGCACTCGCCGCCCACGATGCACTGGTTGAAATGTCTGGCGCGCTGAAAACAGTTGCGGCCAGCCTGTACAAAATATCTTGTGATATCCGGTTCCTTGGCTCTGGTCCGCGCTGCGGTCTGGGCGAGTTGATTTTGCCAGAAAATGAACCAGGCTCATCCATTATGCCCGGCAAAGTGAATCCAACTCAGGTCGAGGCCATCACGCAAGTCTGCGCCCACGTCATGGGCAACGATGCCGCCGTTGGTTTTGCCGGAAGCCAAGGCCATTTCGAACTCAACGTGATGAAGCCAATGATGGCCTATAACGTACTGCAATCTATGCAATTAATCGGCGATGCTTGTGGCGCATTCACTGACAAATGCGTCGTGGGTATTAGGGCCGACACCGTGCGCATTGAAAAATTGATGCGCGAAAGCCTGATGTTGGTCACCGCACTGGCCCCAACAATTGGCTACGACAACGCCACGACCGTTGCAAAAACCGCCCATAAAAACGGAACCACGCTCAAGGAAGAGGCAATCAAATTGGGTTTTGTCGACGGCGAAACATTCGACGATGTTGTGCGCCCAGAAGACATGATCGGCCCTAAATGAGCGTCGTGAACCTCAATAAAGCTCGCAAAGCCAAATCAAGGGCCGAAGACAAAGCGACGGCGGATGAAAATGCCGCCCGCTTTGGTCAGACAAAAGCAGCGCGCGTTTTGGATGCGACGTCAGCCGCACATGCAAAGGCCCGTCTTGATCAGCTGAAGTTTGAAGACGAATGACCGAGCGGCCAATCAAACGGTCGCTGACATTGCGCGGACACCGCACAAGCGTTTCATTGGAAAACCCGTTCTGGCAGGCATATTGTGAGATAGCGGCGCTTCAGGGCAAAACCATCAATGGGTGCTCCGCTGAAATTGACGCGGCACGCGGCGACATTGGGCTCGCATCAGCAATTCGCCTGTTCGTGCTTGAACATGTTCAAGCACAAGCGCGAAATCAATCGTAAAGAATTTGGCGCAGTGTGGACATCGTGTCGCATTCGCGCTGTTCACGCATAGTAAACCCTACGCCAACCGGTTGCTTTAACTTTACTGCAAAAATTTCAGACAAATTACCGCGATGAAGTGGTTCACGGGCGGATGCATCGAAGCTTAGATCAGCTTGCGTATTGCTATTGGTCGCACGCCATATAGTCGCAACCGCATTTTTCGCTTTTGATAAACCAAGTACTAACATTGCAACGTTCCGTCTAACTGGGCCCCCACCCATGATTTTGAATAACACAATTCAGCCGCAATGCAGCCCGATTGTGCCACAATTGCCTTTCGATACTAACGAAAAACGTGCCTAATATACTGTTAACATTTAAAAAAGTGGGGAAAATAAAAGTGGCTGACTTTTGGCCGGTATTTGCGACTGTTTCCGCCGACAGGTAGATGATCTGAAAAACCAAAGTCTGTTGCGAAATAGTGAACAATTAGTCCTTGCGCGGAACGAATCGCAGCCAAATGCCGTCCTTGGCGCGCACCGTCAGATGAGCAACAGGGTCGGGCACCCGTCCGGCGACCACTTCGAACTTAAAGGCACGTACAAGCATAGACACCAACAAAACGCCTTCGATCATCGCAAAGCCGGCACCAGTGCAAACGCGCGGCCCACCCGAAAATGGCATATATGCGTCACGCGCGCAGTTTTTACCGTTCTCGGTGCTCCAACGCGTCGGGTCGAACCCATCAGGGTTATCCCAAAGCCGTTCATGTCGGTGCAAATGCCACGGCGACAAAACTACTTGTGCGCCGCGTTTCACGGAACGGTCACGAAACACCTCTGGGCAGGTTGTTTCTCGGACCATCATTGGGACTGGCGGATACAAACGCAGCGCCTCACGAAACACGTCACGGGTTTGCCGTAACTTTGGCACAGACCCAAAGTCAGGTGTCAGGCTTTGTGCTTCATCCGCCAACCTGTCCTGCCAATCGGGATGCATCGCCAGTAAATAAAGTGTCCATGCCAGGGCCGATGCGCTTGTCTCGTGACCCGCGAGAAAAAAGATAGCAACCTGATCAACCATTTCATCCACGCCAAACGTCTCTCCGGTTTCAGGGTCGGCAGTCGTCATGATCTTGGTGGCCAGATCGTCAGGTGCTGTGCCGCCCTCAATCTGATGCAATCGTTGCACCGTAAGCCCCGTAATCAACGCCCTAATTGCCGCTGCAGTCTTTTTCGTCTCGGACTTAAAGAACCGCGGCATCCATTTTGGCCCCGGAATAAATGCCGCAAGGTTTAGGATCGGCTGGGTCCGCTGATAGGTCCGAAATTCATCGAATACCTTTGTTGCGACCTGATCTTCAATCGGGATCGAAAACAGCGTGCGAAATATAACATCAGCGGCGGCATGGCTTGTCTCTGCCTCAACCTCTTGCGGGGTGCCATCCGCCAACTTAGTCATGCGCGCGACAGATGCCTCTCCTGCGGCCCACATCGCTGGAAACGTATCGCGCAAGCGCCCGCCTTCAAACGCGGGATCAATGATCCGGCGCTGTCTTTTCCACGTTTCACCGTTTGTCAAAAACACACTATCGCCAAGCAAGGGGCGCAAACCGGCACCGATCCGGTCCGATTTCGGGAAATCATCTGGCCGTTCCTGCAAGACCCGTTTGATCAAGCTTGGATCATTAATCATATAGCTACGGAAAAACGGCGTTTTGAACTCAGCCATCCACGCCCGATAAAGCTTTGCCGGTTGCGCAGACAAAATATCATCACGGAACAGCCGCATGTACCGCAATAGGGACACCTTTTCAGGGCGCGACGGTGGCTTGGGCGGCATCATGGCGCAGTGTTCGTGTATTTGGACGCGGTAACGTCAATGCGCGACCGCGAAGGTGCGCGGTTCCGGTACCTGTCAGCTAACGTCAAAGGGCCCGCCGTGATCTGAAAATAGTCATAGTCTTTTGGCCGATCAAACGCGCATAGATACTGAAAATGAAGCCGAAAGAACCGCCAGCGCAATGCCTTCCACGTCTCGGGCTGCAATGACTGGGTGAATGCGGCAGATATCACCAACGGCCATTTCTTATTATAAGCAGCCACACCCGACACAGCCACCGGATCGCACAGCGCAAAAGCACATCCATCGCCAGGTGCTGTCACATCGACCCAAGTGATCCGGTCTTGCACGCTCAAGTATCCCAGATCAGCGCGCAATCTGTGTGCTTTGGGCAAAAACGACATCATCGGGACGACTTGTCCAAGTGATAAAAAGCCCAACAATGGCCCGCCCTTCGGTACATGTCCGTCGCGGAACAGATCAGCCAAAATCGATATGGCCAAATGGGCACCCGATGAATGGCCCACGATCAAAACCTCGTCAACATCACTCGTCATCGCATCTGCGATGGTCGCCGCAAACGCGGTCATTCGGTCCTCGAGCGCAGGCGGATTAGCACCACGCCACCGCGCCGAAAACGCGTAATCATGCATCAGGTAATAGGCAAATATTTTGTTGTCTTTTTTGCGAAACCAATCAAGCAC
>OJHH01000812.1_pt1 | contig 10525 bp, 11 predicted proteins | sample 1594911 | NCBI WGS metagenome assembly OJHH01 (sample SAMN05416787, study PRJEB24817) | seawater metagenome | isolation source: Sea water | place: Canada:Atlantic | collected 2013-11
ACACCTCTCTATTCGTCGGCAGCGTCAGATGTGTATAAGAGACAGATTCTAGAATCACCTAAAAAAGAGTTTATCTCATTCTCTATTTCAGCAGGTAGTTGAACTCCTAGCTCTGCTTTTTCATGTTTTTCGACTCCTTTGGTTTTGGAGAAATTCAAAGTGGTACTGAGGTTGTTTTGGCCTTCGGCCATGAAACAAACAAGAATAAAGAATAAAGAAACAATTGCTTTCATGCGATTTATATTGAATGCTAAAAGTAATAGGTTTCTTTGAGAATCATGAGGTCAATTAAAACGGTTCTATCTATCTCTTGCATAATGTATAACTGGAAACAATTAGAATTAAAAAATAGCCTATCAAACCTTGAACAGAACGATGGTCGAAATGGCTTGAATTTGTTTTATTTGGATAATAAAGCTGTCAGCTTGAATAAGATGCTTAAATAGAAATTAGGAATAAAATCTTTCGGATATCTTTGCCATGTTTGGCAAGGACGGAATTCATTGAGAGGAATGTTAATTTCGGGAGTAAAATATTTAGCTGAATAAGAGAAAGTAATAATTAGAAATACAACACCAAGTAGGATGCTTAGCTACCCGTAGGACAGTTATAATAGCATAGACTAAAATTTGAATTCTATTAGAAAGTCAATGAAAGTATCAGGATTTACCTTTATTAAGAATGCTTTAATTTATGATTATCCAGTTGTGGAAGCGATAAAATCAATACTGCCCATTTGTGATGAGTTTATAGTGGCCGTAGGAAAATCAGACGATGAAACTTTAGATCTTATTAGTAAGATTGATAAGAATAAAATTAGAATTGTAGAAACTGAATGGGATGAAAGCCTAAGAGAAGGAGGACGTGTTTTAGCTCTTGAAACGGATAAGGCTTTTTCAAATATTTCTAAAGATTCTGATTGGGCCTTTTATATTCAAGGTGATGAAGTGGTTCATGAGAAATATTTAAGTACAATTTATGAAGCCATGCTTCGATGTGAGAATGAAGAAAAAATAGATGGATTACTATTTAAGTATTTACATTTTTATGGATCCTATTCATATGTAGGGGCCTCTTCGAATTGGTACCAACATGAAATAAGAGTCGTTAAAAACAACAGTTCCTTTTACTCTTATAAGGATGCACAAGGGTTTAGAAAAGGAGATAACGAGAAGTTAAGAGTTCATCCAATAGATGCATATATATATCATTATGGCTGGGTTAAGGAACCTAAGGCTATGCAACGAAAGCAGGAGAACTTCAACAAACTATGGCATGATGACAAGTGGATAGAAGATAATGTCAGAGTAGCCAATGAGTTCGATTATAGTCATTCCATGAAGGAGATGAAACCTTTTTTAGATGAACATCCAAAGGTGATGGAAAAGAGAATAAGTGAAAGAAACTGGACTTTTAGCTATGATGTTTCATTTAACAGAAGATCTTTAAAAGACAAGTTTAAAGACTTCCTTAGTAAATACCTAGGAATTGATATTGGTTATAAGAATTATAAAATTCAGAGAGTTAGGAATTCAAGAAAAAATTAGAGAAATTAAAATATCATTCAATTCTGTCTGTTGAATGTTATAAAAGCTACCAAAGTAAAAGTTGCTTTCATTGGATTCATACTTGATTCTTAAAAGAGGAGGTTTCTTTGAGAATCAAGTTATCAATCAAACACGATATTAACTATATCATTTTTCAACCATTTTTTAATGAGCTGAGGACTATTTGAAATTTCTCCTATGTAATAAACATTCGAGTAAGTGAATGCATCTGAATCTTCAGCCTTTTCATTAATAGCTTGAGTAGGATGGAGGTATGTAGAATGTATAAAGCTAACTTTTTCATCTTTTACTCTTATAAAACCTACATGATTACTCAGGCCCAATATATAGAGTCCGCTTTTATAGCATTTTAATTTATCCAATGCATCTTCATAATTATCTCCTAAAAAGTGCGCCCCGTTATTTCCCGAGATAGTTTTAATCTCACTAAGAGCACTTTGTTGAGCCATTTTATATCTATTTAGATTGAGCCCTGAGTGTTTTAGGATAGTAGAAACTAAATAACCACAGGCTATCTCACCTTCATTAGGAATATTAGTATGCCCATTAAAATCCCACTTAGTTCCTTTCCAGTAGGGGAATAATATGTCACAGACTGCAGAATCCAAGTACTTTCCCGCTTGAGAAAGAATAATTTTTTTTTGATCAGAATTAGCAGAGTTATACGCGTTTAGGTATTTGCTTCTTCGAGCCTGAACTTCTGCTTTAGCTTGATCATATGTCTTAATAGGCAGGGTAGATTCTTCACTTTTAGTTCCGTAGAAAATTGAGCAGCACATCACCAGTGATGTGACAAGAATGAGTGGTTTCATGAGTTTGCAGGTTTCAATTATAGAAACGACCGTAATCAGTTAAGAATTGTTTAAATGAGTGTTTAGTTGAGTTTTGATACGTTAACTATCTCTTTCACCTTGTGAAAAATGAAACTATTATATTTACGTTATGCAGGTTTTAAGTACTTCTCACGAAAGTTTTCTTGCTGTGAATTAAAATTATTAAATGAATAAAATTTTCACCTTTTTAATTTTGGTCTGTATGCTTGGAAGTTATCATTCTGGCTTTGGACAGATTAATTCTTCGAAAAAAGAATTGAATAGAGATATTTCTCAAACGATACTTAAAAAAGATTTTGACTCTTTAGTTGACAACTCAATTGTTCTCCTGGAAAATAAAACCCTATTGGAAATTTCAGACGAACAACACATCATGGTTATTATGTGTTTAAACACAGTTTTTATGAGATCTTTTGAAAATGGGAGGTATGAAAAACTTGAATTAATTTCAGATCAAAAAGAATACATGAAAAATATAATAGTTCGTTATCCTGATTGGACTCCGAACCGTGGAATGGGCTTTTTCTTTCCAAAACTCAAAATGGAGTTATATGGAACCCCAATGCCTTATGCAGTATTTGAAGTGATTGAATAAAATGAAAAACATACTATATCTATTTTTAACGGTTTTGCTCTTCAGTTGTGGAGACTTCGAATATGTTCGTTTTGAAACGGCTCAACCAGATGGAGTAAAAGAGTCTGGATCTTTTAGCAGACGGGTTCAAGGAGAATATATCAATTGTTTAAGTACCGATGATAGATTAAAAATCTCGGACAAAGTGATATTGAATTCAAGAACCTTCAAATTTAAAAGTCATAGAAGTGATTTGGAATTCGACTCAACAAGTACTGTAAACAGGGAAAGTGATATTGAATTAACAAGATTATTTAAAAGTGAAGGATATGAGATTGAAATAAGAGGTGATTCAATTTATGCATCACATACTGATGTCGATACGATATTCCAGATATCAGAAAATCAAATACTTAAAAAATTCAAAAGCAGTTATTTTTTGAACTTCAAAGAACATGAGACCTTTTGGATCGTGAAAAGGTTAAACCTAATTAAGGATACCTTACTAATAGGCCATATTACTCCTTCAGACACTTTACTACAATTTGATTTTGTTGTGAAAAATGAAGACTATAATGAGTCAGATAGCACTACTATTACTGAATACTCAATTAATCCAAGCAAGAGAGAGTTCAAGGAGCTGATGAAGCAGAACTCTTTTAAAGAAGGTGAATGCTATTATAAAATGAAGTAAAATCTCCTTAAATTAAACGCTAATCAAAACACACAATACAGGATAATTATGAATTACGACAATAGAAAGTTTAGAGTTGTTTCTAATTCTGATAATGGAGAAATTTCAAGTGAAATGACTTTTCATTACAAACAAACGGGTGATGTTTTGACCTGCTCTTATAAAGGAGAGAATATAGTCAAGGGTCATTTACTTGGATTGGTTGATAAAAATGGCTGCATAGAAATGAGGTATCATCAAGTAAATAAAAATGCCCAAATGATGACCGGAGTTTGTAGTTCAAAACCAGAGCTTCAGGATAATGGTAAAATCCGCCTTCATGAAAAATGGCAATGGACATCAGGTGATGAATCAAAAGGAACCTCAATTTTAGAAGAGTTATGAAATTCAAAGAAAATATTATTCTTGAAGATGATAGAGTAAGATTAGAACCTCTAACTATGGATCACTTTAGTGAATTACTTCCAATATCACTCCAAAACCCTGATTTACTAAAATTTTCACCATCTCCATTTGGTTCTAGAGAATCGTTAGAAATTAATTTTCAAAACGCAATTCATGATCGGGTAGATGAAAATCGATATGCTTTTGTTATTTATGATAAAGTCAATACTAGATACATAGGCTCTACTAGCTTTGGAAATATTTCTGTTAAGAATAATCGTCTTGAAATAGGGTGGACATGGATAAGTAAAGAGTCACAAGGCACGGGATTAAATAAGCGATGTAAATACCTTTTATTAGATTATGCCTTTGAAAAGTTGACCATGGAAAGAGTAGAGTTCAAAACTGATTCTAGGAATATACAATCGAGAACGGCCATTGAAAAAATCGGAGGTAGCTATGAGGGAACTTTAAGAAGCCATACTTTAATGCTAGATAACCATAGAAGGGATACAGTGTGCTATAGCATTTTAAAAAGTGAATGGGCAGAAATTAGGGAACGCATATTTGAAAAGTAGTAGGAGTCTGTTGAATGTCTGTTGTACCGCGAATAGCAGAATATTTTCTTATATAGTTTCGTAAAGGGTGGTCACTATTATTCCTTTATACTCCGATGCGGTTACTGATAATAGTTGCTTTTCTCTCTTCACCTTGAAATTAAAAGGAGCAGCCAATAAGTTTATACCACTTTGCTTTTTTAGTCTGATTCCTTGACCTGATTGGATTTCTGTGTTTGCTATAAAATCTCCTTCAGGTATATGTTCAGTCAGAACAACATACTTAAAATCAGAAAGCTTTTCTACTATGCATTGAACTTCGGCATTAGATAAGTGCTGTAGTACTTGTCTAACCAAAGCACAGTCGGCAGATGGTAATTCATCCACTGAGATATCTAAACACTGAAATTCTAAATTAGATTCTTGAAACATTTTCTTATTACGTTCGATTAGGTCAGCTACTATATCTACTGCAATATATTTCTTAGAATACCGCACCAATTCCTGGCCAATGTTAAAATCTCCACAGCCAAGGTCACAAATAGAAATAGGGTTTTCAAACGATTTTAAGAAAAAGGAAATAGCATCTATATATGGATCTACGAATTTAGGATTGTGAGATCCTGAACCAGAATAAAAATCAAATTGATTCCCTCCCCAAAGTTTCTTTTTATAAATCTGTTCCATGGCATCTTTAGTCGGCCATGGTTGCTTTCTTTTTTTTGATCTGTCTCCTACATTCTTCATGATTTATGCAATGGAATCTATAGGCTATAAATGTATAAGCTTCTTTCACTCAGAGATAGGTCGTTCTGAACCAACGGATCTATCAGAAATTGATCCCTTTCTTTTTCTTTTTGTGCTTTTTCTGATATTTCTTCTTGTCAGAATTCTTTTTACGCTCATGAAATGCCCCTTGGAATGTAGGATCTTTTTTCTTCTTTATAGCATCTAACTCCATTAGAATTTCCTTCTTCTCTTCTTCAGGAGTAGGTTCTATAACTATAGCTTCAGGAAGTTTTAACTCTTCTATGTCTTTTTTAATCAGGTGCTCAATTTGTCTTAAATGGTATCTTTCTGAGCCATCTAATAACGTAAAGGCTACTCCTTCATTTTTAGCTCTTCCCGTTCTACCTACCCTATGCACATAATCGAAGTAATTTCTAGGAACAGAGAAGTTAATTACATGACTCACCTTAGAAACATCAATACCTCTGGCAGCTACATCTGTAGCTACTAAAACTCTGATTTCACCAGATCTAAATTCTTTAAAGGCATTAATTCTAGTGTTTTGACCCTTATTGCTATGGATTACTCTTACGCTTCCAACTTCTTTTCTATCTAAAAATCGGGATACATTATTAGCGTATTCCTTGGTTTTACAAAACACTATAACTCTGTCCATAGACTCATCTTCAAGCAGATGAAGTAGAAGGTTTAGTTTGGTTTTAAAGTTAATGGCTTCATAATAAAACTGACTAATCGTAAAAGCCGTAGTCGCTTGTGGTTCAGCTTCTATGTACTGTGGGAATTCTAAGAAATCATCGCTGAGTTCTTTTACTTTAGCAGGAAAAGTGGCCGAAAACAATAAGTTCTGGCGTTTTCTTGGGATAACTTCAAGAATTCTTAATATTTGGTGCAAGAAGCCCATATCCATCATTCTATCCGCTTCATCCAAAACCAGATGTTTGATTTTCTTGACGTTTAGTTTTCCTTTCAGGTAAATCTCCATTAATCTACCAGGAGTAGCTATAATGATATCCACTCCTTTTTCTATTTCTTCTATTTGGGTTTTAGGACCTATTCCTCCATATAATCCTAAAATTCGGATGTCTGTATACTCCGCTAATTCAGTGCATTGGTATACCAGCTGAACTATTAATTCTTTAGTAGGCGCTAGGATGAGTAAGCGTGGAACATCTCCCTTGGCATACTTTATTTCCTGAAGAAGAGGTAGCATGTAAGCAGCTGTTTTTCCTGTTCCAGTGGGAGCTATTCCTATCATATCCTGCCCTGACCGAACACGCGGAATAGACAGCTTTTGAATTTCTGTCGGTTCCTCTATTCCTAAGTCCTCTAAGGCATTTAGGAATTGTCTCGTTATTTTTAATTCTTCGAAAGTCAAAATAGATTGAGCTAATTATTGCAACGCAAAGATAACGAATCCTCTACCGAACTCAGCTTACTTATGAAGTTATTACTATCTTCGTTAATGCATGGATATACACGATTTTGAAAATATAAGACCGTTTAGGGATGATGAGGTGGAGGCTGCTATTGAGCGTATACTCAAGGAACCATTGCTTTATGATGTAATGGCTTTTATTTATCCTTCTCTCTCCAGAGTGGATATTTTAGAGATGATGAGTGAGATTAAAACGGTAAAACAATTTCAAGCAGAAATTACTGGACCGTGTTTTAAAGAGGTGGCTCAGAAAACTACTTCGGGTCTTACCTTTACCAATATGAACGAGTTAGAAAAAGACCAAGCATATCTTTTTCTATCGAATCATCGAGATATTATTTTAGATAGCGCACTCTTAAATGTGAGTCTTCTAGAAAAAGGATACAACACCACCCAGATAGCCATCGGTAGTAATCTTCTTAAAAATTCCATTATTAGTGATTTAGTAAGACTAAATAAGAATTTTATAGTGAACAGGGATATTAATCCTAGAGATTTACTCCCAGCTAGCCAGCGTTTATCTAACTACATAAGAAAAACCATAGAAACAGATAATATTTCTATTTGGATAGCTCATAAAGAAGGGCGTAGCAAAGATGGAGATGATAGGACTGCTAGCGGTTTACTTAAGATGTTGACCTTAAGTGGAGATGAATCTATAGAAATTAGTCTTAAGAAGCTGAACATTAGGCCTATGGTAGTTTCTTACGAGAATGATCCATGTGATATCATGAAAGCCGCAGAGATTATGTCTATGCGTGTAAATGGCAGTTATGAAAAGCACCCATTAGAAGACTATAAATCTATGACAGTCGGGTTAAAAGGACACAAGGGAAATGTAAATATTACTGTATGTCCACCTATAACTGATAAGATAGATGAGCTAGTGAGGATCGAGAATAAAAACGATAAGATCAAAGAATTAGCAGTTCACATAGATCAAGAAATGCACAAGCATTTCAAACTTTGGCCATCTAATTACATGGCTTATGATTTATTACATGGTGGAAGAGAGTTTAGTAATGAGTATAATCCAATCCAACGAATAGCTTTCAGAAGATACATGACTCAGGCTGTATTAAAGCTCTTAGTTGTGCGTAAGAAGTTGAAACTACCTAGAGAAGGTTTTCAGAAAATGGCTAGAGAAGTGTTATTACAGATGTATGCTTTCCCAGTTCAAAACTGGAAAGAAGCTATGGCTGAGACTGAAGAGAGTATTTTCTAATTTTCAAGAAAAGTGGGTATTAACTCAGAGAGACTAATATTTTTAGTGGCCTTCGTTTGGTTCCTTTGTACAGCCATATTTAGTGAAGGTTATCTCCATCACGATGAACACTTCCAAATTTTAGAATATGCCAATTCTAAATTTGAAACTAATGAATTTGAGGGATTGGCATGGGAGTATGATGCTAGAATTAGATCAGCTTTTCAACCCTACGTAGCGTTGCAATGCATGAAAACAGCGCGATTCTTTGGCGTTGAAAATCCTTTTGTAATAGCATCATTATTGAGGTTGTTATCAGCACTTATCTCTTTTATAGCCGTGTTGTTTTTTATCAAGAGAACAAAAATATTTATAACACAGAGGTACCATTTAATTTATGTTTTTCTTTCCTATTTCCTTTGGTGTATTCCATTCTTATATGTTCGGTTTTCCTCAGAAAGTTGGAGTGCTGCCTTATTACTTGTAAGCTGTTCCTTCCTATTAAAAAAAGGGGGTTATTCTAAAGACATAATAATAGCCTCATTCTTATTGGGAGTAAGTTTTTTGTGCAGATTCCAAATAGGTATTTGTGTATTTGGAATTTTCATCTGGTTGGCATTTTATAAAAAGGAATCATTCTCTAAACTTGCCTTGTTTTTGGCAGGAATAGGGTCTGTCATTGGAATGGGATGTGTGATAGATTTCCTTTTTTATGGAGACTGGAATTTAACCGCTTGGAATTACTTGTACGTAAACTTAGTAGAAGGAAGAAGTTCTGATTTCGGTAAATCTCCATTTTACTTTTACTTATACTCTGTTTTTAGGTATTTAATAGCTCCTGTTGGCTTCCTCATTCTTCTGAGTAGTCTTAGCTTTTTATGGAAATCTAAAAGCAAGTTGATTTTTTGGGTGATACTTCCTTTCTTTTTAATTCATAGTTTAATTCCTCATAAAGAACTTCGGTTTTTAATTCCTTTATTGGGTTTTGTTCCTTTTATACTAGTGAAGTTCATAGCCAAATTAGAGAATAGAAGAGGGTGGCCAATTATGAAGTTAGGATTCATTTTGGTTCTGGGTTTAAATGTTTTAATTCTAGGAGTAGTTAGCTTTCATCCAGTAGGCAATGGAAACGTCCATCTAGTAAATAGCATGTTAGAAGAAGTGCCGGGTGAAGATGTAGTTGTTTACTATACAGAAGGGAACAATCCGCTAGATCCATTAGGAGGACTTTATTTGAATTTCTACGTAAACCAGAAGCTTGATTTTGTGAAAGTTAATTCTATTGCTGATTTTACTTCTAAAAGAGATAGTCAACATTCCTTTTTATTCATAGATAAAACTCAAGAATTAGAATTGGATAAATCTTCTCTTTCATTAGTTGAAGAATCTTATTCATCGAACTATCTGTTCTTTAAAAAGCTCTATAAATACAAGCCGAAAGATCATCTGTTGGTCTATAGATTGAACTAATTAGTGAAGCTCGTAAACAATCCAGTTTTGGGATCTACTAACCAAAGAATAGGAAGTTGACTCAGGAGGTACTCCCTTTTTCGAACTCCATATTAATGTTTTAGCACCTTTCTCTTTTAATTCTAGAATAGAGTTTTGATCTAGATCTGTAAACGGTAAAACCCATCCCTTTTTATGACTAAAATAAAGTGATTGAGGATTTAAACTACTGGCTATGACTACTAGTTCATTTTCGTTTAGCTCTTCGGTCAGTTCTTTTAATTCCACCATGTGGTTTTTATCTTTACTCAAGAAAACATCGTTTAGTTGATTAATAAGACATTCAGAAACGATAATGATTAATAGGAAAGTACGAACCTTCTGACTTCGTATCCAGTGAAACCCTAAAGAAGCTAGAATAGCCATAAACGGAACTACAGGAATAATGTAATAGTTATGCTCGGCAAAGTTAAATCCTGATTTTCCGATGAATAGTAATGTGAAAATCAAAGAGGAAAGCAGACAAATTGCCAACTCTTTTTTCTTCTCAATTTTCACTTTAAACATCCCCAGAATGAAAAAGGTGAAACCTACATAATAAAATGCATCTTGATAAAACCGTTTTAAAACTGCGTTAGATCTATCGAGTAATTGTGGTAGACTTTCTGTAACCGACCTTCCCATAAAGAACACGTCTAAACCATAAGAAGAGTTTAAATGAGGAACCCATATAAAGTACCAGTAAATAACGGGGATCATAGATAAAGAACCGACCATTATAAGAACCGACTTAATTTTCAGACTAAACTCTTTGGAAAATAGAATAGGAACTATAAAAGCTAAAAGCACAAACGAGGAAAGCTTGGAAAGAAGACCCACCGAAATAAACAATGCTCCTAAGAGGAGACTTACTTTATTTTTGTTAGTAGAGAATTTCCAAATAAAGTAAGATCCAAATAGCACAAATGAAGCACTGAAGGTATCAGGCATAAATTTCCTAGAGAATCCAAACCAAATAGAAACCAACAAAATAATGGCCGCTTCCTTGGCATACTTGACTTTAATGAAATCTTTTAG
>OJHH01000815.1_pt1 | contig 10515 bp, 7 predicted proteins | sample 1594911 | NCBI WGS metagenome assembly OJHH01 (sample SAMN05416787, study PRJEB24817) | seawater metagenome | isolation source: Sea water | place: Canada:Atlantic | collected 2013-11
GAGATGTAGAGAGGTCTCGTGGGCTCGGAGATGTGTATAAGAGACAGTTTTATTTGAGTTTTAAAAATATTAAAAAACAATTCATTCTGCTCAATCCCCTCTTTTTTATGGATAGAGTCCATAGAGAACTGACTTAAAAAGTCGCCTAATTTTGAAAATGCAGATATTCTATTTTCTAATGTCATATTTTAAAACTTTTGCTGTATTTTTGTGGCAAATTTAATGCAAAAATTACAATGGCAATAATAATAACAGATGAATGTATAAATTGTGGAGCATGTGAGCCAGAATGCCCAAATAATGCAATTTATGAAGGTGCAGAAGATTGGAAGTATTCTGAAGGAACAGATCTTACAGGAAATGTTGTTTTACCCAACGGAAATGAGGTGAATGCAGACGCATTACAAGAGCCTATTGACGATGAGGTATATTTTATTTCTCCAGATAAGTGTACAGAATGTATAGGATTTCATGAGGAGCCTCAATGTGCTGCTGTATGTCCTGTAGATTGTTGTGTGCCAGACGATAATGTTGTTGAGACGGAAGAAGAACTACTTGCGAAGAAAGCATTTATGCATAAAGAGTAAAACTTCACAATAGATTATAAATACAAAAAGCCGAGGATTTCCTTCGGCTTTTTTATTGTATTAAACAGTTGTTTTAGAAACTGAAATTTAGTCTACTAAATAAATACATACCATCAGATCCCATTTGTACAGAATCAGCTAATCCTCCTTGATCAGTCCATCCATCAAATTGTTCTGAAGGATACACATTCAATAAGTTATTAGCTCCAATAGAAAGTTTTAAGTTTTCTGAAAATTTGTATCCAAGACTTAAATCTACTGTCATTGCAGATTTATAAACATCTGTAGCGACAGCATATAAAGCGTCAGCCTCAGCTTGACTTGTTGCTGGAGTATCTACCCATTGAAAATCTTGAAGTTTGACTTCACTAAATTGAGTTAATCCAACAGTCGCATCAAATTTAGAATTTGAATAACCTAAATTTACACCAAACTTGTAATCAGGAGCCGCAGCCTCTAAATATGCTTGAGAAAATGGTCCGAAGAAAGTATATTCATTTAATGATCCATTATGGATTTTATCAACATCTAATTTATTTATATTTCCAATTACACCAAATTTAACTTTCCCATCTTTACCTACATTCATATTGTAGCCTAGAACAATATCTACACCAGAAGTTTTTGTATCAACTCCATTTGCAAAAAATTGCGCGGCATCAACACCTAAAGGGGCTAAGATTGCTGGGTCAGTAAAGTTGTCTGTTAAGATAATTCTATCGTCAACTTTTATAGAATATGCATCAATAGTTGCAGAAAAACCTCGGTTTTTATACGTAAATCCAATACTTGAATTGAATGCTTTTTCTTCTTTTAATTGCCCAATACCAAAGGCTTGAGTAACGGTACTGTTGTTTGCTGATAATAAAGAAGGAACAGATTGTCCTGCTACAATATTATTAAACTTTAAATTATAATATAATTGCGCTAAAGATGGTGCTCTAAATCCACTAGAAACAGATCCTCTAATTGAAAAGTTGTCGCTTACTTTAACTCTACTCGCTAATTTGAAATTAAACGTATTTCCAAAATCACTATAATCTTCAAATCTTAAAGCACCAGCAATCATAAATGCTTCACTAACATTTAATTCAGTATCAAAGTATAAACCATAATTTGATCTACTTCTGTCAACTACATTGTCTGGACTGTATCCTGGAAATCCTTGTGATCCTGCATCTAAAGGGTCGCCATTAGAATCCGTTGCTGGAATTTGTGTAGCGGGATTTGTTAATGGTATTCCGTTTTCATCATACAATGCGTAAGAAGCAACTTCACCAGCAAAAATTCCAAAATTTTCTGTTCTATATTCCATACCGAAAGCTATATTCATTCCAGAAGCAACATCTTCTAAATATTTATTGAAATCAACTCCTGTAGTGTTTTGAGACAAATAATGTCCACCTGCATCAAAATCGGTAGGAGAAGCGTCTTGCATAGAAGCGTTATTACTTCCTTTTATATAATAATGAAAGTTGTTTTTTCCAAAGGTATTATTAAAGTCAATATTCCATCCATTTTCCATTTCATGTCTTACACCAGCAGAAACTGAAACATCCGTAATTTGAGATGTGATTTGAGGAGTAAAGCCATTTGGATATAAACTAGGGACAGATCTATTATCTCCATCAGCAAAACTACCTCGTGAAAATGCGTTTGCATTTGTATCCCTATAGTTTCTACCACCAAAAACGTACAATTCTGTTTTGTCATTTAATGGAATAGAAGAGTTAATCATGAAATTAAATCCATCAATACCAGCGCTACCATACCCTTTTCTCCAAGAAAAACCTGGACGTAGTGTTTTCTCTTTTGATAAAAATTCTGTTGTGAAGTTAATAAAACCACCATTTTCACCTAATTTCACTCCGTAATTGGCATCAATTTTAATTGTTTCACCATCAAAGCTTTTATCTTTTCCATCTAATCTGTCTTTTCCTTCAATATTCGATAGTTCATCCCATCCGCCTACTTCAGCGTCGTAATTTTCACCTACAGCAGTGCTGTATGCTCCATAAGTTACACCTCCAGTAAATCCTCCTGTATCGTCTTTAAGAACAATATTAATTACTCCTGCAATGGCATCAGAACCATATTGTGCAGATGCTCCATCACGCAATACTTCAATCCTTTTAATTGCTGATGTTGGGATCGCATTTAAATCTGTTCCTGAATTTCCACGACCTCTTGTTCCAAAAATATTTACTAAAGAAGATTGGTGTCTTCTTTTTCCGTTAATTAAAACAAGTGTTTGATCTGGCCCTAAACCTCTCAATGAAGCAGGGACTATATGATCTGCACCATCAGAACCGGATTGCTTGCTCGCATTAAATGAAGGCGCAGCATATTGAAGAATATCATTTACTTCAACTTTTCCTGTAGTTGATGCAAGTTCAGCAACATCTATAATGTCAACAGGAACTGGAGTGTCAACAGCAGTTCTTCTTGGACTACGTGAGCCTACTAAAATAATTTCATCTAACTGCTCTCCTGCAATTAATAAAATATTAACTGATGATTGACCATCAACCAATACTTCTGAAGTTTGATAACCAATAAAACTGATTATTAAAGTAGCATCATCTTGCACTGTTAATGAATAATTTCCATCAAAGTCTGTAGTTACACCATTTGATGTTCCTTTTTCATGAACATTTGCTCCAGGTAATAGTGATCCATCGGAATCAGAAACTGTACCTGAAACATTTAGTTGAGCAAACGTAACTTAAGTGAATTTTTTCATGGGTTTGTATATTTGAATTAGTTAAAGTTAGTATATATGGATATAAAGAATGAGTTATAATTTTAGTTTAATCCATATATTAAAATATGCACAATATAATGAAAAAAAATTGAATATAACCTTCCCAAAGGCCATCAGCAACTCTAAACGTTTTATTCCAGATTCAGCACTTATTCCTGCACTAGTTAAAACAACAATTTTCTTCATTTATTTCTAATAAAATTTTCCATTCTAAATATAGAATTAAATTTAAAACGATACACTATATTTGCACCACTTAAAAATGTATTATAATGAAAGCAGGAATTGTAGGATTGCCAAATGTTGGAAAATCAACTTTATTTAATTGTTTATCAAATGCAAAAGCACAAAGTGCAAACTTTCCTTTTTGTACAATCGAACCAAATATTGGAGTTGTAAATGTTCCAGATTCAAGATTACAGAAATTAGAAAAACTGGTAAATCCTGAACGTGTAATGCCTGCAACAGTTGAGATTGTTGATATTGCGGGTTTAGTAAAAGGAGCAAGTAAAGGTGAAGGTCTTGGTAATAAGTTTTTAGCGAATATTCGTGAAACGGATGCTATTATTCATGTGCTGCGTTGTTTTGATGATGATAATATTATACATGTAGATGAAGGAATTGATCCTGTAAGAGATAAAGGGACAATTGATGTAGAATTGCAATTGAAAGATTTAGAAGCAATTGAAAAACGACTTGAGAAAGTTAAAAAAGCTTCAAGAACTGGTGATAAAGAAGCAACAAAAGAATTTGATACTTTAACTAAAGTTGTAAATGGTTTAGAAGGTTTTAATTCTGTTCGTTCAATTGAATTATCAGATGATGAAAGAGAATACTTAAAACCGTTACAATTATTAACAGACAAACCAATACTTTATGTTTGTAATGTTGATGACGCATCTGCTGTTTCTGGAAATGCATATGTTGACGCTGTAAAAGAGGCTGTAAAAGATGAAAATGCAGAGATTATTATTTTAGCAGTTGCAACAGAAGCTGATATTACTGAATTAGAAGAATATGAAGAACGTCAAATGTTCTTAGAAGATTTAGGATTGAAAGAACCTGGAGCATCAAAATTAATTCGTGCTGCATACAGATTATTAAACCTACAAACCTACTTTACTGCAGGTATTAAAGAGGTTAGAGCTTGGACTATAAATATAGGAGATACTGCTCCACAAGCTGCAGGAGTGATTCATACAGATTTTGAAAAAGGCTTTATTCGTGCTGAAGTTATTAAATATGAAGACTATGTTTTATATGGTACAGAAGCAAAAGTTCGTGATGCAGGAAAACTAGGTGTTGAAGGAAAAGAATATGTCGTTCAAGATGGAGATATGATCAATTTTAGATTTAATGTGTAATTTTTTATAAAACTACTTGATTATTTGTTGATAACTATTCAGCAAGACTATTTTGTTTTTTCTGTCTAAATAGTATTTTAGCGTTCGCCCAATACAAATTCATTTTATTAATGTCTGAACAAACTAAATATACCGAAGATAATATACGCTCACTCGATTGGAAGGAACATATTCGTATGCGTCCTGGAATGTATATTGGAAAATTAGGAGACGGTTCTTCTCCAGATGACGGTATTTATATTTTGATTAAAGAAGTTCTTGATAACTCTATTGATGAGTATGTGATGGGAGCAGGAAAGACTATTGAAATAGCTGTTAAAGAAACTGCTGTAACTATTCGTGATTTTGGTCGTGGTATTCCACTTGGAAAAGTAGTGGATGTAGTTTCAAAGATGAATACTGGAGGAAAGTATGACTCTAAAGCATTTAAAAAATCGGTTGGTTTAAACGGAGTAGGTACTAAAGCAGTAAATGCGTTATCTTCATCATTTAAGGTTCAGTCAGTTAGAGATGATAAAACAACATTCGCTGAATTTGAAAAAGGAGTGCTTATCACTAAATCTGATATTGAAGCCTCTTCACTTAGAAAAGGAACAAAGGTTACTTTTACACCAGATTCTGAGATTTTCCAGAAGTATAAATTCCGAAGTGAATATATCATTAAAATGATAAAAAATTATGTCTATCTAAACATTGGATTGACAATTATTTTTAATGGTGAAAAATATTTTTCAGAAAACGGATTGAAAGATTTGTTGGACGAAAACATTGCTGATGAATCAAAAATGTTTCCAATAATCCATTTAATGGATGAAGACATTGAAGTCGCTATAACCTATAGTAAGGCTCAATATAGCGAAGAGTATCATTCGTTTGTAAACGGTCAGCATACAACGCAAGGAGGAACACATCAAAATGCTTTTAGAGAAGGTATTGTTAAAACGATACGAGACTTTTTTGGTAAAAACTATGAAGCTTCTGATATTAGAAAATCTATTGTTTCTGCTGTGAGTATTAAAGTAATGGAGCCGATTTTTGAAAGTCAAACAAAAACAAAATTGGGTTCTACAGAAATGGGAGGTAATTTACCAACCGTTAGAACTTTTATTAGCGATTTCTTAAAAACAAAACTTGATAATTATTTGCACAGAAACCCTAATACTGCGGAGAGTATTCAGCGTAAAATAATTCAAGCAGAAAAAGAGCGTAAAGAACTTTCTGGAATTAGAAAACTAGCCAAGGATAGAGCAAAGAAAGCAAGTCTTCACAATAAAAAATTAAGAGACTGTCGTGTGCATCTTGGCGACATGAAAAAAGAAAATAGATTAGATACCTCTTTATTTATTACAGAGGGAGATTCAGCAAGTGGATCGATTACAAAATCTAGAAATGTAAATACACAAGCCGTATTTAGTTTAAAAGGGAAGCCTTTAAATTCTTACGGACTGAGCAAGAAAATTGTGTATGAAAATGAGGAGTTTAATTTATTGCAATCTGCTTTAAACATTGAAGATGGTGTTGAAAACCTTCGTTATAATAATATTGTAATTGCTACCGATGCCGATGTAGATGGTATGCACATTCGATTGCTATTGATTACCTTTTTCTTACAGTTTTTTCCAGAACTGATTAAAAAAGGCCATTTATATATTCTGGAAACACCCCTTTTTAGAGTACGAGATAAGAAAGATACTTTTTATTGCTATTCTGAACAAGAACGAAGAAATGCTATTAAAAAATTAAGAGGGAAACCTGAAATCACTCGATTTAAAGGTTTAGGTGAAATTAGTCCAAATGAATTTGTTCATTTTATTGGAAAAGATATTCGCTTAGACCCTGTAATGCTTGATAAAGAAATGACTATTGATAAATTATTGGAGTTCTATATGGGGAAAAATACTCCAGACAGACAAAAATTTATCATAGAAAACCTTAAAGTTGAATTAGATTTAGTTGAAGATTTATAATGCAAGAAGATACTAACGACCAAGAATTAAATAACGATATAACAAACCAAGGAGATACTCCTCAAGAGACGATTACTCGTGTCACAGGAATGTTTAAAGAGTGGTTTTTAGATTACGCATCTTATGTAATCTTAGAACGTGCTGTTCCTGCGATTGATGATGGTTTTAAACCAGTACAACGTAGAATTATGCATTCTATGAAAGATTTGGACGATGGCCGTTATAATAAAGTAGCAAACATTGTTGGTCATACAATGCAATATCACCCTCACGGTGATGCTAGTATTGCGGATGCTATGGTGCAACTGGGTCAAAAAGAACTGCTAATAGATATGCAGGGAAACTGGGGAAATACACTTACAGGAGACAGAGCAGCAGCATCAAGATATATTGAAGCGCGTTTATCTAAATTTGCTTTAGAAGTTGTTTTTAATCCTAAGACAACTAAATGGAAACAATCATATGATGGTCGTAGAAAAGAACCTGTAGATTTACCAGTAAAATTCCCATTATTACTTGCGCAAGGTGCAGAAGGTATTGCAGTTGGATTATCAACTAAAGTATTACCACACAATTTTATTGAACTGATAGATGCTTCTATTAAGATCTTAAAAGGTCGTAGTTTCACCTTAGTTCCTGATTTTTTAAATGGAGGGATTGCTGATGTCTCTAATTATAAAGATGGTTTACGAGGAGGAAAAGTTCGTGTGAGAGCAAAAATTTCTCAGCTAGATAAAAAGACATTAGTAATTACTGAAATTCCTTTTGGAACCACAACTAGTTCGTTGATTGATTCTGTCTTGAAAGCCAATGAAAAAGGGAAAATTAAAATTAAAAAGATTGAAGATAATACGGCAGCAAATGTAGAAATATTAATACAATTGCCAAGTAATGTATCTCCAGATAAAAGTATAGATGCTTTATATGCTTTTACAAATTGTGAGAGTTCAATTTCACCTTTAGGATGTATTATAGAAGATAATAAACCAATATTTATTGGTGTTACAGAAATGCTAAAACATTCTACGCATCATACAGTAGATTTACTAAAGCAAGAACTTGAAATACAACTTGATGAATTAGAAGAGCAATGGCATTTTGCTTCGCTAGAACGTATATTTATTGAAAATAGAATTTATCGTGATATTGAAGAAGTAGAAACTTGGGATGGTGTAATCATAGCAATTGATGAAGGATTAAAACCATTTACTACAGATTTAAAACGCGCAGTTACAGAAGAAGATATTGTTAGACTTACAGAAATTAGAATTAAAAAGATTTCTAAATTTGATATTGATAAGGCAAAGCAGCATATAGAATCTCTTGAAGATAAAATTGCAGTTGTCAAAAACCATCTAAATAATTTAATTGAGTACGCTATTGATTACTTCAAGAACCTTAAAACTAAATACGGAAAAGGTCGTGAGCGTAAAACTGAATTAAAAGCATTCGATGATATTGTTGCGAGTAAAGTAATTATCAGAAATACAAAACTGTATGTAAACAAAGAAGAAGGTTTTGTTGGAACGTCGTTGCGTAAAGATGAATACATTGCTGATTGTTCTGATATTGATGATGTTATTGTCTTTAGAAAAGATGGTAAAATGTTAATTACAAAAGTTGATTCTAAAACGTTTGTTGGAAAAGATATAATTCATATTGCAATATTCAAAAAGAACGATAAGCGAACAGTTTATAATATGATCTATCAAGATGGAGCAAGAGGACCATCATTAATGAAACGTTTTAACGTAACGTCAATTACACGTGATAAAGAATATGATTTAACTGCAGGAAATAAAGATTCTAGCGTTCATTATTTCACAGCCAATCCTAATGGTGAAGCAGAAACGGTAACCATATATTTACGTGCTGTAGGAAGCATTAAAAAATTGAAATGGGATATAGATTTCTCTGAACTATTGATTAAAGGACGTAGTTCAAAAGGAAATAGAGTTACTAAATATGCCGTAAAGAAAATAGAGTTTAAAGAAGGTGGAATATCTACTTTAAAACCACGAAAAATTTGGTTTGATGATACTGTACAGCGTTTAAATGTTGATGATAGAGGAGAATTGTTAGGTGAATTTACTCCTGAAGATAGATTGCTAATTATCAACCAAAAAGGGATTGTAAAGACTATTACTCCAGATTTGTCAACACATTTTGATGATGATATGATAATTCTTGAGAAATGGATTCCAAACAAACCAATTTCTGCTATTTACTTTGAAGGAGAAAAAGAACGTTATTATTTAAAACGTTTTATGATAGACAATCCGAATAAAGAAGAATTATTTATTTCTGAACATTCAAAGTCTCAATTAGAATTTATTTCTACAGATTTCAGGCCAATGGGTGAAGTTGTTTTTTCAAAAAGAGATGTTGAAAATTTAGAAGTAAATTTAGAAGAGTTTATTTCTATTAAAGGGATTAAATCACTTGGAAACCTGTTGAGTGCTGAAAAAATAAAGCAAGTAAATCATTTAGAGTCATTACCTTACGATGCTCCAGAAATTGAACAAGTTGAAGTTATTTTAGAAGAAGTTATTGAAAATAATATTGAAGAGTTGGAGTTAGAAGTGCCTCAAATAGTCAAAGAAGAAAGAATCAAAGAGGAGAGAGTCACAGAAAAAAGTATTCCAATAATTGATGAAAATAAAATAATACCAATCATTAAGCCCAAAAAAAATAAAGTTGACGATGACGATCCTGATCAAATAACGCTCTTTTAATAGATGAAAACAATTGGATTAATTGGAGGAATGACTCCAGAATCAACGATTCTGTATTACAGAATTTTAAATGAATTATCCTCAAAGCAATTTGGTGATTCTCATTCTTGTAAGTTGATACTTAATTCAGTTGATTTTGAAGAGATTGTAAAACTTCAAAAATTAGATCGTTGGGATGTTTTAAATGGTATAATGGCTGATGCAGCCATCAGTTTAGAAAAAGCAGGAGCCAATTATATTTTGATTTGTGCTAACACAATGCATTTAACAATTGATGCTGTTAGAGAATCCGTATCGATTCCTGTGATTCATATTGCTGAAGCAACAGCAAAGCAGATTGTCCATAAAAAATTGAGTACCGTTGCATTATTAGGCACAAAATACACCATGGAGAATTCCTTTTTTATTGATGTGCTAAAAAGCCATGGTATAGAAACTATAATACCAAATGAAAATGATAGGCAAATTATTCATGATGTCATCTATGACGAACTTTCTAAAGGTGTTTTAAATCCAGATTCGAAACAATCTTATTTAAAGATAATTCAAAAGTTAATTGATACTGGAGCAGAAGGGATCATATTAGGCTGTACAGAAATTCCTCTATTAATATTGCAAGATGATGTAAATGTTCCTACTTTTGATACAACAACAATTCATGCAACTGAAGTTTTTAAACTTGCATTAAACGAATGAAAGATCATATAAACACATTTTTAAAACTAGATGTTTTTTGGAATATCCTTCTATATATATGTATAGTCCTTTTTGTTGCTTGGATTATTTCAAGAATAATTCGATTTTTTATTACACGCTCAATTAAGCGTAGAAATCAAAAAAGGAAAAGAGATTATAGTACTACAAGTCTTAAATTCTTGATGAATTCAGTGAAGTTTTTTGCTGGAATTCTTGCAATTTTAGTGATTATTTTTACAGTTCCTGTTTTTAGAGCAAAAGCAACACTTATTTTTTCTGGTGCTGGAATTCTAGCTGCAATTCTTGGTTTCGCAGCACAAGCAGCAATATCAAATTTAATTGCTGGAGTATTTATTGTTATTTTCAAACCATTTAGAGTTGGCGATTTTATTAGACTCGATG
>OJHH01000824.1_pt1 | contig 10471 bp, 13 predicted proteins | sample 1594911 | NCBI WGS metagenome assembly OJHH01 (sample SAMN05416787, study PRJEB24817) | seawater metagenome | isolation source: Sea water | place: Canada:Atlantic | collected 2013-11
GCTTTCGCGTCAGATTTACAGTCTGATCCCTTTGGCCACTCGGGAACCCCTCCGAAAGGCGGCATATTGTCCAGACGGCTCTATCCTTTGTCAACCGATAAATCAAACAAAATCATCCACCTGCCCGGCGATGCCAAACAGGAACCCAGCGGGGGTTTCAGGCGGGAAGTGCGATGGTCGCCTGCGCCTTCACATGCATGCCCCACTGGCTGTTCTGGCCCACGACTTCAACCTCGACCAACCCGTCCGCACAGGACTTCACTTCGCCGCTCATGGTCATGGTGGTGCCGGGGATATTGGGCGCCCCCAGGTGAATGGTCAGCTTGCGGAAGACAGCATCGCGGCCACACCAGTCGCGCAGATAGGTCTCGGTCAGGCCCTGGGTTGTCAGGATGTTCATGAACACATCCGGCATACCGCTGGCCTGCGCTACCGCTTTATCGTGGTGGACCTTTTGAAAGTCGCGTGTCGCCAGGGCGCCGCTCACGATCAGCGACGTGGTGATGGCAATTTCACGTGGCGGCAATGTGTCACCGACCTTGACCTGTCCCTGCTTGACTTGATCACTCATTGGGCAGCCTCCCCGCCGGCATTCTTGGGACGGTATTTGAGCACCTTGAAGCTCTGGCGACCCAGCGGATCCCCGTCCTGATTGGTGAATTCGGTCACCGTCTCGTAAAAGTAGCCCTCGCCGAGCCCCGTCTTTTTCCGCTCGGAAATATTGTCGATCACCGTTCGCGCGTGCACCACTTCGCCCAGGCGCACCTCCCGGTCGTATTCCTGGGTCGTATTGGTCGCGACCACACCCACATAGCCGTGCTCATCAAACAGATCGAACAGCTGTGTCTGCGGATCCTGCTCACGCCCCTGGGCCGCCACCGCGTAACCGGCCTGGCCCCACGCGAACAGCATCGTTGCCGGCGCCACCAACTCACCGCGGGAACCTGAAGCCGCCTCGGCTTCATCCAGGTGGTCGGGGTTGCTGTTGCCCATGACTTCGCACCAGTGGCGAATCATGGCTTTGTTCACCGCATCTTTCGCGGTAGAGGAACCGCATTCGCGGCCGACGAAGGCCTGTATCTTTTCCTCGAAGGCGCTGATGTTCTCGCTGCTCATGGTTTTGAGGCTCCGTAGAAATGCAGGTGCGGCATGCGTGCCGCTGGCTCGTGATCCAACTCGACCGACAACATAATTGAATTTATATTCAATTTCAATTATGTTTTACCCCGGTCATACTTCAATAAACAGCAATTACTAAACGGCGGTGTGCACATGGCGCAAAGTTTCCGAATGAAGCCCCCCATGGGGGAAGACAACGGCTGGTGGTGGCAGCAGGCGGACGCGGGTAATCTCGCCATTCAGCGCTGCAAGGCCTGCAGCACACTGAGACATCCCCCGCGACCCATGTGTGGCGACTGCCAGTCGCTGGAGTGGGACCACGTCGTTTCGTCAGGTCGGGGGACCCTGGACAGCTTCACTATTTTGCATCATCCGCAATTCCCCGGCTTTGATTACCCGCTCATCATCATCCTCGTGAAGCTGGAAGAAGGCACACGTTTCACGTCACAACTGATCAACGCAAGCGTAGAGGCTGTCGAGTTCGGCATGCCCGTGGAAATGATCATGCATGAGGACCCCGACGGTTTCCGTCTGCCCATGTTCCAGCCCGCACAAGGAGCCCACGCATGAGCCAGTTTCTCAAGGACAAGGCGGCCATCGCCGGTATCGGACTCACCGAATTCTCGAAGAAATCCGGCGTATCCGAGCTGTCTCTGGCCGCCCAGGCCACCCTCGCCGCCTGTGAAGACGCAGGACTGCCCCCCTCGGAAATCGACGGCTTTGTCAGCTACACACTGGATTCCACCGATGAAATCGAGCTCGCACGCACCGTGGGTGCCGGCGACCTCAAACTGTTCACCAAGGTCAATTACGGTGGTGGCGCCGCCGTGGGCACCATCCTGCATGCCGTGATGGCAGTGGCCACCGGGGTTGCCGACAACGTCGTTTGCTACCGCGCCATGAATGGCCGCTCGGGCCAGCGCATGGGCCAGGGCATTTCCGGGCAGATTGTCAGCTCGGACCTGGTGCACTGGTCCTGGTATATGCCCTACGGCATGCTGACGCCGGGCTCCTGGATTGCCATGATCGCCAACAAGTACATGCACCACTACGGCGTCACCGCGGAAGACCTGGGCCGGGTCGCCATCTCCCAACGCAATTACGCGCAAAGTAACCCGCGCTCGTTCTTCCACGGCAAGCCGCTGACCATGGAGGACTATCTGGCTTCGAAAATGATCGCCGACCCTCTGCGATTGTACGATTTCTGCCAGGAAACCGATGGCGGCTGCGCCATTCTGGTCACCAGCGCCGAACGCGCCCGCGACCTGCAGCAGAAGCCGGCCATTATTCGCGGTGTAGTGCAGGCCTCCACCCGCGGTCAGGAGCAGATGACCAGCTACTACCGCGAAGAGCTCGATTCCCTGCCCGAAATGGAGATGGCAGCACGGCTGGTGTACGCCCAGAGCGGGCTGGGGCCCGACGATATCAACGCAGCCTGCCTGTACGATGCCTTTACCTCAGAGGTGATCATGCAGCTGGAGAGCTTCGGCTTCTGCGGCCGCGGCGAGGGCAAGGACATGGTGCGCGACGGGGCCCTGGACATTGATGGCCGCCTGCCCAACAACACCCATGGCGGCCTGCTGTCAGAGGCCTACATCCACGGCATGAATAGCATCGCCGAAGGCGCACGCCTGGTACGCGGCACGTCGACCAGCCAACCGAAAGGTGTAGAGCATGTGCTGGTGAGCAGCGGCGTGGGAGTGCCCACCGGGGCGCTGATTCTAGGGCGCGACTGACGGACATAGCCCCGCGCGGCACAAACCGCGCGGGGCTCAATCTCTCCAGGCGTCCGCCACCGCAGCGCCGCGCGCTTCATTGACCGGTAACACCGCCACCATCGCCACTGCAAACAACAGCAGGCAGAACACGATCGCATCCGCGAGGCCCAGCAGCCACTGCACAAGCCCCAAGCCTAATATGCCAAACACCGCGGCGGCCTTGGTCGCCATGCCCCAGTAACCAAAGAATTCCGCCGCCTTGGCGTGCGGCGTCAACACTCCCACCAGGGCACGCGCTGCGGATTGCGAAGAGCCCAGGCTCAGTCCCGAGAGCACCCCGGCAAACAAAAACACGTGTTGCGCCTGCCAGGACACACCCAGCCCCGCCTGCGCCAGACGCGTGAGGGCCGGCGTCTGCCAGATCGCGATGATGGCAAGTAACCACAGTGCCAGCGTGAAGAGGTAGACCCGGCGCGCGCCCCAGCGGCTCTGCAGATGGCCGAAAAACAACGCACCGAGCGCGGCGGTAATCTGCACCGTAATGAACATCAGCACCCGTACCGATTCATCCCAGCCGATCACCTGTGCCCCGTAAATGAACGAGAACGCGATAATGATGTAGATACCGGCCATGGCGAAGAACACCGATACAAGCAGTGAGCGCAAGTCCCGGAACTCCGCCAGCGCCCGCTGCGTCGCCAACACCCGGGCAACCCCCATGCGCAGCAGTGCCGGGGTGCTCAAGACGGGGCGACGCGCACCCCGCTCGCGCAACCAGACAAACGTCGGGATGGCGGCCAGCAGGAAAAAGCCACCAGCAAAAGGACCCACCCAGCGAATGCGGTCGTAGTTCTCCAGCGACACATCGCCGAGCAGCAGCAGAGTGACCGCCGTGGCCACCAGCCCGCCGACATAGCCCAGGCTCCAGCCCAGCCCCGAAATCCAGCCGAGCGCACTGCGCGGCCCCAGATCCGGCAGGAAACTGGCAATAAACCCTTCACCGATGGCATAGGCAAAATTGGAGACCACCAGCAACAGCATGGCGGGCACAATCCAACCGGGTTCCACAACATACAACAGGCAGGTAGCCGCTACGGTGAGCACATAGCTGGCAAACAGGAAGCGCTTGCGGCTACGCGAGTAATCCATGATCGCGCCGCACACGGGGCTGGCAAACACGACCAGCACATAGCTCACCGCCAGGGCGATGCTCCAGAGCAGGTTGCCCAGCCGGTAGTCCGGCGCGTCACCCACGATCACGCGCGTGAACAGGTCACCGAAAACCACCGTAATAATGAGTAGCGTGTAACCCTGATTGGCAAAGTCGAACATCGCCCAGCCGAATATTTCGCGGCGCGGCGCCAGCGCGACAGGGCCGGTGCCTGTGCTCACACCGGTAGCCGCCGATACACCCACACGGGCTCACCCGACTCCAGTACCAGACACACACGCTCGTAACGCACACCCAGGCGCTCGTAGCGATCGAGGCGGGCCAGCTCTCTGGGGCCAACGGCGAACACCTCTCCGGGCACACGGCCATCCGGTAGCGGCTGGATGTCCAGGCGCTGCTTGTCAAAGCCCGATACCGCCGCGGGCACGGTGGGAATGCGGCGCCCGACGATCAACCAGCGCACCAGCGGATTGCGCAGGGTGCCATACACGAACACGCGTTGATCGCAGGGCCCTTGCGGAACGTTGTAGCCCGGTGGCAAGGCGTATCCCCAGGGGCCCAGCAGCACCCACCACAAGTACATGCCCGTTGCGGACAACACACCCAGCAGGCCGGCAGCGACACGCCATCTCCACGCGCCATGTGAAACGGTCATTTGTGCAGTCATTCTCACATCATACCGCTGCGACCAGCACTGTACAGTGCTGCCGCCTCGGGCGCGCTTGCGCACACAACCGCTACAACACAGCGAACAATCTTCGACTAGACTTCCAGCAATTGGCGGACGGGCACGCTCTCCCGGCTTGCCAGATGTGCCATTCATTGCGACGACTGGCCACACGGGGGGACGCTGATCATGAAGGAGCCAACATCAAAGCAGCTGTTCTTGCACAGCATGACACGCTGCATGGAAGACGACACTTTCATACCGACATTTTATGAGCGCCTGCTCAACGCCTCAGATGAGGTGAGAGCCAAGTTTCGCTTCACTGAGTTCGATAAGCAGAACGCCATGCTGCGCCGCTCGTTGTTGTTGTGCGCGGAAGCCACAGCCGGGCGCACGGAAGCGCTGCGCGAGGTGAACGAGCGCGCTACAACACACGATCGGGACCACCTCAACATCGAACCACACCTCTACGCCGTGTGGACCGACACCCTCATCGCAACCGCCAGTGATTTTGATCTGCAATGGAATGCGGATGTCGAGGCAGCCTGGCGGAAAATTCTGGGCCATGTGGTGCAACAAATGATCCGCCGGTATTGATACTCGACTGACACAATCTCACGGGTTCCCCTGACCCACACGAGCCCGTATATTCAAGACTGATCTTCAAGCCCGCGAACCGCGCCAAAACCCCCACACCTGAGGAGAACCCATGCTCCAAGACCAGAAAATTCTCCTGACCGGCGCTGCCGGCCAGATTGCCTTTCCCCTGGGGCAGTTTCTCGCCGCCAACAATGAAGTCTGGGCCGTTGCCCGCTTCAGCGAGCCCGGTTCCCGGGAGCGCTGTGAGCAGGCGGGCATGATCACCCGCACGGTTGACCTCGCCACCGGTGAGTTCGGCGACCTGCCGCAGGACTTCGATTACGTGCTGCATTTCGCGGTGTTTCAACTCGCCGGGCTGGACTACGACTATGCCCTGCAGGTCAATGCCGAGGGAACCGCGCTGCTGATGGCGCATTGCCGCAGTGCGAAAGCCTGCCTGGTCATGTCTACCTGCGCTGTTTACGCGCTGCACCCGGACCCACGTCACGCGTTCCGAGAGAGCGACCCTCTGGGAGACTCCCAACAGCCCTACTCGCCAACCTACGCCATTTCCAAGATCGCCCAGGAGGCTGTCGCTCGCAGCTGCGCAAGGCTCCACGACCTGCCCACCACCATCGCCCGTATGAACGTGTCCTACTCGGCCAATGGCGGCCTTCCCGCCTATCACCTCGACGCCATCATGCAGGATGAGGAAATCGTACTGCCCACCGGCGGCGAAGCCTGGTACACCTGCATCCATCAGGACGACATCAACCGCCAGGTTGAAAGCCTGCTGGCCGCCGCATCTGTGCCCGCCACTGTTGTGAACTGGAGTGGCGACGAAGCGATCGATGTGCGCACCTGGTGCGAGTATTTTGGCGAGCTGGCGGGGCGCGAGGTGCGTTTCCGCGAGGATGACAGCCAGTCGATTCCATCGCGTGTAACCGACAACCAGCGTCGCATTGAACTGATCGGTCCCTGCAGCATTGGCTGGCACGAAGGGTTTGCGGCGATGGCCAGAGCACGCTATCCCTCAATTTCAGCCAGTTAACCGCCTGCCGTGAGCCACTGTGGCGAACTGATTGCCCGCGTGCGTGCCTGCCGCCTGTGCGAGCACGAGCTGCCACTGGGGGCACGCCCTGTTGTCCAGGTACACCCCAATGCCCGGATCCTGATAGCCGGACAGGCACCCGGCCGCAAGGTTCATGCAACCGGCATACCGTTTAACGACCCCAGCGGCACAAGGTTGCGGGAGTGGCTGGGTATTGAGCGGGAACGCTTCTACGACCCGCACACCGTGGCACTCCTGCCCATGGGGTTCTGCTACCCGGGTACCGGTAAGAACGGCGACCTGCCACCCCGCCCAGAATGCGCGGCCACTTGGCGTCAGCCGTTGCTGGACCAGTTGCCGCAGCTCGAGCTGACCCTGGTACTGGGGCAGTACGCGCAGGCCTGGCACCTGGGCGGACCCCGCGTGGGGGTGACGGCGCGCGTACGCGAGTGGCGGGCTTACTGGCCAGACATCGTGCCACTGCCGCACCCCAGCCCGCGCAACAACCGTTGGCTGGCGCAGAACCCCTGGTTTGAGTCAGAACTGTTGCCTGCGCTGCGAATACGCGTGGGGGAAATCGTGAGCGGCTGCTCAGCAATTGGCTGACCCCGCTATGGCCTAAAGCAAATCTGGAGCAACCTGCTCGAGATAGTCTATCAGTGGCGCCTAGAAGCCGTCACTAACTTGACGCTCGAACACATAGATCGTGTAGTGCGGGTCGGAAGGAAAGATCTCGCCGTAAAGAGAGTCACCGCGACGAAACAAGCGGAAATCAGCGTCTCCATCGAAAACAGGCAGGCGAATGGCCCGTGATTCACCCCTGCTATACGTTAATACCCGTATATCTGACTGGTACATGTCTAGGTGCGATGCTTGATATCACGGTAGAAATTTTCATGGGAACCAAGTGCCATCAATTCCAGGGTCAGGGCGCCCTCGTCAAAGCTATATCCCAATAGGGTGAGTTGCTTGTTCATCGTAAACTTGTGAACTCGCAGGAACGCTAGGTCTCCCTTTTTTTGCTCGCCCAGCTCTGGTTCAGCCATCAAGGCCTTTACGGCCGCATCGAGCTCCTTTTTCTGGTTCGGTTTAAGCTTCTTTACAGCCTTTCTGAAGGTGGGTGTTTGTAGAACACTCGTAACCTTAGCCAAAGTCGTAGCTCTCAAGCTTTCCAGCTTCTCGTTCAGCCACTGCAATCAAGGCCTGCCGCACAAACTCATAAGGAAGGTCAGGGTTGTCTTCCATGATTTCACCAATTTTCGCCCAGTGCTCAATTTGTTTGGGGGGCGTGCGGTTCAGGGCTCGGGCCATAATAGTGGCCTTATCAACAAGTTCCTGGTCCAAACGTATACTGGTGGTTGCCATGCTACTCTCCTCCCGGCCGAAACGCCCCAGATTGTAGCGATACGCCACATTTGAGGCAAGGCGCCACAAGCTCGATCAACCGGGTTTAGTGAACGTCGGCACATACCCCCTTGAATGGGGAGGGGCCGAAGAACTTAAATACTTGAATTTTAAAGGAATAATGGAGCTGGCGAGAGGAATCGAACCCCCGACCGGCTGATTACAAAATAGAATCAGGCCATGTACCGGCTGATTCACCTACCTTCATATCTATTGATAATTCAATGAGTTAGAGATAACCTCCCTTCTCGGTGCTACGGCAAAATTCACCGGTTTTCACCTCAAACGTAGCACCAGCGTAGCACCGGCCAACCGGCTGACTACCACAAACCAATGGTTTCGAGGGGACACTCCATGGCACAAACGGCCCTGAACTTCACCAAGGCAACGCTAGAGGCCCTCCCCCCGGCACCTACTGGGAAACGCGTCGATTACCATGACAGCCGCATCAGCGGCCTGATTCTCCAAGTGACCGACCGCAGCCACAAAACCTTCTATGTGTACCGGCGAATCAACAAGAAGCCCAAGCGCTACCACCTGGGGCCGTTTCCTGACCTGACAGTGGCGGAAGCCCGCCGTCGGGCAGAAGCCCTCAAGGGCCGTATCGCCTCGGGTGATAATGTCCTGCGGGAACGCTCCGCCATCGAGGCAGGCGCCGTAACGTTGACCCAGGCCTACGCCCAATTCCTGGCTGCGAGAAAAGCACTCAAACCCAAAACCCGCTACCTCTATGACCGCAGCATGGCGGTTGCCTTTGCCGACTGGAACAACCTGCGGCTAGTCGAGTTGACCAAAGACATGGTGAGCCGCCGCCATGCCGACCTGACCCAACACCACGGCCCCGCCTACGCCGATGGCGCCATGCGCTTCCTGCGGTCGCTGTACAACTTCGCCTTTGCCATGTTCGAGGACCAGAAGGGCAATCCCCTGCTGCCCATCAACCCCGTACAGCGCCTGTCCCAGGCCCGCGCCTGGAACAAGCCCAAACGCCGTACCACCTGGATCAGTCCCGACCAAATGCCCGCTTGGTTCGAGGCGGTGCAAGCGCTGCGCCAGGAACCGACAGGGTCTACCGCAGCGGAAGTCGGGGATTATCTATTGGTTATCCTGCTGACGGGTTTGCGCAAGTCCGAGGCGGCTCAACTGAGCTGGGACAATATCAACCTCGCCGACCGCACCCTGACCGTGCCGGATACGAAAAATGGACGAGATCACACCCTGCCCCTTTCGGACTTCCTGTACGACGTATTTGCCCAGCGCAGGCGGGTGTTGCTCCATGCTCACTATGTGTTCCCCAACCGCACCCGCAGCGGGCCGCTAGTCGAGCCACGGAACCCCATGCGCCAGGTCAGCGAGCGGTCAGGGGTAAGCTTTACGCTGCACGACCTGCGCCGAACCTTTACCACCATCGCGGAACGACTCGATATCCCCCACTACGCCCTCAAACGGCTACTCAACCACTCCCAAGATGATGATGTGACCGCTGGCTATATCATGGGCGATATTGAGAGGCTGCGAAAACCCATGCAGCAAATCACCGATTTCTATCTGAGCGCCGGGGCGGTCCGCGCGAGGGCCGAAATTGTTCCCCTGGCTACGAGTGAGCAACTTTAAATGAGCGATACACCGGTATTCAGTGACGCCCTAGACGGTGTAGATGCGGACATAAGCGAGCGCTTGCTACCCCTGGAAACCTTCGCATTATTTGATCCACTGACTGGCAGAGCCCCCAGGGCCTTCCCCTCACAATGTGAAAACATCATCCACCGCGCCCGCGCCCTGCTTGAGGGCTGGAACGCCGATCAGGTCATGGACGCAGCGGACTACCTGGCGTTTCTGCTCAGTGCGACCCCGGCGACCGCGCCACACGCAAGTGAGGAACCGGCCCGGCAACTGGCCATGGAGGCGCGGGAATCCTCCATTGCGCAGGCCGCAGCCACCTGGGCGAAGTACGATGCCCTTGAGACTGGTTCCGATGATAGTCACCCGCTAAACGCACCATTCTGGCCAGGTATTTTTGCGGCCTACGCACTGGCACACGTCGGCTTGGCGCACCGCTGCTGTGCTTTTGCCCAGCCAGTGCCCCCACCAGCGCCCGACAATGCAGCAAAAGAGCGGTTTATCGCCGCTAGCGACGCATCCTTGGGCGCGTGGCCGATGGCCAGCGCGGACGACCTATCGCGGGAGACTATCGCCCTGGTTGCACTGCACTCGTTTGCGGCCCTGGAAGCAGTTTGCTGCGCCGAGGCCTTGATCAGCAGCGAGCGCAAGATTGCGACCGAGAAGTCTGAGCATGCCACGAAGGCTAGTGCCGCAAAGCACGCGAAAGCCCAGTCACTGAAACGGCGGGTGAGGACGCTCTACGACGCAGACCCTGACTTTGCCACCACGAAGGTGCCACCCTTAAGCAATCAGCGCGTTGCCGATATCATCTATGATCACCAGCTAACGGACGAAGACCGCAGCTTACTTACCGGACGCCACCCCAGCCACACTATTGCCAAGTGGATTGCGGCGTTCCGCAAGAATTGAATAGGAGCAGTCGTTATGAGCCACACCAATAGGCTGCGTATATGAACGTTGCGGCACTCACACTTAGAATTCTCGGTGGACTCATCGGCACACTAATGCTGCTGGTTGGCTTATTGGGGTTTGCCGATGGTCGATGGGCTCTGGCAAGTTCCCAGCTCATCTTGGGAACGCTTTTTTTGTCTTACGGCTTCGCGGGCAACATTGGATCTGTCTCTTATACACATCTCCGA
>OJHH01000829.1_pt1 | contig 10445 bp, 3 predicted proteins | sample 1594911 | NCBI WGS metagenome assembly OJHH01 (sample SAMN05416787, study PRJEB24817) | seawater metagenome | isolation source: Sea water | place: Canada:Atlantic | collected 2013-11
TTCTGCAGTATTCTGCACAGCTTCATCTTCAAAGTCTTCATCATTTGGACTATACTTTTTGTATTCTTTAGCTACTCTTAATCTAATTCTTGCGTCATTAGGAACTAATCCATCTTCTGGACTAGCTAAGTCAAATAGACCATTTGTAGTAGCTCCATATACCCATGTGCATGCTCTGAACACATCATTAAAGTTATCATCAAGAGCTAGATTTTGGTATAAGAAATTTCCTCTATCATATCCTGGCATTAAGTCTGGATCTATTTTGGAGTTTCGCGTATTCTTAAAGACATATACCCAGTGTTGTCCGCCAGCTAATACAGCTCCGTTGCTTGCCAATGTAGATGTTGGATTCCAAATCATATCACGTCCGTTTTCAGAACCTAACCAACTGTCTTCACCAAATGCCATATTTAGTCTTTCTCCTGTATCTAAGTCAATAGCATATCCAGGGAACCAACCCATTCCTTCATTTTGAGAATTAGATAAACTTCCTTCTGCCGAGTTGTAACCTTCTTGACCAGCATAAAGACCATTTTTGTCAACAGATGGATGCTTTCTTGTTCTCATTTTAGCCCCATCAGACTCGTAACCTGCATCATACGGTAAATGTGTCTGAGCTAGACCTTGATTCCATTGCATTTCTAGAACAGGACATCTTGTCCATAGTTCTTTATCACTTGTGAATACTATATCTACATTATTAATATCCTGCAGATTGTTTCTGAAAGACATACTTAATGAACCTCCTTCTAGCGATTCGATATTTGGAGCCACATTAATAAGGGTTCCTACTTGATCAGCATCGGCAGAAAAAGATGTTAAGATGTAAGGTGCTACTGTACCACCTAAGAGACCTTCATATTCTTCTTGTTCATCCACATTGTAATCATCGAATGGTACTTCATCTGGTGGAGGAATAATACCCTCAGCAATAGATGTTCCTGATCTAATCCAATTAAACTCTGAAAATCCCTCTCCATCAGGAAACCCTTGTAACCAAGGTCTTGTTGGATCAGCATATTCTATAGTAGCTTCTATTGGTTCAGCAAAAGTAGTTAAGTCCGGATACGGATTCTCATATTGTTTCCAGGTAATACTTAAACCAAAATCAAGAATCAGTTGTTCGTTTAATACATCTATAGAAGAAGCACTTTCGAATATTTGTCCATCTTCAATAACAGTTAATACCCAATCGGCAGTATCTAAACTTTCATTTACTACTCCTAACTCTAAAGTAAAGTTAGCATCCTGAAGAGCTAAAGGATCTATTACTTTAACAGTAACAGGACTTCCGTTGGCTGCATACTTTGTCTGCTGAACTTTCCAAGGAGCACCAGACATAATTTGTCTTTCAGTACTGATGTCTAAATCCAATGCATTCGTGTTGTTACCGATTCCTTCAATTCTAGTAAGTGATATTCCATCTCCATAATTAGCTGAAAAAGAAGTTCCGTTTAATTCTGATTCTACAGGATGAGGAATAGCCTTCTGTACTCTAACAGCTGAAGAAGCAGCTTTTCTAGAGGACTTATAAGTAATAGACTGACCAGTTCCTAAACCAGCGTTATAATCTTCATAATTGTTATATCCATATGCTAAAACCATATAGAAGTAACATTGGTAGTTCACCAAGTTTCCATTACCTGTAGAGAAAGCATCTTCCACTATAGAAATACTGTGTTCAATTCCAGTGTCATTTCCACTTGCTTCTAAAGTTGGTACTACTTCACCCACGTCAGCATCAAAGTTCCAGTTAACTAAAGTTTCTATTCCATCTTGGATGTCTATAGTTTTAACTAAACGAGCACTATTCAAATCATCTAATTCGTTAATAGTAACCTCATTATTTTCCAATTGGTATATCTGATATCCTTGAAATTTGTACGTTCTGTCTTCTTCAGTTAGAAAATCTCCATTTGAATTAAACTCTGGAATACTAGCATCGAATCCAGATCCATTGAAACCAAAAGCTTCTAAATAGTTAGTACTTGAAGAATTGTTATTGGTTAAATAAAGAATTATCTCTTCGTCTAATTCTTGAATTGATACATCTGGAGCATCTGGTCCTGCTACAATTTCAAAACAGTTATCGAATAAAGCCTGTGCTTTATCATCTGCCTGTCTTAAAACTTCAACTGATTCAAATTGGTTTCCGCTAAGTGCTCTACCATACACAACACCTACTGTAATATTGTTATAATCACCAGGTTCTAGACTGAAAGGTCCTGCAGATTGAATAAATCTTCTATCTCCTGGATCATTTCCAGATTGTGTCTCATTCCAAGGCTCTCTTACATCTCCGCCTGTACCAAATCCTACTACATCAGTGTCATCAGCAAACATGAAATCCGCTAGTTGATTGGCATCATTTCCACTTTGGAATCCATCACCTCCATAAGTCATAGGAAGACCGTTTCTCCATATTCCTATCAAATAGTTATAATGTTCTAGAGCTGTTTCTGGATCACCATTTTGACCTGATCCTATGTTATAGTATAAGAACTTTCTCATACCGAATCTTTCATTATCTATATTTCCATCGCCATATCCAATACCTAACCCTTTGTAAGGAATTCCATTTCCAGATACAGCTTCATCGTAAGGAAGAGGCTGTAAAGTACTAATAGGTCCCGGGTTGTCAATACCATCATAATCTTGGTAAGGGCCTTCGAAAAAGTCAACTCCAACTGCAGGAGGATTTTCACCATATCCTGGAGAAGAATCTGAACTTTCATCAAAAGCATCACCATTATAACAATATCCTAAACCTCTTTGTACATCACATCCAACATAATCATCAGTAGATGTTCCTAAATCAGAATCAACCCATTGTCCGAAGTACGTATCATTTAAACTAGTAGTACCTCTGTTGATCATAACATAATTGTAAAATGTCATGTTGTTGATCTCATCATTCGTAGCGAAAGTAAAAGCCTGAGCTCTAATTTCCATTCCGATAGATTCACCATTAGTTTCAGTATGAATGTTTCCTTTATCATTAAATATCCACCAGTAGTTTTGATCACCAAATAATGGAATAGTATCTTCTCTTGACTTGTTAGCACAGTCAACATCTCCAGTTAGGTCATACCAAGGGTAATCACCGTCATCAGGGAAATAATTTCCATCACCATTATAATCAAAGAAAGGAGCTAAATAATAATCCTGTTGAGCACCAGTATTTCCATGTGCTGGATAATCATAAAACTCAGATGGAGTAATATATCCTTCAGCAAACGCATCAGCCACATCACATAATGGATCATTTAAACAGTCGTGGTATGCTCTGTGCTGTTCTGACCATTGACGTTCTGTTAAGAAAAATCTATCATATTCTTCACATGTTCCTGCATCAACTTCAGCAGCACCATCAATAGATAGTGGTCCAGGCCAAAAATCGTTACCATCAGCACGGAATGTCACAGCTGCTAATTTCAGCTGCTGATCAGGACTATAACCTCCCATCCATAATGCTCCTGCATAGATTACTGAAACATTTCCTTCAGCTGGTATTCTATAGAAAGCTCTACCAGTAGATCTGTCTTGCCACATACTTCCTCCAGTTTCAATCAACGCTCTAACGTTGTTGAATTGTAAAAGGACTAGTTCTGTAGCAGGAGAACAATCGGCAGCCTTCTCCGCAGACTTTTTTGAATCATCTTTTCCACGCCATTCGTAGCGCATTGCATCTGCTTGAATGCTTAAGAATAAAATTAGCGTTAACAGCGCGAGTAATTTCTTCATATTCATTGTTGACTGTTTTTAAAATGATAGATTAACACCTAATCTAATAGTTCTAGGAGCTACTAAATTTCTATAATCGTTAATATAAGCGTTGTATAAATCTCTATAAGATTGTGAGTCATTCTGACTCTGTATGTTTTGTTCAGCTTGTGGTGAAGCCAACCAGCCATCGTCATTATCAGTACCAGTAAATCTATAAACATCTCTGATGTTCTGTATGTTCAATAAATTATTGATCAATAGATAAACATTAAGATTAGCTTTTTTAGCTTGGTCACCTTCCTTTTTATTTAAATTCAAAGTAAAGGTCTTGTCAGCTTGGAAACTTGTATTGAAAATCCATGGAAGTCTTGATCCATTTATTGTTCCTTTTGTAGAAGGTCCAATTTCTCCAGTCACAGGTGTAGCTAATTCTTGAGCCGTATAAGGCGTTCCTGATCCTAAATCTCCTACTAAGTTAATTCCGAAATCAGCTAAAATTGGCTTACCAAATAAAATAGGACCGTTGTAATCTTTATTACTTCCATATCTATAATCCAACGTAAGAACAAATCTATGACGTTGATCTCTATCAGTTGGGTTAGTAGTTCTAAGGTTTGGCAGTCCTGAGTTAATCAATGCTAAAGTAGACTCTGTATTACTTCCAGTTCCATCAGCAAACTGAAGTGTATAAGAAGCATTCATTCTAACGTTACCAGTTCTTCTTAAATCGTAATTCATTGACAGTCCTTTCACTGTTCCAAAGTCAATGTTACCAAAGGCTCTATATTGACTTGGGTATGCTGCTATAAAGTTTCTTACTTGAATATCATCTCTTTGTTCTCTGTAGAATGCAGAGATCTTTAGAGAAGATGTTTTAGATAATACCTGTTGAAATCCTAATTCATAATCAATAGTCTTAGATGGTTTAAGATCAGGATTATTGATCAAATTGTTTTGACTTTCGATATAGAAATAGTCAGTAGGATCAAATCTGTTATCAGACGTTGGTCTCTGTGTTAAGATATCATAATGAGCAAAGAACAATGCTTCATCTGAAATAGGGAATGAGAATGCGATTCTAGGCATAATGTTCACCTGAGGATCGTAATCTTTAAATGCATTGGCATTTAAATCTGCATCAGCACCACCTACTAAATAAGGAGCAGGGAATCCAGTTGAAGATTGTAATGCGGTAATAGGATCATCTACTACAGTTCCTGATGCATTATACCAAGTGTCACCATTTCTATATCCAACTATAGAAGTTGGCTCATTAGGATTATCTACATAAACTACATAATCGTTTCCAATGTTACTTGGAGTGTTTCCAATGTCGTTTCCATTGATACTATTATTCGTTTCACCTAGTGTGATTCCTTGTCCTACTATGTATGGATCTTTTAAGACTTTTTGATTGGCATCAAATCTATCAACTCTTATTCCTACGTTGAAGATAATATCATCAAAAGCAAATTTATCCATTAAGAAACCTGAAATATAAATAGGTTCGTATGCTCCAATAGCTCTTGTATTAACATTGTTGTCGTCTGTTCCAGTGAAGAAATCTTCCAAAGAAGGACGAGTCCCTTTAAGTCTGTTCCCTAAGTGATCAAATCCATAATAAGAAACTAAGCTGTTTCCGTCATTAAGAAGTTCATCAGGAGAAAAGAAAGCTAAGTCGAAAACATCAGGATCCAAAGAAAACACATCGATTCGATCTGTTCCGTCTAAAGGAAGACCTAAAGCATCTCTCAGGTTTTGATCAAAAACTGATCTGTTATCACCTACTAAAGTATTATAGGTAGTGTAAGTCGTAGACCCACTATTATAAACACCTTCGATATCATTAACATTAATTTGATCCAAATGACTATTTATTCTAGATCTCGCTATAGTCCATAATCCAACTGGAGATAAACCATAGAAAGCATCTTTTCTTTGTTCGTATTCAAATCCTACTTGAATGGCGTGATTTCCTACATCAGCTGAACCTGAACCAGAAAATCTAATTTGAGATTCGTAATTCTTTTGGAAAGTGTTAGCGGGAGTTCCTAGGTAGTTCCATAAATCATAAGTCTGATCTATTATTTGCCCATTTAATATTCCACCACCATTTTCAACATTGTTTAAGCTACCATAGATAGAATTCCCTTGAAACACGTCAGAGGCAAATTGGTTTGCTTGTACTAAAGGATTATTAAGAATGTTATATAACTGTACAGATGTTAACTCTTCACTAGGAAATCCTGAAAAGTAAGCAGAAGTAATAGCCGCTGCACTTGAGTTGTAATCACTAGGACTATACGACACTTCTACTTCCTCGTTGTTTCCGTTTTGTACTAGATCTGTCACGTTAATTGGCCTTCCTTCTCTTGAAAATGGCTCGTAAGAGTTTCTAGAAATTGTGTTGTAGTTTCCTATATGACCATATTTGAAGAAGTCATCTCCATGATCTTGATCAGATACATTATCAGTGTTCTGAGAATAATCAACCATTAACGTGTAGTAAATGTTACTTACATTACTAGTTGATTCTTTACTGTTTTCAAACCTTTGACTGAATCTACCATAAGCTCTCCAGTCCAAACTTGTTTGGTAAGAGTTGTTCTCCGAATTCATTAGCATATTGTCATAGCTGAAATTATTTCTTGAGAAATAAGAACCAGAACCACCAAAAGTTAAACTAATTGTAGGAGTAGTGGTAACATCAATTTTACCAGAAAGGGAAGCTTGATTTAATCCTACATTTTGTCTAGTAGGAAGGATTTCAATATCATCAGCTCTTAAGAAATCAGCATTGTTCAATGTACCTGCTATAACTCCATTAGAGAAGTTAGGTCTAATAGGATTTGCTAATAAACTTTCTCTAGCTTCATCCTTTAAGTAAGGAACACCGTTAAAAGTAGGTCTTGGATCCACCTGGCTGTTAAAGTTACCTGAAAGAAAGAACCCTAAAAGAGGTTTGTCTTTAGATCCATCAGCATTCTTTTTAAATAAGATAGGACCGGATAAGAATCCCTCAACAAGATTGTATCCAAATTTATCTAAACCAACTGCTGTTCTACCACTTTTAAATCCTGAAGATAATAAATCAAGACCTCCGAAATAAAATGATGAAGCTCCTCTAGTAGTAATACTGATAATACCTCCAGTAGCATCACCATAATTAGCAGGAATACCACCTGTAATTACAGATACTTCTTCTAAAGCTGCTTTAGGTAGGTTGTTAGAACCTCTAACTTTAATTCCATCTATATAGTAGAACGTACCAGAAGACCTAGATCCTCTCACAGAAAGTCCAGCTCCATCTTCACCAGCTCCACTTACACCAGCTACAGTAGTGGCAATGGATGCAGCACTTCTCCCTGGCATTTTGGCTAAATCTTCTCTGGTAACTGTACCACCAGAAGCACCCCCATCCTTATCGATAAGAGGGACAGCGTAATCAATAACTACTGCCTCTTCTAGATCAATACCATCAGATTCTGACATGGTAACATCTAGGTAAGTAATCTTATTCGAGTTGACTATAAAGCCATTTACTCTTTTAGGAGTATATCCTACAAATGAAAACTCAACTTCATATTTTCCAGCATCGATTGGTTTGATGGTATAATTACCATCAAAATCAGTGGTGGAACCATTGACTTGATTTCCATTAAGATATACAATAACGTTACAGAAGGGAACGCCTTCTCCGTTGGCGTCATCTGTAACTTTTCCTTTGATAGCACCGCTACCTTGCTGCGCAAAACTTAATCCTGCTGCCGCTAAAAGGACAAATAAACTGAGGTAATACTTTCTCATTATTCGGTTTGGTTTAGGTTTGGAGTTTATAATTCTCACAAGAGGGCGTAAATATAGAAATTTTTGGACTCGTGAAAGACACAATATTTTCTTCGCTCTCTATTTTTAATTAGAAGTTAGGAATCCTAAAAATTCTTAAAAAAATGTTTAAGGTTTAACTTCCCTTAACAAATGTACGAATGGGAGGTGAAAAGCATCAGGCTTGTTCTCTCAAAACAATTAGAATATTATACAAGTCACACACAAAATTTAATTTCTACGAAACCATCTTTTATAAAAAGGGACTTTCTTTTTACCCGCGTGTATCATGCTTCTTTTGCGGGTTTTCTTCATTCTCCTTTGGGTTTTCTTGTCTTGGATGCTTTTGTGCTTGTCTTGTCCAGAATTGTATTCTGCTCTTTTTTTAGCCTTATTAGAATCTGATTTGGCTGATGTATTAGGTTGTTCAGTCTTTTTCTGCTTTTTTCTTTTCTTCTGGGCGTGAGCTAATTGAGGCGTTGCAACGCAAAACAGCAATAAAACAATGATAGTATATAAGTGACTTTTTAAATTGGTCATGAATGAAAAGTGTATGTATACTTAGTGATTATTATGAGATTGCTTTTAGCATTTTGAAGCAATGAAGATTCTACCCATCCATTGGCATTGTAGATAAATTCTAATCTTTTTAAACATTCATCACTTTTCCATGTCTCGATTTTCTTCAATACATCGTTTTCATCATAATAGTACTTGAATGATTTGACGTTCGAAGAGCTCTTGTAAATTATTTCCGAAATAAATCCTTCTTTATTATGAAAGTATTCCTTTTGAATTAGCTGGTTGCTGAGTAGGTAGTGGAGATCTGATTTGTCCTTTAGTCCATTCTCCTTTCTTGTTTCTTTCTCTGTACGAGTATGAATTAAATTCCTGTTATATGTGAATTTATTAGAATCGCTCTGCACTTTAAGCTCTGAGTTGATTAAAGTGCTGTCAAAAGCTTGTTGTTCTTTAGTCGGGTTGAATGATTCGCTTCTAAACGTAGTGATTTCAATTGAGTCACCTAAATACTCATAGTGCTTCCTAAAATAACCCACTTCGTCTTTTTGAGTTTTGGAAATGATTGAACCAAGTTCATTGTAATTGTAGATGTCATGTTTGATTAAATCAAGAGTCCCGATTTTTTTCTGACTGTAATATTCTGTCAATAGACCCAAAGAATCAAATTCATAAAACTTTCTTTCGAGAGAAGACTTTATTCTTTCGTTTGGTTTTTTACTTGAGTATTCACAATCAATGCGCTTAATGTTTTTCTGAGATATAAATTCAGGGTGAAATTGATACTCTAGCAGTCCATCCCATGAAATAGAAGGGTCTATTACTTGAGAATTACTATCCACCGAATAGAATAGAAATAGTACAATTGAAATAAGCAGCTTCATCTATTTATTTGCTTTAAAGCATCGCTTACATTCTTCACTGGAAGCTGACATGTTTTATTCTGACAGACAAAAATAGTTCCATCACTTAAAAATTTATTTTCGAGTAGGGGGATTGAGGAACTGCTCAAGCCACCAAGAGTAATCTTATTAGGAATATATGTTTTGCTCAATTCTTTTGAAAGATCATTATAGTTTTCACCGGTAATGGCTATTTCGTAATAAGGGTTTGTCTTGTAAAGATATAATCTTAGCCAATTGCTATACGACTGAGCGTATTCAACATGCGGCAGAATATTGGACAACATTTGGTTACTGGTTTTCTCGTATGATTCGTTGTAAAGAAGTTTGGATAGAAGGAACAGATTGTGTGCCATTTCTGAATTACTAGCTGGAATTACATTGTCTGTGTTTTCTTGTTTTTTTGCTATCAATTGTTTGTCTTGGGCTGATTTAAACCAAAACATTCCAGAAGTCTCATCGTAAAAATTAGTTAGTGCATACTCCGTAAAATCTTCGGCATGTCTCAAATAAGATTCATCAAAAGTGGCTTGGTAAAGACTCAAAAGGGCACTAATAGTAAAAGCATAGTCTTCTAAATATCCATTGATACTACTTTTCCCGTTTTTATGTAAGTGATAGAGTCCATTCTTTGGTGCTTTCAATTCCTTCAGGAGGAAGTCCATTTGATCTTTAGCTACATTCAAATAACTTTCTTGACCAAGAGAAGTGTATGCATCGGTATATCCTTTGATCATTAACGCATTCCATGATGTAAGAATTTTATCATCAAGGCCTGGTCTGATTCTCTCTTCTCTTTTTGAAAGCAGTTTTTTCTTAATTACTATTAGTTTCGGGGTAAGCGAGGCGTCATCACCTAGCATCTTGTCAGAGTTCTTATCTTTAAGTAAAATGTAGTTCTCATGTTCCCAGAGTCCTTTGTTAGATACATTGTAGAATTCTTTTACTAGTTCGAATTCATCTTCCGATAAACACTTTTTAAGTTCATCCTTAGTCCATACATAGAATTTCCCTTCTTCTCCTTCTGAATCGGCATCTAAAGCACTATAGAATCCTCCGTTTTCATTGGTCATTTCTCTTTTGATAAATTCTAAAGTTTCTTCAACCACAATTTTGTAACTGTCTTTTTTAGTGGCGGTAAAGGCTTCTGAATAGAGAGAAACTAATTGTGCATTATCATAGAGCATTTTTTCAAAATGAGGAACCTTCCAATTTTTATCAGTGCTGTATCTCGAAAATCCTCCTCCTATTTGATCATAAATTCCACCATTGGCCATTTCATCCAGTGTTGTTTGTACAAAATCTAGAGCTTGTTGGTTTTTAGTGAGGTGTGAATATTCTAACAAAAGCTGGTAATTATTGGGAAGTGGGAATTTAGGCGCTCTGTTTGCACCGCCTTTGGCCATGTCCCAGTAACTAGACCAGTCTGAAATTTTTTCCTTCAAGAATGCTTTATTTAGGCTTAATGGG
>OJHH01000834.1_pt1 | contig 10402 bp, 10 predicted proteins | sample 1594911 | NCBI WGS metagenome assembly OJHH01 (sample SAMN05416787, study PRJEB24817) | seawater metagenome | isolation source: Sea water | place: Canada:Atlantic | collected 2013-11
TATTCGTCGGCAGCGTCAGATGTGTATAAGAGACAGGTCAACAAGTTAAAAAAGAAGAATTTAATAAAAAAAATATTCCTTTAGGAGTTTTATTAGAAGGTGATTTTAAATCTGCATATGAGAATAGGATTAAGCCTTTTAAAGTTATAAATAACAAAAACAAATCTTTAGGAAATAAGATGATTGTTATTGCGGATGGTGACATTATTGCGAACCAAGTTACTAGAGGTACTCCGGAGAAATTAGGAATAGATAAATGGACAGGACAACAGTTTGGTAACAAAGAATTTTTATTAAACGCTGTGAACTATTTACTAGATGATTCTGGCTTGCTAGATATCCGTTCGAAAACTATCAATCTAAAAATGTTGGATAGAGAAAAAGCATATAGTGAACGCATTTTTTATCAAATTTTAAATACTTTACTACCTATATTTCTGTTAGCTGTTTTTGGTTTTGTATTTAATTATGTTCAGAAAAGGAAGTATACTTAAACATAACTTTAACATTTATCAATAACAAAAATCATTATATTTGTTTCTTCACTTAAAACAAAATATGATGATTAAAAAATTAATTGCTCTAGTACTATTAGTAGGATTCAATTATACAATAAACGCTCAAGTACAGACACCACAACCAAGTCCGTTTGCAAAAATTGAACAAAAGGTTGGTTTAACTGATGTTACAATTGAATACTCTCGTCCTGGAGTTAAAGGAAGAACCATTTTTGGAGATTTAGTTCCTTTTGGTAAAACTTGGAGAACAGGTGCAAATGCAAATGCAAAAATCACTTTCGGTAACAATGTAACTGTTGGTGAGACAACTTTAAATGCTGGTACATATGCAATCTATACTGTTCCTAATAAAGAATCTTGGGATGTACTATTCTATACTGATAGTGATAATTGGGGAACACCTCAAAAATGGGACCCAAGTAAAGTTGCTGCTCAAGCATCAGCAAAAGTATATGAAGTACCATTTAACGTAGAGTCGTTTACAATAGATATCAACAATTTACAAAGTGATAGCGCAACATTAGAAATGATGTGGGAAAAGACATACATTTCTGTGCCTTTTTCAGTTCCTACTGACGAAGTTGCAAGTGCTAGTATCGATAAGATTATGGCTGGACCATCAGTAAATGATTATTTTGGTGCTGCTAAATACTATTTTGATTCTGGTAAAGATTTAAATAAAGCAAGAGGATGGATTGATACTGCTGTAGCATTAAGAAAAGAACCTGCTTTTTGGCATATTAGATTACAATCACTAATTTACGCAAAATTAGGGAATAAAAAAGAAGCTATTGAAGCGGCAAAAAGATCATTAGAATTAGCAACTAAAGAAGGAAATGCTGATTATGTAAAAATGAACGAAGAGTCTATTGCAAAATGGATGAAATAATATAATTAATTTTTAAATTCAACCCACATGAAAACTAAAATTCTATTACTATTTACACTTATTAGTTTTATTTGTTACGGACAAAAAAGTCCGCAAGAAAAAACACAAGGAACAATTAACGGAACAACGATTTCTGTTGAATATGGCTCGCCAAGAGTTAATTCAAGAGTGATTTATGGAGACTTAGTACCTTATGGTGTGATTTGGCGTGCAGGCGCAAATAAGAACACAACCATACAGTTTGACAAAGATGTAAAAGTCAACGGTAAAGACTTGAGTGCTGGAAAATATGGTTTTTTTATTATTCCAAACACAAATAAAGGTTGGGTTTTGATATTCAATAAAAAATCTGATGGTTGGGGAGCATACTCGTATAGTGAATCTAGAGATGCACTAAGAATTGAAACCAAAGTTCAAAATAATGAAACGCCTCAAGAGGAATTGTTATACAAAGTAACTGATAAAGGAATTTTATTTTCTTGGAGTGATAAAACATTTACGATGCGAATTCAATAGATTTCGTTGTAATATTTTACATAAAAAGTCCGCAATTTTTTGCGGACTTTTTATTTTTTACCCAGGCTCATTCGCATATTCAAAAGATGACCTTTAAATCCAGCTTTTTCATACGCTCTTATTGCTCCTGGATTATCAACATACACATCTAACCTTACTTCATCTATTCCACGTGCAGAAATCCATTGATTTAAAGCATCAATTATCAATTTATTAACGCCTTTACCTCTACTATTCTCCTCAACAAACATAAATCCCAAATATGCATATGCCTTATGTTTCAAATAAGGTTTTCCATTTTCAATTTGTGCATAACCAGAACCAATAACCACATCATCACTTACTGCAACTACAACAAAAACAGCATCCGCTGTAATCATTGCTTCAATATCATAATAACTAATTTTCCCTTCTTTTAAAGTAGGATCAAAAGGGCGTTCAAAGTTGATAACGCCTTGTTCAAATTCTAATAAAACAGCTAAATCGTTTAAGTTTGCTTCTCTTGTGTTAATTTTCATTTTTAGTGTCTTTCATAAACAATTGCAAAAACATTGCGATACTCATCACAATAACACAACCTATAAGATTCAACCAAAGATAACTTATATAAGGTTCTTCTCCTGCTTGTTCAAGCACGAAAACTGCAAAATAATACGTTAAAATTATTATTACTTGAGTAATTAACGCTGCAACAAAAACAGCATTTCCTTTTACAAATTTCACGAAAAATGCCAATAAGAAAATACCTAAAACATTACCATAGAAAATAGAACCAATAGTATTAACTAAATTAATCAAATTATCAAACAGATTCGCCACACTAGCGACTAATATGGCGAGAATACCCCAACCAAGCGTAAACCACTTAGAGGCTTTTACATAATGCAACTCACTCTTTTCCTCTCTTACATTACGCTTATATAAATCAATGGCTGTAGTACTTGCCAATGCGTTTAATTCAGATGCTGTAGATGACATTGCTGCAGATAAAATAACTGCTAATAACAAACCAATTAAACCTCTCGGTAAATTATTTAAAATGAAATGGATAAATACATAATCTTTATCATTAGATTCTATTTTTTCAATAGAACTATCATCCACTTTTTTAATAATTTCTCGTGCTAGCTCTTTCAACTCAAGATCTCTTTCATTTAAAGATAAGATTTGAGCCTTTTCTTCTTTCTGAAAACCATCAGTAAAAAGTATTTTTTTAGCATTCTCTATTTCAATATGCTCATCTTGTAACAACTTATATTCAGCAACATATTCAGAGTTTGCTATTGCATCTTTTGCAGTAGGATTAAAGTTTAATGGCGATGGATTAAATTGATAAAACACAAATACCATTACTCCAATTAACAGAATAAAAAATTGCATTGGAACTTTTAACAATCCGTTAAAAATTAAGCCTAACTGACTTTCTCTAACCGATTTACCAGACAAATAACGTTGCACTTGACTTTGATCAGTTCCAAAATAAGAAAGCATTAAAAATGTACCTCCTAAAACACCAGTCCAAACAGTAAATCTATTATTTAAATCAAAAGAAAAATCTATGATTTGCATTTTATCACTTGCTCCAGCAATCTCTAATGCTTTTGAAAAAGTAATATCCGCAGGTAATTGACTCATTATCATAAAAAATGCAATCAACATTCCTATAAAAATGATAATCATTTGTTGTTTTTGAGTTACGTTTACAGCCTTTGTTCCACCAGAAACCGTATAAATAATAACTAAAAAACCAATAATGATATTCAGCGTTAATAAGTCCCAACCTAAAACAGCCGACAAAATAATTGCTGGAGCAAAAATTGTAATTCCTGCCGCCAATCCACGTTGGATTAAAAATAAAATTGCGGCTAAACTTCTGGTTTTTAAATCGAATCTTCCTTCTAAAAACTCATATGCAGTATAGACCTTTAATTTATGATAAATAGGTATAAAAACTATACAGATGATAACCATTGCGATAGGTAAACCGAGATAGAATTGTACAAATCCCATTCCGCTATGAAATGCTTGTCCTGGAGTAGATAAAAATGTAATTGCACTCGCTTGAGTTGCCATGACAGACAAACCAATTGTCCACCATTTACTATCACTTCCTCCCTTTATATAGTCTTGTACATTCGCATTCTTTCTTGTAACATACGTTCCGTAACCAACTATAAACAATAGTGTCACAGTTAATATAATCCAATCAACAGCATGTAATTTACTTTGAATTTCCATAGATTAAACAGTAAAATAGTTTGTGATTAAATAAAATGCTAAAATGTAAATTACATTAGCCACCAAAACCCATGTATACTCTTTCTTCCAAATATATTTTTGTTGATTCATTAGTTCTTAATTTTTTGATTTGGCTCATTCTTCCCTACAGATAATAAATTAGCAAACAATTTATACGCTCCAGGAACTCCTGCTGGAAGTTCTCTAAAGAAACTTAATCCTGTATAAATAAAGTGACCTTCACCATATTTCGCAACCAACAAACTTCCGTTTTTGGCTGTTTCTCCTTTATCATTCATAGATAAAATTGGAGTAAATTCAGAACTCCATTCATTTGGAAAGTACAATCCTCGCTCCTGAACCCAACCATCAAAATCTTTAGTTGTAATTTGATTTGGAAAGTTCATCACCTCATGTGAAGGTGCTAAAATTCTAACTTCCGAAAACTCATCCGTAACTCTATCTCTTGAAAGTTTTATATGTAATGGTGAAACTTTATCAACTTTTAAACGGTGACTCGTATTGTATTGAACCATCATTGTTCCTCCACTTTTTACATATTTATGCAAATCTTCTTGGTAATATTTTGCGCTTTCATTTGTGTTATAGGCACGAATACCCAAAATAACTGCATCAAAGTTTTTTAATTTTTCAAATGATATATCATCCTTATTTAATTCAACAACTGTGTATCCTACTTGACGAAGACTTTCAGGAATCTCATCTCCTGCACCTTGAATATACCCAATCAATTGACCTTCTTTTTTTATGTCTAATTTGACAGTTTTACTTTTTGATGGCATCAATACAGATTGATAAGGAATATGATCATAATCAATTTGTATCAATTCATCTGTGTATTCATTCCCATCTATTTCAACAATAGGAGAAAAAGTTCCTTCGCTTTGATTTTTTGTTGGAGTTACCTTAAAAGTAAAAGATTGCTGTGCTCCTTTTTGCTCAATTTTTACATCAAATTTTTCTGGGCTTACTGTCCATCCATTTGGAATTGATAATTTAACTGTTCCGTCAATATTTGGTTTTCCAGACCTCACTTTTACTATAACATTTTTTGAATTGGTGTCAGAAAAAATATAAACCTTGTCTGAAACACCAACAGTCACTTCAGGTAAAATTTCAAAAGGTTGATACACTTCTCCTTTTACAGGGTCGTTCTTTTTATAAACTACATCTTTAATAATAGTAATTTCAGTTTCATCAATAAACAAAACAAAACCTGCTTTAAGACCTCTATCAGTTTCTGGTTTTCCAATCATTTGCCTATCATCAACCTTATACATCCCAACTGTTCCCTTTTCTTTCAACCAATAAGGAGTTGTGTAACTTAAAGTATCAGGAATAATTCCTTTTACATCTTCAATTTCTAATTTTTTATTTTTCAATAACAAACCGTGACTCTTTTCTTTATAAACCCATGCAGCTATTGGATTAACAATAAGTCCAGTCAAATGCATCGAAACATCACTTCTATTTATTGCTTCAATTTTTACAGTAATTTCACTTCCTTTAGTTGCTGAAGATTCTGTTGCAACAGCTTCTAAATATAATCCTGCGCAAGCCTCAATAATTGCTGTTATTTCTTTTGTTTTCTGATTTTTCCAATGTTCATTCTCTAGTTGCTGAATGAGTTTATAAGCCTTTAACAGATCAGAAATACTAGCTGAAGGGTTTTTGAAATCAAAATCATTTTCTACTTTAGATAATATTTCTCCAATCTCTTTTCCGCCTTTTACACGTGTCCAAGTCGTATTTATTCCATCAAAAATATTTATCTTGTCTTTTGGCATATCTCCTTTCACTAATTCAAGATATTCCGTACTTTCTCCTCTAGCACCAGTACTACCAAAACCTTGGCTCTTGTGCATACTTCTACTTAAACTTGCTATTTCGGTATTAGACAATCCAGCAGTAGGATAATATGCACCCGTTTCCACTTCCATCATAGTTGATTTGTCTGCTTTATCAAAATTTTCTTGACTTCCATAAAACCACCAAGAAGTATTAAAGAATTCTCTTTGAGGCTGCCATATGTCAACAAGTTTTAATTGCTCTGGATATTGTGTCTTATCTCCTGCTAAATCAAATGCTAATTCGCTTAAAACAGCCGAAGAAGTATGATGCCCATGTGTTTTACCAAAAGTTTCTGGCTTATGACTAAAGCGATTTACAATAACGTCTGGTTTAAAATTACGTATTGCCCAAACAACGTCAGCCAAGACTTCTTTTTTATTCCATATTTCTAACGTTTCATCTGGATGTTTAGAATACCCAAAGTCATTTGCTCTTGTGAAAAACTGTTCACCTCCATCCGTTCTCCTTGCTGCCAATAATTCCTGAGTTCTTATAACTCCTAATAATTCTCTAATTTCTGCACCAACTAAGTTTTGTCCACCATCACCACGAGTTAGAGAAAGGTATCCTGTTCTTGCTTTCACATCATTTGCCAAATAAGAAATCAAGCGTGTATTTTCATCATCAGGATGTGCAGCAATATAAAGTGCTGACCCTAAAAAATTTAATTTTTTAATTGATTCGTATATCTCTGAAGAATTCGATTTTTGAGGTGCTTGTGCGTGTATAAAAATTGTTAAAAAGAGTAAACTGAACAGTAAAATTCGTTTCATGTATGTATATTTATTAACTTTTAACGGTCACGTATTATATCATTTTCTTGAGTTTCAAGATATCGTACTGGATATTTCATAAAGTATAATGGCAAAGTTCAAACAAATCTAAAAAAAATTAATCTCTATTGAATTATATATCAATAAATCTTAACAATAATTTGTGATTTCTTTTTGGCTCAATTCTTGACGAGTAAAAAAACGTCATGCTAAACTAAAATTAATCTATAAACAAATGAGAAAATTACTACTTATCCTCACAATCCTTTCTTTATATAGTTGTGAACAGATTATTGAGAATTCAATAGACAATTTAATTGAAGAGCCAGAACCAGATTATGATACTTTTTTGACCATAGAAAATACAAGTATTTATGAATTAGAAAATTTCGAATTGTATTTTGACAATAGTTCTTCTTTTTATACTAATAAACTTAGTGCTCAAAGCACTCTAAATCCAAGCCTTAAATATCATTATATTTCAGATTCACCGTATATATCCTTTAATATTAACAATCAATACTACGAAGTTCAAACAAATAGCAATTCAAACTTTATTGAATCTGGTAATTACTTATTGAAAATCAATATTTTATCTGTCAATTCACCCATATTTAACTTTAGTATAATAGCACAATAATTAGATTGAATTTGTTTATAAGTTCTTTTTAGTTTTACGTATTTTTAGAATATCTTTGTTTTCTTATTAAAATAGAAAACAGATGAAATTTATAGTATCAAGTTCACAACTTTTAAAGCAATTACAGGTTCTTGGAGGTGTAATTAATAGCAATAATACATTACCTATTTTAGATAATTTCTTATTTGAATTAGACACCAATGAATTAAAGATAACAGCATCTGATTTAGAAACAACAATGAGTTCTTCAATAGAAGTTGAGTCTGATTCACAAGGTTCAATTGCAGTTTCTGCACGTTTGTTATTAGATACTTTAAAAACATTTCCTAATCAACCGTTGACTTTTAAAACTGAAGACAACAGTACCATTGAAATCAGTTCTAGTCAAGGGAAGTATGATATGGCGTATTTTAATGGAGAAGAATTTCCTAAAACTGCGGCATTAAATGCACCTAGTACAACAGTGATTAATGGTGATATTTTAGCAACAGCAATTTCGAAGACTATTTTTGCAGCAGGAAACGATGATTTACGTCCAGTAATGAGTGGTGTTTTCTTCCAATTTAGTCCAGAAAATTTAACGTTTGTAGCAACTGATGCTCACAAGTTAGTAAAGTATACACGTACTGATGTAACTGCAGATGCAGTAGCAGAATTCATTATGCCAAAGAAACCTTTGAACTTATTAAAAGGAATTTTAGGAGGTGCTGGAACAGATGTAACAATTGAATATAATGATTCTAATGCGAAGTTTATTTTTGACAGTACCGTTTTAGAATGTCGTTTAATTGATGGAAAATATCCAAATTACGATGCCGTAATTCCAAAGGAAAATCCAAATAAATTAACGGTAGATCGCGCAACATTCTTAAACTCTGCAAAAAGAGTTTCTATATTCTCAAGTAAAACTACACATCAAATTCGTTTAAAAATGGCTGGAACAGAGTTAAACATATCTGCAGAAGATATTGACTACTCTAACAAAGCAGATGAACGTTTAAACTGTGAGTATCAAGGTGATGATATGCAAATTGGATTTAACTCTCGTTTTTTAACAGAAATGGTAAGCAATTTGGATTCTAATGAAATATTAATTGAAATGTCATTGCCAAACAGAGCAGGAATTATGACACCCATTGATGGAAATGAAGAAGGTGAAGAAATCACAATGTTGGTAATGCCAGTAATGCTAAATCAGTAAGTTTCAATATATATAATATTTAAAAATCCGTCTTTTAGGCGGATTTTTTTATGAACTGATAAACAGAGGAATAAACATCCTTTTATCCCGAAATATAAACCCATAAAAGAGTACTTTAGTGCTTTTATAACCAGTTGTGTGCAAGCTGAAAAAAAATAATCGGAATGTCCAAAATTTACAATTACATTGACCAGAAAGGGATTCCATTTAAAAAGATAGCTAGCTTCTCAATTAGAATTGAGGAAGATGACATTTTAAATAGACTGAACATTGAATCTGATGAAACTACAGATAAAATCATAAACAAAGGGGAATTAATTATTTCTACTCATAATGATCCCAACGTAAAAGCACCCGATTTTCCGAATAAATTCAAACTAGATAAAAAAACTCAAGAAGAAATTGCTATTAATTGGCTAAAAGATACCACAGGTTATGTTGTGGATGAATTTAGAACGCTCTTCGAACTACCAGAATTAAACCAAAATCCATTTTTATTACAGATTGAGAGAGGAATTAGGAATTATTTTTTAATACTCGCAACGAAAATTATTAATGGAGATATAATTGTCAGAGAAAAGTATCATAGTCATCATGGGTTTTTACAAGAAAATTTCATTAAAACATTTGGACAAATAGAAAAAATAAACGGAACTATAGGTATTGATGGTAAAATGAATGACTTTGGGAATTTAACCGAAGTTGGTGGAGATTTGTGGTTTTCTAATCATGTTTATCAAGAAAATTTAGAATCTATCAAACCATTAAAAATAGTTTACGGTGATTTAAATTTAAAAAATACACATGCGTCTTTAGAGTCTTTAGAAGAGGTTGGAGGTAATTTAAATTTAAGAAAGACCACATGTCATAACGTATCATCACTTAAAAGAGTTGGTGGTAATGTATTAGTATCCAAAAGTCAATTGGACAACTTTGACTTCTCTAAAGTAGAAATCAATGGAAAAATTAAGACGTTTAATGACAAATTTAATCAAGGACAATTAACATCACCTCAATAAAAAATTTAATATAACTTAAGCTAGTATCTTCTTGAAAACATCTATTTACATTTTATTTATTCTGCTTATAATATTGTTTGTGATATTCCACAAAAGGAAATTAAGAAAAAAGAAAATTGTGGAATATAACAATTTGAATCGCTCTTTTGATGAGCTTAAATTTCAATTTGAGAAAGGTCTGACTATTGAAAGTCATAAGAAAGGAACTCGATATTTCGGACTTGAAAAAGTAAAAGAATGGAAATCTAAATTTGGGTATACCTTTAATATTTATGGAAATGACCATTTCATAGACAATAAACCTCATTTTCATTTTGACCATAAAGAGAAAGGTGTTTCCTGTAAAATGAGTTTTGAGGGAGAAATATTTGAAAGTAAAGGAAAAAACGAAATAGATAAGAAAGCACTTAAAGAATTAAGATATTTTTTATCGATGGATAGAACACAAGAATTAATAGTTTCTAAATGGAATGAAAAAAATCCAAAACTGAAATATAAAATAAAAGCCAGCACACAACAACGTGTATAATTAATTGCTAGTTAGTGTTTACTTGCGAAAGTCCTCCCTGACTTTCTATCTGTAATTTATTTGCTAAATTTAGTACTTAAACTACGCAACGAGATCATACACAAACACGTTAAAAAGAATGAATACAATAAAATTAGAAACTACAAATAATTTTATTTATTACTGAATCTGTCTCTTATACACATCTCCGAGCCCACGAGACCTCTC
>OJHH01000839.1_pt1 | contig 10365 bp, 10 predicted proteins | sample 1594911 | NCBI WGS metagenome assembly OJHH01 (sample SAMN05416787, study PRJEB24817) | seawater metagenome | isolation source: Sea water | place: Canada:Atlantic | collected 2013-11
ACACCTCTCTATTCGTCGGCAGCGTCAGATGTGTATAAGAGACAGCTGCTGGAGCGCCGCCGCGACGAACAGGACCGACGCTGTTTCCGCATCTACCTGACGGCAGCGGCGCAGCCGGCGCTGACAACGCTTCGCGAGCTGGCGGAGCTTACCCGGGGCGAAGCCCTGGCAGGCCTGTCCTTCGATGAAATTGTGCTCTTGAAATCACTGCTGGAACGCATTCGCCTGAACTTGGGCAAAGAGGAGTAATACGACCATGTCACAGCTGCTACACAGGCGCCTGCTGATGGGCGCGGGCCTGCTCGCCGGAGCCCTGGCAGTTGCCTGGTTCGCGCTGGGCGGGCAAGGCAGCATCAGCACCGAGAACGCCTACGTGAAAGCCAACAAGCTGGCGCTGTCCAGCGAGGTGAATGCCATCGTCAAGGCGGTGCTGGTGCAGCCCAACCAGCCGGTTACCGCAGGGCAGCTGCTGGTGCAACTGGAAGACGAGCCGTTCCAGCTCGCCGTGGCAGAGGCCGAAGCACATCTGGCGCAGGTACAGAATCAGATCATGGTGCGCCGCGCCGATTACGCCGAGGTAGAAGCCGAGATTCGCCAGGCCGAGGAAGACGCCGCGTTTTACCAGCGCCAGCTAACACGCAATCAGCGCATGGGGCCTTCGGCGATCTCCGAGGCAGATCTTGATGATTCGCGGCAGCAGCTGGCGCGCTCACAGGCGCAAATCGCGATCAACCGGCAGAAGCTTGCCGGCCTGCGCGCCGCGTTGGGCGGCAGCCCCGATGTGCCGCTGGAAGCCCAGGCCGACATACAGGTGGCACAGGCGCAGCTGGACCGCGCCCTCTATCAGCTGTCGCGCACTCGCATCACGGCACCGGCATCCGGCACAGTAGCCAATGACGTACCCCAGCTCGGTGAGATGACCATGGCCGGTTTTGCAGTCGTCACCTTGATGGCAACGGACAATATCTGGATTGAAGCCAACCTCAAGGAAACGCAGCTGACAGATGTGCGCCCGGGGCAAATGGCCGAGGTCACAATAGATGCTTATCCCGGCCAGGTACTGCGCGCCCGGGTGGATACCCTGAGCCCCGCCAGCGGTTCGGAGTTCGCCATGATTCCGGCACAGAACGCCAGCGGCAACTGGGTCAAGGTCGTGCAGCGCATCCCCGTGCGCCTGCGGCTGGAGAGCAAACCCGAAGACGCAGTACTGCGCGCCGGCATGAGTGCTCAGGTGCGCATTGCCACGGAGCCGTCCGAATCGCTGGCGAGTGCGCAAGCGCAGCCCGCACCCGGCGGCAATCAGGTGGCTGCCAGCCCGCTGTGAGCCCGCGCACCGTAGCGCCGTGGCTGGTGGCCGCCAGCGTCATGCCGGCCACCATTATCCAGGTCGTCGACACCACCATCGCCAACGTCGCCCTGCCGCACATGCAGGGCAGCCTCGGTGCGAGCAGCGATCAGGTTATCTGGATTCTCACCTCCTACATCGTCACCGCCGCCATCATGACCCTGCCTGTTGGCTACATGGCGCAGCGTTTCGGCCGCCGTTCGGTTCTACTGTGGTCGGTGGCCGGGTTCACCCTTACGTCCATGCTTTGCGGTCAGGCCGATAGCCTGAATGAAATGGTGATGTGGCGTATTGCACAGGGTGCTTTCGGGGCATCACTCGCGCCGCTGTCGCAATCCATTCTGCTGGACACCTTCCCCAAGGAAAAACACGCCTCTGCCATGAGTATCTGGGGCATGGGCATCATGATCGGGCCCATTCTCGGCCCCACGCTGGGTGGCTGGCTGACCGATGCCTATTCCTGGCGTTATGTCTTCTACATCAACGTACCACTCGGGGTGGCCTCGCTCGTCGGCATCTACTGGTTCGTACCGAAAACCGCGACCGTGACAAAGCGTTTCGACCTGCTCGGTTTCGGCTTGCTGGCGGTGGCCGTCGGCGCACTGCAATTGCTGCTCGATCGCGGCGAGCATGTGCTCTGGTTCGAGTCGCTCGAAATACAGCTGTATGCAGTCCTGATCTGCCTCGGGCTGTATCTCTTTACCGTGCACACCCTCACCAGCGACCAGCGCTTCGTGTCGCCGGAGCTGTTTCGCGACCGCAATTACGTCACCGGCGTCCTGTTCATCTTTCTCGTCGGCATCGTGCTGCTGGCGACCATGGCCCTGCTGCCGCCCTTCCTGCAAGTATGGAAGGGCTACCCGGCGGTCACCACCGGCCTGGTGTTGATGCCCCGTGGCGTTGGGACCATGCTCGGTATGATGGTGGTCGCACGATTGATGCAGCGTATCGACCCACGCCTGCTGATCATCACAGGCATGTGCACGGCCAGCCTCACGCTGGCGGAAATGGCCCGCTTTACCATGGAGGTGGGGCAGACAACGCTGGCAATTACCGGATTTGTACAGGGCCTGGGCCTCGGTCTGGTGTTCATTCCAACAACAACCCTGGCCTACGCTACACTCGCACCGCATTTGCGCGATGAGGGCGCGGCACTGTTCAGCCTGTCGCGCAACCTGGGCAGCAGTATCGGTGTCTCCATGATCATGGCATTATTGACCCGCAATATGTGGATCAACCAGCAGGAACTGGCCGCGCGGCTGACACCGGAGTCCGGACTGCCGCGCGGCATGCACGACCCCGGGATACTGACTGCGCTACCCGGGGAGGTGGTGGCCGTGGTGAGCCGCCAGGCGGCGGAGATCGCCTACGTGAACGACTTCCACCTGCTGATGTGGGTCAACCTGGCGGCCATTCCCATGGTTCTGCTGCTGCGCGTTCCAACACACATGCGTCAGGCCAGCGCTGCAGACGTGGAGACCTGATCCGGAGAGAATTCCCTCATGCCCACCCCTGGCACGCCACCCACCCTGGAACACACGTTCGCCGAGCTACCCGAGCGTTTCTATCAGCGCCTCGAGCCCACTCCGGTTGCAGCGCCTGCGCCGATACGTGTCAACCGTACGCTGGCGCAGCGACTCGGTCTGGATGCGGACTGGCTGTCCTCGCCCGCAGGCACCGAATGGCTCGCCGGCAACACGATAACGCCGGGCTCCCGCCCGCTGGCAGCGGCCTATGCGGGGCACCAGTTCGGTGGTTTCAACCCGCAACTCGGTGATGGCCGAGCCATTCTGCTGGGCGAACTGCGCGATGGCGAGGGACAGCTGTTCGACCTGCAATTGAAAGGCGCCGGCCCCACCCGCTGGTCGCGCGGCGGTGACGGGCGCTCACCGCTGGGCCCGGTGCTGCGGGAGTACATCGTCAGTGAGGCCATGGCCGCACTGGGTGTACCCACCACCCGGGCACTGGCTGCCGTGGCCAGTGGGGAGCCCGTAATGCGCGATCGCACGCTGCCCGGTGCTATTCTGGCACGCGTAGCCAGCAGTCACCTGCGTATCGGCAGCGTCGAGTATTTCGCCTCCCGCAAGGACACCGAGGGGCTTCAACTGCTGGTCAACTATGCCCTGCAGCGCCATTTTCCGGGGGAAACCAACGCCGAAAACCCGACGCTGGCACTGCTGAACGCCGTGATACAGGCGCAGGCGCGGCTGGTCTCCCAATGGCAGTTGCTCGGTTTTATCCACGGCGTCATGAACACCGACAACATGCTGCTCTGCGGAGAAACCATTGATTACGGCCCCTGTGCCTTCATGGACGCCTTCAATCCGGACACCGTATTCAGCTCCATCGACCACGGGGGGCGCTATGCCTATCGCAACCAGCCCGGCATCGCCCACTGGAACCTGGCGTCCCTGGCGCAGGCTCTGGTACCGGTGCTGCACAACGATGCCGAGCAGGCTGTGGCCTTGGCGCAGGCTGCCGTCGATACCTTTAGCGACCACTTCCTCCAGGCGCATACCGACGGCCTGAACGCCAAGCTCGGGCTGGGCGAGCAGCAAGCCGATGACGTGGCACTGATTGAGCAGCTCTATACCCTGATGGCGGAGCACGCCACTGACTTCACCCTGACCTTCCGCCGCCTGGCTGACCTGGCGCACCCCATTCCCGGCAACCCGCAGGATATCGGCGAGGTGTATACACTGCCCAATGCCTTCGACCCCTGGCTGGCACAGTGGCGTGAACGGTTGGCGCGAGAAGCGTGCGAGCCGGAACAACGCCAGGCCGCGATGTACCGTGCAAACCCGGTATTCATAGCCCGCAACCACCTGGTCGAGGCGGCGTTGGCAGCGGCTACCGACAACGCCGACTTCGCGCCCTTCCACACCCTTGTCGAGCGCCTGGCGGCACCCACGCAGTGGCAGCCGGGGAGCCGTGCACTGGCCCTGCCCCCCGAGGAGGGACAGCGTGTCTACCAGACGTTCTGCGGTACCTGAGCGGCCGGTGCGCGCAACTGACGCTCCGATTGGGCCCGCAGCGCCCCGTGTTTCGACTCGACTGGGGCAAGGCAGTATAATGCCGGCTTCGCCCAGCCCATGCTTCGAGTGACACCTTGACTACGCAATTTTTCGGCAAGACCCTTTCCGGGCCCTTCACGATTCCATCCGGTATCGTGACCACGGCGACATCGATCATCCAGTATGTTTTCGACCACATGCCCGAAGTGGGCGTCGTCACTACCAAAAGCATCGGCCTGAAGCCGCGCCTGGGCAATCGTGAACCCGTGCTCAGCCAGTACGCTCCGGGCTGTTTTGTGAACGCCGTGGGGCTGACCAACCCCGGCGCCGAGGAGTCCGTGGCACTGTTGGGCAAGCTGCGCGTGCCGCATGACCGCTTCCTGCTGACCTCTATTTTCGGCGGTAGCCTCGAGGAATTCGTCGAGGTGGCAAAGCTGCTTGCACCGGTGTCCGACGGCCTGGAGTTGAACCTGTCCTGCCCGCACGCCACGGGTTACGGCATGGCCATGGGCCAGGACCCGGAAATGGTGCGTGCCATCACCGCCGCGGTGAAAGCCGTGGTAGACATCCCGGTCATACCCAAGCTCACCCCCAACACGCCGAACATTGCTGAAATTGCGCGGGCTGCCGCCGAGGGCGGCGCCGACGCACTCTGTGCCATCAACACCCTGGGGCCTGGCTATACCTCTGCACACGGTCACCCCGTGCTCAGCAATGGTGCCGGCGGCATGTCCGGCAAGGGCGTGCTGCCCATCGCCCTGAAATGCGTCAGGGAAGTTATCGATGCCACGGGGCTGCCCGTGATCGGCTGTGGCGGTGCCAGCAGCGCGTCCGATGTGCGCGCCTTCTTTGACGCCGGTGCCAGCGTGGTGGGTGTCGGCTCAGCACTGGTGGGCATGACCACCGCCGACATGCAGGCCTACTTCCACACGCTGCAGCTGGACCTGGACCACACACAGGACCGCGCCGAAAGCCTGGTACGCTACGACATCGACATGCAGTTCCGCCCGGTGTCGCTGGTCAGCAACCAGCGGGTCTGCGACGATATCGCCATCCTCACCTTCGACCGCAAAATCAATGTGCAGGCCGGAGAGTTTATCTTCCTGTGGATTCCGGGCCTGGGCGAAAAGCCCTTCTCGGCGCTGACTGACGACCCCTTCTCACTGGTTGTCATCGACCTGGGCGAGTTCACCCACACGCTCATGGACCTGCCCGTGGGCACCGAAGCCTATGTGCGTGGGCCACACGGCGTGCCAGTCGAGCCGCCGGACGACGCCCGTATCATGGCGGTTGCAGGGGGCACGGGGCTGGCGGCGGTGTACCAGATTGCGCGGGATTTCGGCAATGCAGAAATCTTCGTTGGCGCACGCAGTGAAAACCGGCTTTACTTTCTCGACGAGTGCGCGCAAATCGCCGACCTGCACGTGGCAACAGACGATGGCAGTAGCGGCTTCCATGGCCGCGTAACCGAGCTGCTGCGGGAACGGCTGAGCAACATGAGCGATGCTGAGCGGAGTGCGCTGGTGTTCTACAACTGTGGGCCGGAGCCCATGGTACACGCCGCGGAAGCCGTACAGCGCGAGTTCTGCAAGCCGGAGCAGATCTTCAGCGCCATCGACTACCTCACCAAATGCGGCGTGGGCATTTGCGGCGCCTGTGCCGCGCCCGATGGACGCCGCGGCTGCGTTGATGGACCATTCCTGTAGGAGATCACCGTGTATCAGTACCAGACACTCACCACCCACATTGAAGACCGGGTCTGCACCCTCACCCTGAGTCGCCCGGACCAGTTGAATGCCTTCACCGTGGAAATGGCCCACGAGCTCATCGACTTCTTCGGCCGGGCCAGCAACGACGATAGCATCGGCGCCATTGTGGTGACCGGCGCCGGACGCGCTTTCTGCGCCGGCATGGACCTGTCTGAGGACGGCAGCCCGTTCGGCCTCGACGAGTCGCTCGCGCCGACCATCGACGATGTGCGCGAGCGCGGTAACGACCCCGAAATCCTCCATGGCGTGCGCGACACGGGCGGCCGCGTCACGCTCGCCATCTTTGACTGCACCAAACCCGTCATCGCCGCCATCAATGGACCCGCGGTGGGCATTGGCGCCACCATGACGCTGGCAATGGATATTCGCCTGGCCTCCGACCGCGCGCGCATCGGTTTCGTGTTCGGCAAGCTCGGCATCGTGCCCGAGGCCTGCTCCAGCTGGTTCCTGCCGCGTATCGTCGGCATTCAGCAGGCACTCGAGTGGGTGTACACGGCCGACATCTTCGATGCACAGGAAGCCCTTACCGGTCGCCTGGTGAAAGCCGTATACACACCCGATGAATTGCTGCCGGCAGCCCGAGCGCTCGCGCTGCGCATTATCAGCAAGCGTTCGCCGGTCGCCACGGCGCTGGCCCGGCAAATGCTCTACCGCAACGCGGCCGCCGAGCACCCCCGCACGGCGCACGAGGTAGACTCTATTGCCATGTTCTACACCAGCCTGGGTGATGGCAAGGAAGGCGTCGCCAGCTTCCGCGAAAAGCGCGAGCCGGCCTTCACCGGCAAGGCATCCGCCATGCCTGACTTCTACCCCTGGTGGTAACGCAAAGCGCCCCAGCGCCACTGGGCCTGATCATCGACCCCGACGGGGAGACCGTCCAGTCCCTCTCTACATTGCTCACGGACAAGGGCTTTGAGGTGCTGCACTGCAGTTCCATCGCCGAGAGCCGTGCGGCCCTCAAGGACAAGGCCAGCGCTACCGCAGTCGCCTTCGTTGCGCTGGACCTGCCAGATGGTGACGGGCTTGAACTGCTGGGTGAAGAAAGCCTGCTGCAGGATCACACCGATGTCGCCCTGATGCATCACGACGACGACCCGGCGCGGGCGCAGCGCGGCATACGCGAGCAGGCGAGCTACTTTTTCCGCAAACCGCTGGACACCGAATTCATCTCGGAACTGCTGGAGGACATCAGCCAGGAATATGAGCAGCAGCGTACACAGGCCGGTGTCGACGACAGTGTCGCCATCGACCAGTTCGGCATGATGCGCGGCAACTCCCCGGCCATGCGCAAACTCTATCGCGTGGTACGCAAAGTGGCGCCGACCAACGCCACCGTGCTGGTCGTTGGCGAGAGCGGCACCGGGAAAGAGCTGGCCGCGCAAACGCTGCACCAGATGTCTGGCTCCAGCGGCCCCTTCGTGGCCATGAACTGTGGCGCCATTGCCAGCGAGCTGGCCGAAAGTGAACTCTTTGGCCACGAAAAGGGCAGCTTCAGCGGCGCCGAACGACGCCACGCGGGCTACTTCGAAAGGGCCGAAGGAGGCACGCTGCTGCTGGATGAAGTGGGTGAAATGCCGCTGGACCTGCAGGTCAAGTTGCTGCGCGTTCTGGAAACCGGCAAGTTCCGCCGGGTGGGCGGCACACAGGACCTCACCATGAATGTGCGCTTCCTCGCCGCCACCAACCGCGACCCGGAAACAGCCATTCGCGACGGCCTGCTGCGCGAGGACCTCTACTTCCGTATTGCCCAGTTCTGTCTGCGCATGCCGCCACTGCGGGAGCGTGAGCGCGACATTGCGGGGCTCGCGCATGTGTTTCTGCATGAGCTCAATGCCGAACACGACAGCGCAAAGCGTTTCTCACAGGATGCCATCGAAGCGATTGTCGCCTACCCGTGGCCGGGCAACGTGCGCGAACTGAAAAGTGCTGTGGAACGGGCCTACATCCTCGCGGAACAGACGCTGGAGCCGGAGCATCTGCCCGAGGGGCAGATCGAGCAGGCCGGCGAGTATCTGCGCATTTCGGTGGGTGAATCTCTGCAACAAACCGAAAAGCAGCAAATCCTGGCCACCATCGAAGCCTGCGACGGCAACAAGAAGGAGGCCGCCAAGGCACTCGGCATTGCTCTGAAAACGCTGTACAACAAACTCAAGGAGTACGAGGAAGAGGACTGACCAGTGCCCCCCCGAGCACAGCCCGTGAGGACTACTGGCTAACGCTTGTTTTCCTGCAACAGTTCCTCGCCCCGATGGCTCAGCACAAAGCCGCGCTTGTGTTTCACCCGAAACATCGCGGCCCAGGGCATCAACACGGTGCCCCGGCCGGGCAGGCTGATGTGCGCAAACCTGACGATCCCGGCCGCGGGATCAATCTGCAATTCCGAGATAACTCCAATCTCTATGCCATCAGCGGTGTAAACCTGGGCTCCCAGCAGATTGGAGGATGGCATTCCCTGGTCCACATCGACACCCTCTTGTTACTTCTATCTCCCCTTACCATGCAGGTTTCACACCAACCCATCCCGGCCGCTGCATGGCGCGCTATTGCGCCGGCCGCACGGGATGCCAGCCAGCGAACGCAGCACATTTTGTAAAAAGATCTCCTGCGAGCAGTCATTTTTTCAAACCCGCTTGCCCCACCCCCGCCGACCCGGGGCGGATACCGTCGCGCTGCCGAGGCCCCTGCGACGCGGGCCAGAACGTCGCACAGCGCACTCACTCACCCCGGCAAGAAGCCCGGCGTACAAGGCTTTCGGACCAATTCCGCCAGGCAGCCAGTGCTCCTGACGGGAGCGGGTTGCGGCGGCGAAACCGGCTCGCGACTGGCATAGCTGGCATGGTTCTCGCATCACCCTTCCCGACAGCCGCTCGTGTCGCCACAGACCAAAGTCGGCGATACATAAGGCGCAACCAAGGAGTAACACATAATGGAAACACGCAAACCAGCCAAATTGCTCTGTGCCAGCCTCGCAGTAGGCTCACTTCTTTCGCTGCCGCTGTATGCCAGCGAGCAGGGTGAGAGCCACACGGCGAACAAAGTAACAGCGCCGACACCGGCCGAAGCGAACGACCGCGAGACGCAGAAGGCTACCGATCTTGAGCAGCAGGCCAGCGACGCCTGGTTGGAAGGCAAACTGGAAACCGTTTACCTGTTCAACCGGCACCTGAACAACTTCACCATTGACCCTGAGGTCGCCCACGGCGCGGTCGTGCTTACCGGGACGGTGGATTCGGACGTCAGCAAGGAATTGGCCGGTGAACTCGCCCAGGGTGTGGAAGGGGTCACGGATGTGACCAACCGCCTGACGGTAGCCGACAACACCCGTGGGAGCGACAATGGACGCGACTTCTCCGAACGAGTTGAGGATGCGACCCTCACGGCTGAGGTAAAAACAATGCTACTGGCCAACAGCGAAACCAGCGGCCTGCAGATCAACGTCGATACGACTGGCAGTGAAGTTACCCTCAGCGGTCGTATCGATAGCTCCGCAGAGAAAGACCTCGCCGGAGAGATTGCCAGTCAAGTTGATGGCGTGAAAGGCGTGAACAACGAACTGCAAGTAAACAGCTGATAAACAGCGCAGCACCGGTGGCGCTACGGGCGCCGCCGCTCACCACCAGAAGAACCACTAAAAAGGAGAACTACCATGCTGTATTGGGCACTTATATTCCTGGTTGTCGGTCTCGTTGCCGGCCTGCTTGGCGCATCCGGCATCGCCGCCATCGCCGGGCAAATATCCTGGATACTGTTCGTGATCGGCATCATTCTGCTGGTCATCCATCTGGTGTCTGGCCGCAAGCCGCCGGCGCCATAAGCACGCTGCCGGGGTCGACCACGACCCCGGCATCACTTGTCTTGTTGTCACGGAGACCTACTAATGTCACTACTCGATTCTGCTACTGAAATGATTGAAAAGCGCATTGAGCAACTGAATCACAAGATCGATGCGGAGCAAGCCGAGGCGGAGAGCGAGAAGGCGGCTCTTCATCATTAACGGGGGACACCGGGGTTCATTAAACTGATTTTGCGGAATCATTTAATGGAGAACCCCCGATGTCCCACGCAGGATTAATACTAGGCCTTCCGGAGCTGGAGGTCGAACGCGTTGATCGCAATGATGCGATTTCTGTCTATGCAAAACCCAGGAAGCGGCCCTGCTGCCTGCACTGCCAGCATCCGAAGATCCGGATCAAGGCGACCTACCAGCGAACCCTGAAGCACACACGTCAGGGGAATC
>OJHH01000840.1_pt1 | contig 10364 bp, 11 predicted proteins | sample 1594911 | NCBI WGS metagenome assembly OJHH01 (sample SAMN05416787, study PRJEB24817) | seawater metagenome | isolation source: Sea water | place: Canada:Atlantic | collected 2013-11
CGTCGGCAGCGTCAGATGTGTATAAGAGACAGCGCCTGATATGTCGTCGTATCCGCAGATGGGTTGGCGATATGCCATGCATCAATCTGACCTTGGATCGTTTCGCGTTTTGCCAACAGCGCCAGATTGCGCGGCCCAAGATCATGCACGACCGCAGAAAAACCTGCCCAAAACGCATCTGCAGTAACCGCAGTGCCCGGCAACGCTTGCCCCTCAAGGAAATCCACCAACTGCGGATCAACTTGCAATCCATGCTTTTCAATACGGTTCGACATTTTATTCTCCTTGGAAGATAGGCAATTGGGCAGACAGGCATATTCAGCCGCGTATCCCGTTGTATACAACCCGTGCTAGGCCAAAAGTTTCCGATAGGCAACTCCACTTAGGTATCGCTCAGGTCGGCTTTACAACTGAGATTGGTATGCCGTGACAAGTTGAACGCGTGCCAATATGAACTTAAACTAGAACCAGCCTCACGGTTCACTGAACTTCACAGGATAGCGCCATGAACGATGCCAGCCCGCAGACCATTTATTTGGCCGATTACACGCCACCAGCCTATCTGATCGACACCGTGCACCTGACGTTCGATTTGTCCCCCGATGCGACCCGTGTCACCAGTAAAATCACGTTCCGGCCCAACCCTACCAGCAGCGACCGGCAGTTTTTTCTGCACGGCGTTGACTTGAAACTGATCTGGGCCAAAATCGACGGGGTAGCAGTCTCGCCTGATCTGGTCGCAGACGGCCTGAACTGCCCTGCCCCCGATGCGCCATTTGTATGGGAAGCCTGCGTCGAGATTGCCCCCGTCAGCAACACCGCCCTTGAAGGGCTCTACATGTCGAACGGTATGTACTGTACCCAGTGCGAGGCCGAAGGGTTCCGCAAAATCACTTATTATCCTGATCGACCCGATGTGATGGCCGTGTTCACCGTGCAGATTAACAGCGACCTGCCTGTGCTGTTGTCCAACGGCAACCCACTGGCCCACGGCGCATGGCACGATCCATGGCCGAAACCTGCGTATTTATTCGCACTTGTTGCAGGTGACCTGATTGCCTACGCTGACAGGTTTACCACCATGTCCGGCACCAATGTCGCGCTGAATATCTACGTCCGACCCGGCGATGAGGACAAATGCGCCTTTGGCATGCAGGCCCTGAAAGCATCTATGGCGTGGGACGAAAACGTGTATGGCCGCGAATACGACTTGGACATTTTCAATATCGTCGCTGTCGATGACTTCAATATGGGCGCGATGGAAAACAAAGGCTTGAACATTTTCAACTCGAGCTGCGTTTTGGCGTCATCTGAAACCGCAACAGACGCCGATTTTGAACGGGTCGAGGCGATCATCGCGCACGAATATTTTCACAACTGGACAGGCAACCGGATCACCTGCCGCGACTGGTTCCAGCTTTGCCTGAAAGAAGGGCTCACGGTGTTTCGCGACCAGCAATTCACTGGTGACCTGCGCGGTCACGCTGTCAAACGGATCGACGATGCGCTTGTCATGCGCGCCCATCAGTTTCGCGAGGACGGCGGCCCCTTAGCCCACCCTGTGCGCCCTGCCAGCTTTGTCGAGATCAACAACTTCTATACCGCTACCGTCTATGAAAAAGGTGCCGAAGTGATTGGGATGCTTAAGCGCATTGTTGGCGCAGATGCCTACGCCGACGCCTGCACGCTATATTTCGACCGCCACGACGGGCAAGCGGCGACCATCGAAGACTGGCTCGCGGCGTTTGAAGACACGACTGGCCGCGATCTTACACAATTCGCCCGCTGGTACAGCCAGTCAGGCACGCCGCATTTGCATGTGACCGAAGGCCGCGACGGCGACACCTATACAGTGACCCTGCGCCAAGACCTGCGCCCAACACCAGACGGCAGCCCAAAAGACCCGCAGGTTATTCCCGTTGATATCGGCCTTATTGACCCTGATGGCACCGAGGTTCTGGCGACCAAGACTTTGATCCTGACCGATCTTGCGGAAACGTTTCGCTTTGACGACATCCCGAAAGGCGCGGTTTTGTCGGTGCTGCGCGACTTTTCAGCGCCTATCGTTGTGCACCACGCACAATCCGCCACAGATAAGGCACATTTACTCGCGCATGACACCGACCCGTTTAACCGCTGGGATGCGGGTCGCGCGCTGGCGGGCCACGTATTATTGGACATGGTCCAGACCGACGCAGCCCCTGATGCCGCGTTCCTTGACGGGCTCGCCGCCGTGCTGCGCGACGATGCACTTGAACCGGCATTCCGCTCGCTGGCCCTATCATTGCCATCAGAGACAGACACCGCCCAAGCGATTGCACAGATAGGCGGTCAGCCTGACCCGCTTGCGATCCATCACGCACATGAGGCGCTTAAGCTGCAGATCGCATTACATTTGCAGGATATTGTGCCGCGTATCTACGCCCAAATGACTGTCGACGGGCCGTATGATCCAAATGCAAAAGATGCAGGCAAGCGGGCGCTAGGCAACGTTATGCTTGGCTTGATCAGCCGGATTGACGGCGGGGCACAGGCCACTGCGCAATTTGATGCCGCCGACAATATGACGCAACAGATTGCAGCTTTGGCTTGCCTATTGCGGGTTGGCAAAGGCGCCGATGCAAGTGCGGCCTTTTACGACCAATGGCAGAATGACCGGTTGGTTATGGACAAGTGGTTTGGCTTGCAAGTCCGATGCGCTGCCCCCGACGCCGCAGTTGCGACGGCAGAAATGTTGACCGACCATCCCAAGTTCGACTGGAAAAATCCAAACCGGTTCCGCGCGGTGATCGGCGGTTTGACTAGCAACGCCGCAGGTTTCCATGCGCCAGACGGTTCAGGTTATGCATTCTTGGCCGATTGTTTGATCGGACTTGATCCCATCAACCCGCAAACAACTGCACGCATGGCCACCGCCTTTGATGCATGGGCGCAGTTCGACGCACACCGACAATCGCAAATGCGTGGGGCTTTGCAACGGATCGCGGACACCCCGAACCTAAGCGGCGACACGACCGAAATCGTTACCCGTATTTTGGGTTAATCGGTTCAGATCAGGTGCGCGGCAGATCGCTGATATTTTGGCGGCTTGTTCCCGTGCCTTTGCTAGCTTAGAACCCAAGAAAAGCTGACCGATTGCGGAGACACCCCATGCTAGACCTGACCTATGACGCCCCAGCCCCAAAGGTAATCTCGGGTGCCCAGCACGACTGGGAACTTGTGATCGGGCTCGAAGTGCACGCGCAGGTCGCCACGGCGTCCAAGCTATTTTCAGGCGCATCAACCTTGTTTGGCGCCGAGCCCAACAGCAACGTGGCGTTCGTAGATGCTGGCATGCCTGGCATGTTGCCCGTCATTAACGAAGGCTGCATCGAACAAGCCGTCCGCACGGGCCTTGGGCTCAATGCGCAGATCAACCTGAATTCAGCGTTTGACCGCAAAAACTATTTCTATCCTGACTTGCCACAAGGCTATCAGATTTCGCAGCTGTACCACCCGATTGTAGGCGAAGGCGAAGTGCTGGTCGAACTTGGCGATGGGACTGCGCGTTTGGTACGCATTGAGCGTATCCACCTTGAGCAGGATGCGGGAAAATCGATCCATGATATGGACCCGAACATGTCATTTGTGGACCTGAACCGGACAGGCGTCGCATTGATGGAAATCGTGTCCAAGCCTGACATTCGTGGCCCAGAAGAAGCGGCCGCGTTTGTCGCCAAGCTGCGCCAGATCCTGCGTTATTTGGGGACTTGCGATGGCAACATGCAAAACGGAAGCATGCGGGCCGACGTGAACGTGTCGATCTGTCGCGCTGGCCAATACGAAAAATACCAAGAGACCCAAGATTTCAGCCATCTTGGCACCCGCTGCGAAATCAAGAACATGAACTCCATGCGGTTTATTCAGGCCGCGATTGATGTGGAAGCCCGCCGCCAGATCGCGCTGATCGAGGACGGCAAAAAGGTTGTGCAGGAAACCCGCCTGTATGATCCAGATAAAAATGAAACGCGGTCGATGCGGTCCAAGGAAGAAGCGCATGATTATCGCTACTTCCCGGACCCTGATCTGCTGCCACTGGTCATTGAACAGGCTTGGGTCGACGACATCGCCGCGACCCTGCCCGAGCTGCCGGACGCCAAAAAAGCCCGTTTCATCAAGGATTTCGGCCTGTCCGACTATGATGCATCTGTGCTGACGGCCGAAGTTGCCAACGCGGTTTACTTTGAGGCTGTCGCAAGCGGCGCCGATGGCAAGCTGGCTGCGAATTGGGTCATCAACGAATTGTTTGGTCGCCTAAAGAAAGACGAAAAAGATATCGTTGATAGCCCAATTTCGTCGGACCGTCTTAGCCAGATTGTGGCCTTGATCAAATCGGAAAAGATTTCTGGCAAGATCGCCAAGGACGTATTCGAGATCGCTTATACCCAAGACCGCGACCCGACAGAAATTGTCGCGACTGAAGGCATGGAGCAGGTCACGGATACAGGCGCAATTGAGGCCGCAGTGGACGAGATTATTGCCGCCAACCCCGATCAGGTTGAAAAAGCGAAAGCGAACCCGAAGCTTGCGGGTTGGTTTGTTGGTCAGGTGATGAAGGCCACGGGCGGCAAAGCAAACCCAGCGGCTGTGAATAAGTTGGTCGCGGCCAAGCTTAGCCAGTGAAGTAAGATGGGTTAAAACCCATCCTACGCGTCTGATCAGTTGTCGTTTGGTTTTCGCATGTGTGGCAATCTGGGCACGTCTGCGACCAAGCGTATGCGCGTTGTCGCCGCGACCACCCATCTATTGGGGGTGCCACGACACCAACCACTACCTATAGAGATGTCGATTTTATCCTGCAAAACCTTGGATTTGCGCGCCGTTGTTGATAATAACACAGGGTGAAATCGAAGGGTGAACCAATGTCGCAGTATGAGTACAAAGTTGTGCCGGCTCCTAAAAAGGGGCTCAAGGCCAAAGGGGTTAAATCCACCGAGGATCGGTTTGCGCATGCATTGGAAACCGCGATGAACACCCTTGGCGCTGAGGGCTGGGAATATCAGCGATCGGACACGTTGCCATCTGAGGAACGGTCCGGACTGACACGGCGCGTGACGACATTCCAAAACATGTTGGTATTTCGCCGCGCAGTGGCGGTTGATGCGATTGAACCTGTTACCGTCGACAGCGTAGAGAACCGGACCACACAGGCAATAACCGCTGTCGTGGAAGAAACACCGTTGCTTGAGGCCAAGTCGCTTGACGCGGACCCTGCCCGCCCAGAGCCGCAAGTCGCTGCCGAATAATTATACGATATCTATCGACAGCGCATGGATGCGCCCAATAATAGATGGTCCGAGAGCGCTGTGAATGGCACGATGTCGCGCAATGCGTGACATTTGTGCAAACTCGGGCGCCGCAATTTCAATCCGCCAATGGCTTTCGCCAGTGCCATCATCGCCCGCATGACCTGCGTGCATATGGCTTTCGTTGATCACTTTTAGCGTCGTTGCAGCAAAAGCATGCGCCAAAGCACCATTTATCTCGTTGTCCAGCCCCATTATTTTCACTTAGCCCCCTTCAATCTGACAACCAGAGGCTTAAAGTCTCTTGGTCGAGTCGGAAAGGTTTTACGCACAATGAAAAAAAATGATCCCTTTGGTTTTGATATGTCAGTGACATCATCAAAGAAGAAAAATCCACGTGGTCGGCGGGGCATGTCAGGTGCATCCGAGACGTCAACGCGGCGTTGTGACCATGATGGTTGTCAGGAATCTGGCAAATACCGTGCCCCAAAATCGCCGGACATCATGGATGACTATTTCTGGTTCTGTCAGGAACACGTCCGTGAATATAACCTCAAGTGGAATTTCTTTAACACTACATCAGAGGCGGAGCTTGCCGCACAGATGGACCAAGACCGCGTCTGGGACCGTCCAACAAAGCCGTTTAGCAAGCGGACCGAGGAACAACGTGCTTGGTCCCGATTGGGCGTTGATGACCCCCACCAGGTGCTGGGTGAAAATGCCACGATGAACCCTGGCAAAGGCCCTGCCGCTGGACGCCGTTTGCCTGCGACCGAACGTCGTGCGCTGGAAGTTCTGGAAGCTAAGGACAATTGGACCAAGCCGGAAATCCGCAAGGTCTATAAGTCATTGATCAAAGTGTTGCACCCCGACATGAACGGCGGGGACCGCAGCCAAGAGGATCAACTTAACGAAGTTGTCTGGGCGTGGGATCAGATTAAAAACAGTAAGAGTTTTCGAAGCTAAATCACATGTGTTTCAGAGGGGTCGGACAGGACAGCGTCAAAGATCGTTTCCTGCTCGTCCCGCCACACCATCAAAAAATAATGCGCCGCCATCAAGGTGCAAACCCAGAACGTAACAAGCAGTGGCGTGCTAAATAGTGTCACGAATAGCGTAAACGGGCCGAACATTGTCCCATAAAGCGGCAACGCCAACGTACCGCCGACAAGGCCGCCAAGAAAACTGATCCAAACAGCGCCTAGGATAGCAAATGTGACCCCGCGCAAGCCGGGCAATCCCATCCAGTTACGGCCCAAGTACAGACCCGCACATCCGCCAAACCCACCCGAAATCATCATCCACCAGTGATAGGACAAGAACGGGTGGAACACGGTGTCGTAGCCACCCAACGAGGTCACAACGTTTAACGCCAGTACTGCCCCAAGAAATGCGACGCCAAAATAGGCTAACAGAATGCTCTGTTCGCCCTCGGTCAGTGTAATGCGTCGGCAAAGGCGGACGAGCGGGGAAATAATATCATTCATATTGTCGACAAACTAACATGAATAGATTGAGCTGCCGACCCACTGTTGGGAAAATGACTGTTTCTAGATAGGGTAAAACTGCCCGCTAAAAGACATAATTTCATCGCCGCATATGTCTTGAGAAACTTCACTTAACAGACATATTTTCCAGCATGTTAGACAGCGACAAAAACCAAACTAGCCCCGTTCAAGCAATGCCGTTTCCCAGTTGGTGCCGGACCATCGTTAAAGATGTGGCCAAGGTGGCTTCCACAACGGCGGCAATGGCACTCTGTACGCTTTGAAAATAACGTGTTGTCTTCTTTGGTGCCAATCGCATTTGTCAGGCTCGCATAAAAACTTGGCCAGCCCGTTCGACTGTCGAATTTAGTTTCACTTGCATAAAGCGCGAGATCACAACCGCGACACGTATATGTGCCAGCAGCATAATTTCTATCCAGAGGGCTTGTACCAGACCGCTCCGTGGCTTCATGGCGCATGACTTGATATTGTAGATCAGTCAGCATGGCGCGCCATTGCGCATCGGTGCGTGTCACTTCAAACGACTGGGCATAAAGTGCTGCAGGCGCAATCGCGCTTCCGAGAACGGACAGGGTGAATGTACGACGGTTCATCATTTTGCGACCTCTCAATCATGAAGCAATTGTATGATGTGTATGGCTGGTCTTGTTCCGTGAATATATATTTCAGCGCATTGCACGATCATGTGACGCCTGCGTGATCGTTTTGGATTTTCATACGCTCAATAGTAGACGCGGCAAAACATACGCAATTTTATGCGAAATACACGACTTTCCCAATTACAGTTCCAAAGTGACGGGACCGACAGCAAGCAGATCGCCGGTTGGGGCGCCTGTTTGTGATCCTCCAAGTGGCTCATCGCTGATGACCAGCACGCAATCTTCGATTTCCCATGGGATTGCGACTGTAATTGCAAACGTCGTTTTGATTTCGCCTTTGGGCCAAACACCCAACGAAATGGGCGGATAGTCACCCGCGACTAACCACACCTCTAACGCGCGACCCGCACGCGCCCCGCCCACCTGCCGTTCCATCTGCAGACTGCTAATATCAGCGTCGATCCGAGCCAAAATAACAAAACTTGCGTCGTCAGATACAACTTCGGCCACAAAACTTGGCACATCGTCACGCAAAAAATTCGATTGGCTTAGGGCGAACAAAACAACGGCCGCCGCGACCACCCCGCCAGATACCGGGTTCAAAGCCCCAAACCGCGCAAAACCAAACCGTGCAAACAAGGAATTTTTCTTTTTGGCTGGACCAAACAGCGCTTCGTTTATCCGGTCTTCCAATGCAGCGGGCGGTGACACGGGGGCCACGTCGTCTGTTAAGTTTGCAAAACTCTCAGTCCACTTGGCGTAGTGATCCCGCATTTCTGGGTCCACAGACAGCAGGTCTTCAATCGCGCTTTCCTCTGCAGGCGACAACAGCCCAAGGGCGTATTCCGCAGCAAGAACCATCTCGTCTTCGGTGTCGATGTCATCAGTCATCGTGACAAACATTCTTTCAATTTGATCAGACTGCGGCGCAACCACGTCCGAATTGTATTGAGCGGCACATCATACCGCGTTGACAGCTCCTGATATGTCTCGCCTTCCAAATAGGCGCGGCGCACGGCGTCCGACTGGCCTGCATCAAGTTCAGACATACAAGCCGCGATTTGCCTGCGATCAGAAGCCGCAATCGCCATCGCCTCAGGGCTTGGGTCTGTACTGGCTAAATCTTCTGCCGCTTCCAACCCAGCGCCCTGTATTCTTTTGCGCACCCGCAAACGGTCAATCGACAGGTTCCGCACAATCGTAATCAGCCATGTCATCGGGCTTAGGCCATTTATTTGGTAGCGATCTGCATTGTGCCAGATTTTGACAAAAACATCCTGCAAGGCATCTTCGGCTTCGTGTCGATCACCTAAGACACGCAGACAAACGCCAAAAAGTTTCGCCGACGTTGCCGCATAAAGCAATGAAAACGCATCGCGGTCGCCCAAGGCGCACTTCGCAATGTAATTCTCAATATCGGCAATTTCGGCCATTCGTTTCCTCATCCAACTGGTTTGGGTTATTTTGACATGATCGCAGTGAAACGCAACATGGCTGATTTGCACACCCTTCCCCTTGCGGTATGGCGCGTTATGTTGCATCAAATCAGCAACAATTTACCGACAAAAGATGCGATAAGGGAAGCGAAATATCATGGCCGACGGGACGACTCAAATAGACGCGAAACCAACCGAAGATATCTCTGTTCGCGAGGTGTTTGGTATCAATAGTGATATGAAAATCAAGGGCTTCGCGGATCGCACCAACCGCGTTCCCGAAATCGACAGCACTTATAAGTTTGATCCTGATACGACTCTCGCGATTCTGGCTGGTTTTGGCTACAACCGCCGCGTCATGATTCAAGGCTATCACGGCACAGGTAAGTCCACACATATCGAACAAGTCGCCGCCCGTCTTAACTGGCCTGCCGTTCGCGTCAATCTGGACTCACACATCAGCCGGATCGACCTGATCGGTAAAGACGCCATCAAACTGCGCGACGGTGTGCAAGTCACCGAATTCCACGAAGGCATTTTGCCATGGGCGCTGCGCAATCCGGTTGCGATCGTATTTGACGAATATGATGCCGGCCGTGCTGACGTAATGTTTGTGATCCAGCGTGTGCTGGAAGCCGACGGTAAGCTGACCTTGTTGGACCAAAACGAAATCATCACACCCAACAAATACTTCCGCCTGTTTGCGACTGCCAACACTGTTGGCCTTGGCGACACCACCGGTCTTTACCACGGCACACAGCAGATCAACCAAGCCCAGATGGACCGCTGGTCACTTGTCGCCACGTTGAACTATTTGTCACATGACGCCGAAGCCGCGATTGTTCTGTCCAAGTCACCGCATTTCAACACAGAACTGGGCCGCAAGGTCATCAGCCAGATGGTCACCGTCGCCGACCTGACCCGCACCGCATTCATGAATGGCGATCTATCCACCGTCATGTCCCCGCGCACCGTGCTGGCATGGGCCGAAAACGCACGCATCTTTAACGATGTAGGCTACGCGTTCCGCCTGTCATTCCTGAACAAATGCGACGAACTAGAGCGTCAAACAGTCGCCGAGTTCTTCCAACGTTGTTTCGACATGGAACTCCCTGAAAGTGCCGCAAGCATGAGCTTGGGGTAGCACCATGAGCGCACCTTCGGACAACCCAGCCGATCCGTTCAAAAAGGCCCTCGCTGAGGCCACCAAAGTCATGGCCAATGATCCGGACTTGGCCGTCAGCTTTTCGGTTGATCCAGCGGGCCAGACTGCCGAAAGCATCCGGCTGCCCCAAGTCAGCCGCCGCATGACCCGTGAAGAGGTGTTGCTTGCACGCGGCACCGCCGACGCATTTGCGTTGCGTCACAAGTTCCACAACACCAAAACGGCGGCGAAATACATGCCTCATGGCCCGATGGCCAAGGACCTGTATGACGCGATGGAAACCGCACGCATTGAAGCCGTCGGCGCGCAGCATATGCCCGGCACCTGTCTCTTATACACATCTCCGAGCCCACGAGACCTCTCTACATCTC